>Ga0208113_1000131_pt1 | contig 35562 bp, 38 predicted proteins | sample Knorr_S7_td_NADW_FD_185598 | JGI IMG/M metagenome (GOLD analysis project Ga0208113, IMG submission 185598) | Marine microbial communities from Southern Atlantic Ocean transect - Knorr_S7_td_NADW_ad_2505m_LV_A (SPAdes) (version 2) | ecosystem: Environmental > Aquatic > Marine > Oceanic | place...
CCCTACCCAATCGCAACACGCTACTGAACCCGCCATGTTCCTACGGTGTTAGACTTCTTCAAAAGTCTTGCAAGACCTCAAAACCTACATCACCAAGTACGCCATCCAGTGCGGGTTCGACCTAGTGCGCATCACCGGGGCTGAGGAGTTCGCTCAAGATCGGGACGCCGCCTTGACCCGAATCAAATCAGGTCAGATGGATGGCCTGCCCTGGTACACTGAGTCTCGGGTACGGAATGGCGCAGACCCGCAAGAATTGCTCCCTGGCGCCCGCTCCATTGTCTGCTTGGGCCAGAGTTACTTAGGTCTCGCAGGCGAGGGACAGGCCAGCCCCGGCAGCGGCAAAGTAGCCCGGTATGCGCAGGTCAAAGATTATCACCGTGCCATGAAGGGGCGTATGAAGGCCTTCGTCCGTGGTCTGGAAAAGCGGTTGGAAGCGCCGGTGGCGGCCCGCTGGTATGTGGACGACGGCCCGATGCTAGACCGCGCCGCCGCCGCCCGGTCCGGACTGGGATGGTTCGGCAAGAGCACCAACATCCTCACCCCGTCTCACGGCTCATGGGTGTTACTGGGTCAGGTGATAACCGACCTAGAGTTGGAACCCGACCAACCGCTGAAGAAGACCTGCGGGGCTTGCGTGCGCTGCATCGACGACTGCCCGACTGGCGCGATAGTCGCCCCATACGTGGTGGACAATACCCGTTGCATCTCCTACCAGACGATCGAGAACCGGGGGGTCATACCATTAGAGATGCGGCCGCTCATTCGGGATTGGGTATTCGGCTGCGACATCTGCCAGGACGTCTGCCCCGTCAACCTCAAGGCATCCGAGGCCCATCAGCCGATTCAAACAGCAGAAGCGGTTGGCCCCTCCGGGGAATTAGATTTGGCGGAGTTGCTGGCTCTATCGGACGAGGAGTTTCGCAGCCGGTTCCAGGGCACCTCGATCATGCGGGCAAAACGGGTAGGGCTGCAGAAGAACGCCTGTGTTGCGCTGGGAAACAACCGGGATGAGGCAGGCGTTCCAGCGCTGGTTTCTACTTTGACGACCGCTGAGGCGCTAGTGCGAGGCCACGCCGCTTGGGCCTTAGGTCAGATAGCGACAGCCGAAGCGATCGCGTCTTTGGAGCAGGCGATGGCACGCGAAACCGACAAGTACGTCCAAGATGAGATCGATGGAGCCCTCAAGGAATCACGCCTCAAGCCGGCAGACAGACCCGTTAGCTAGGTAGTCTGGGGCTGCTGCGGCTGACCGTTTTACGGTTGGCCCTGTTGAGACTGAGACTTCCTGCGGCCTCCAGAACGGCGCCGGCGCTGGGGGTTGGGGGAAGGCGTGAAGTCCGCCGGAACGTAGCCCTTGCCGAAGTGAAGCTTCTTCATCTCTTCTTCGATCAAGTTGAAATCGTTCTTCGGCAGCAGATGAAGGTTTCCCTGGAAGGCCATATACCAATCTTGAGGGTTCCAACGCTTCACGTATTCCAACCGCGGGGCCAGCAGGTTGGCGTCCATGAATTGTTCGTCCTTCAGGATCACCCCGGGTTTCAGCTTGATATGGTAAGGAAAGCCAGTACTGCCCTCATTGACCCAGACCGGCTCCTCTGCTTCGTAGAAAGACGACATCGCAGTGGCGGTGGCGGCGAAGCGACGAAGATGGGAGATATACAAGAGGACGCGGTCGCCTTCGGTGATCCGTTGGACCTTCCGGCGGTGTTGGGCTTTGAGACCAAGTAGGGTGAACCCCCGGTTTTGGGTTATCCGAAAATTCTCCTCGTTATTTATTATCATCCAGAAATTACTGGGCATTTGCACCTCAAGACGCCTTGGGGCCGGTCAACATTGGCCAGCGAAGCGTCCGACGATATTTTATCATGATAAAGACTATCATTTCTTCAGTGTTGCCTTGCAATATTACACCGGCATGAACATCGCGGGCAGCATGCCGGTGTTGTGATGTCTCAGGCGGTGTTGTACCATCAGGCGGGTTTGAACACGACGGGCTACTACACACAGCACAAGGGGACCGATAAATGACCACAGGACAGCGTGATATCGCCATCGTCGGAGTGGCCGAATCAGACGTCATGGGCACGGTGCCCAACAAATCATCCCTACAACACCATGCGGAGGCGGCCCATAACGCCCTGGAAGATGCCGGACTCGCCAAGAGCGACGTTGACGGCCTCTTGACCGCCGGAGGTTCCACCATGGTCACCGCGGAGTACATGGGCATCAACCCGACCTTCACAGACAGCACGACCGTGGGCGGATCGTCCTTCGTGATACACGTGGCCCACGCCATGGCCGCCATCCGGGCCGGTTACTGCGAAGTGGCGTTGATCACCCACGGACAGGCCGGGCGTTCAGCCAGGTCACGGTTCCCCGCGGACGGCAATCTGCCATATAGCCAGTATGAAGCCCCCTACGGAATCATCGGCGCACCGATCAACTATTCATTGGCTTGTGCGCGGTACATGCACCTATTCGGCGAAGACCGCACCAGGCAGGGTATGGCCGAGATCGCCGTAGCCACCCGTAAATGGGCCAACTTAAACCCCAAAGCTATGATGCACGACACGCCCATGAGTTTTGACGAATACCACGATTCCCGCTGGGTGTCCTGGCCTTTTCATCTGTTCGACTGCTGTCTAGTCACCGACTCCGGAGCGGCCATCATCGTGACCACTGCCGAGAGGGCTAGAAGCCTTAAGAAGACGCCGGTCTGGGTATTGGGCGCCGGCGAGGGGCACGACCATAACATCGTGAGCCAGATGCCCGATTACACATCGACCTGGGCCCGGCGGTCTGGTCCTTTGTCCATGCAGAGGGCCGGCATCACCCATGATGACCTGGACCTGACGATGATCTACGACTCGTTCACCTACACGGTGATGGTCACTCTCGAAAGCTTGGGTTTCTGTGCGCCGGGCGAGGCCGCCGAATTCGTTGCCAACCAACGGACGGCCCCCGGTGGAGACTTTTCTTTGAACACCAGCGGCGGCGGACTGTCTTACACCCACCCCGGCATGTACGGCAGCTTCCTGTTGGTTGAAGCCGTCCGGCAGATGCGGGGCGAGGCTGGTGACCGGCAGGTTAAGAGCAGGAAGGACCCAAGCCAGAACCCTAAGATCTCCGTGGTCAACGGCACCGGCGGGTCTCTTTCGTCCACCGGGACAGTGGTCCTGGCAACCGGATAGCAAACAATTCCGGCATATTCTTTGCGGCTAAAGAGGCGGCCTATTAAACTAGGCTGTCTTTTTTATAAATTTGAAATTAGTATAAAACTGCTTATGTAACGTGAATTACCGTGTCGGCAGACTGTGCTAGGGTGACTCCATATTAATGGTTGGCATCACCGATGCCTTCTCATCATCTGTCCCGCCGATGGCGAAAGGATTTTTTTATTCATGGACCGCACTATTTCTTCTTTTCTCCAGCACCTCATCGTCGAAAAGGGTTTCTCCCGCAACACCTCAGACGCCTACCGAAATGACCTCGGCCAGTTCTGGGAATTTCTCCAGGACAATGGTAACGGCCACTCCAACGGCAACGGCGCCGGCGATGGAAATGGCAATTACGCCTGGGCCATGGTCGACATCAACGTCCTCAACAAATACATCGAGAACTTAAGAGTCCGCAAGGGTTACCGCGACACCACCACCGCCCGGAAAGTAGCATCCATCAAATCTTTCTTCGGCTTCCTATCGGAGAACAGCATCATCACCGAAGACCCAACCGAATCCCTGGGGTCTCCTCGTGTCGGCCGCACCCTGCCCAAATTCCTGCCGAAAGAAGACGTGACCCTCCTTCTAGACACGGCCTACAAATCGGGAAGCAACGAAGGGCAGCGCGACGCAGTGATCATGGAATTGCTCTATGCCACCGGTCTACGCGTCGGCGAACTGGTGTCATTGGACCTGCAAGACGTGGACCTGCCTGAATCCTACATACGGTGCATGGGCAAGGGCTCGAAAGAGCGAATCGTCCACCTGTACCCCAAAGCCCTGGAAGAGCTCAGGCGCTACCTGAAATCCGCCCGTATCGCGCTCCTGGGCCACCGCCGCACCGAGCCTTCGCTATTCGTTAACCACCGGGGCGAACGCCTGACCCGCCAATGGGTCTGGACCATCCTGAAGACCTACGCGCGGAAGGCCGGCATCGAGCAGAACATCACCCCCCACACTCTGCGGCATAGTTTCGCAACCCATCTGCTTCAGAACGGGGCATCATTACGGCACGTACAGGAGTTGCTGGGCCACTCCAGCATCTCCACCACCCAGGTGTATACCCACCTGACCAACGGCTACGTGCAGAAGGAATACGCCAAGAGCCACCCAAGGGCCTGATCTGAATCATCGGGCTTATAGGCGGACGAACTAGGTAACAAAAGGGCAGCCCATCACGGCGTGAACGGCACATATGCCGGTAATACCGTGTCTGCGGGCTGCCCTTTTTTTCGGATTACTGCTATAGTTGGTTGGCTGGTTGGAGACTGATTACAGGCCTGGCTAGCTCAAAGTGAGATAATATTCCCCTCCTCAGGAGGTATCCGCCAATGGCTGGTAAATCACGACGCACCGCATCCCGGCAGTCACAACTCCAGCGGAAAAAGACCACCAAAGGACCTAGTGGTATACCCTCAGGCCGTAGAGTGGCAGTTCCGGCTAACGCCGATGCCGCCGCCGTTCCCTCCGGAACACCCGCTGGCTTAGATGAAGCCGAGTTCGACGACCTGGACGTTCTAGCAGAAGCCGAAGCCGCAATGGCCCCTCAGGCATCTCGCCCTGCCCCCGCAGCCCGTACCCCTAGAGGCGAATTCGCGGGTCAAGGCCAGGGCCGCCTCAGAGGCGAGCGGCCAGCGGCCTATCTCTACGTTGGAGCTGAATTCCGGCGCATAGGGTTGCTCACCGGCGTGATTCTCGCCGCCCTGGTTGTCCTTGGAATAGTCCTCTAACCCACATGCCGCTACCGCTGGTCGAACAGCGCTTGCGGGCGACCCCAGAAAGTCCCGGCGTCTACTTGATGAAGGACCCGAGGGGCACGGTGTTGTACGTTGGCAAAGCCAGCGTCCTCCGCCACCGTCTCAAACAGTACTTCGGTTCTACCACCAACCTGCCGAATAAGATTCGGCGCATGCTCGGGCACCTCCACGATTTCGAATATATTGTCACCGACTCTCCGGCCGCGGCGCTGATCCTCGAGAATACCCTCATCAAGCGGTACAAGCCCCGGTACAACGCCCGGCTGAAAGACGACAAAACCTACCCGTATCTGAAGATCGACCTCAGCGAAGAGTTTCCCCGGGTCTACATCACCCGTAAAGTGCTCAAAGACGGCGCCCGTTATTTCGGGCCCTTCGCCACTGCAGGCACTGTGCGCAAGACAATGGACTTGGTGAAGAGGCTTTTCCCCTACCGCTCCTGCACCAAGAACATCACCGGGAAAGACGCGCGGCCCTGCTTGGAGTACTACATCAACCGCTGCGTGGCCCCATGCACCGGCGCTGCCAGCAAAGAGGACTACGCCAAGGTCATCGGCCAAGTTGTCATGTTCATGGACGGCGAGACTTCGGCGGTGACCGATGACCTGAAAACCAACATGGACCAGGCCTCGGAAGACCTCGAGTTCGAGCGCGCCGCTGTCCTGAGGGACCGCATCAAAGCCGTCGAGAAAGTGGCCGAAGAGCAGCGGATCACGGTCGATGCCAACCCCATCAGCGACATGGACGTTATCGCCATGGCCCAGGGAAACAACGAGTCCTGGGTCGAGGTGTTCTTCATCCGGAAAGGCAAGCTGATCGGCCGGGACCATTTCTTCATGGAAGGCACCCAGGACGACAGCGAAGAACTGGTATTGGGACAGTTCATCAAACAGTTCTACCAAACCGCAGCCCTGGTGGTGCCGCCCCGGATAGTGGTTCAAAAAATGCCGGAAGACGAGGAAACCATCACCGAATGGTTGCGCCAGGTGCGTGGTGGCGCCGTGCGGCTGGTCTGTCCTCAGCGCGGTATTCACAAACAGTTGGTGCAGACCGTAGCCAGCAACGCACGGCAGGGCCTGGCCCAGCACCGGATCACCTGGATGGGCGACACCGATATCATTCAGCAAGCGATGTCAGACCTTGAAGAAGAGTTAAGCCTGCCGCTACCGCTTCGGCGCATGGAATGCTACGACATCTCCCACATCCAGGGCAGCAACACTGTGGCCAGCATGGTGGTTTTTGAAGACGGCAAACCCAAACCAGCCCATTACCGCCGTTTTAAGATGAAGACCGTGGAAGGCGTTGACGACTTTGAGAGCATACGTGAAGTGCTCCGCCGCCGATTCAAGCGTCTGGCTGCCGCAAGGGCTGCTGAACAGCGTGGTGAAGGCGAGGGACTTAGGGTCGACAGTTTCGGCGTGATTCCGGACCTGGTGCTGATCGACGGTGGAAAAGGTCAACTCTCCGCGGCCCTTGAGGTCTTCTTGGAGCTGGGTCTGGACGATATTCCTTTGGCTTCTTTAGCCAAAGAGAATGAGGAGCTGTTCGTCCCCCACGCCCCGGAGCCCATCGTCCTGCCCCGCGACTCCCAAGCCCTGTACTTGGTACAGAGGATCCGCGACGAGGCCCACCGGTTCGCCATCACTTACCACCGGAACCTGCGCAGCAAGAGCAGCCTGAAATCTCCCTTGGACAACGTCACCGGCATCGGCCCAAAACGCAAGCGGATGCTCATGCGACGGTTCGGTACCCTGAAGGGTATCAAAGAGGCGGCGGTGGACGATCTGGCATCGGTCCCCGGCATGACTCGGTCTCTCGCCATCAGGCTGAAGCAGACCATCTAACTAACCGTTCAGGTATGCCTGCGCTACGCCTGGAGCTTTCCTATTCTACACTTCTACTTAGTACCCTGTTTGCCTTTGTGTAGTACCTGCGTTACGATGGGTACCCGTGAAAATCAATGGGTATCCCTGTACTCGCGGTTTAAGTGTAAACATGGTCAAAGTCTCCATATCTCTCCCCAACAACACGCAGATCACCTTTGAGTCAGAAGAGTCCGAGGTACTACGGGAAGTCGTCAGTCTGGCGCTGCGAGATCTACCCAGAGACTTGATGCAGGCGCCTGCATCTGTATCGCCGGGTGCGCCAACGGAAAAAAGTACCAGCGTAGCCGCGTCGGAGCTTCCCACGGGGACATCAATTCCACCTGTACCGCCCGCAGAGCCGATACCCGCGCCCGAAACCACAATTGCACGGGAGACCGCCCAGCCGAGTATTGGCGCGAGTAACAGGGAAGGGACTGCTACAGCGCCCCCTGAGTTCTTGTCCGAAAGGGGCGCGACGAATTTCACGGCCTTCTGCCGGGACGCCAAGCCCCTGGGTGACATGCGGCGGGTGGTGGTAGCCGCCGAGGGCGCAAGCCGCCATTTCGGTGTTGAAGGCATAACCGCCGATGACCTGGCCTGGCTCTTCGATCTGGCCGAGTGGCGCAGGCCGGGCAACTTCACCCAGACCCTCCGCAACGCCGCGCGCTCCAAGTTCGGATGGCTAGAGCGCATCCCCGGCCGCTCAGGCCGCTACGCCACCACCGCGCTGGGCCGCTCCAAAACCCTCCCCAACAGCTGAGCCGGCAGGCAGGCCGCGTGGCCGCACTTCCATCCGTTGAACTTCTCGGTGGAAATCCGTTTGGAATGTTTTTCGGAACCCCCGCGTTTTCTCCACACTCTCTCCTACGAATTCCGTATAATGGCTGGCGGGCAACCCCCTGTGAGGAGAACACCAAGAACTGGATGGAAATATTAACAACTGCGCCCAAGAGGGCCATGGCGATTACGCCCCACCCCGACGACTGCGAAGGCGGATGCGGCGGGGCGCTCGCTAAGTGGGTTAAAGAATTTGGCACCGTGGCCGCGGTGGTGATGTGCACCAACGGCAACAAAGGCACCGGGGACAGGGAGATGACTTCCGAGCGATTGGCTGCCACGCGGGTGATAGAACAGAACAATGCCTCAGACATCGTGGGCGTCACTGACGTGGTATTTCTAGCTCATCCCGACGGCGGACTGGAGGACTCCGAGTTGTTCCGTAGTCAAGTTACCCGCGAGATACGCCGCTTCAAACCGGACCTGATACTCGCTGTCGACCCTTACCGCACGACTTCGCACACCCACCGCGACCACAGGAAGAGCGGACAGGTCGCCATCGACGCAGCATTCACCTATGCCTGGAGCTACCAGTACTTCCCGGAGCAAATCACCGAGGAGGGACTGGAGCCGCACCGGGTCGAGCAGGCATTCCTCTGGGGCGGCGAAGACCCGGACGTTTTCGTTGATATCGGGTCCTACCTGGATGTAAAGGTTGACTCTCTAGGCGCCCACGCTAGTCAGATGAGGTCAACCCGGAAAGAGCGACTCGAGCGGGTCAGAAACAACTCTGGCCGCCACAAAGAGAATACCGGCCTGGACTACGCTGAGGGCTTCCGGCGCATCACGTTCAACCTGGGCTCACTGGAGTGGCAACTGCTCCACACCTAGCCTTGGGGCACAGACCGTAGTCCTATTTAGTCGCCGCTACTACCCCGTGGTCTGCCATAGCACTTCGTAGGTCTGTTCCTCATCTTCGAAGCCTTTAAGAGTTCGGCGGCCAAAATCCAAGTACTGATGTTCGGTATTGGACGGGCCTTCAGCTACTTGCCGCAACAGGTCGGACACCAAAACTTGGCCACCCTTGGACTCATCCATTATCCTGGCGGCCATAGCCACGGCAGAGCCGAAGTAGTCTTCTTCCTCTTTAATCACTTCGCCGGCGGAGCGTTTCCACGAGACAAATATTCTTGGCCCACGGTATTGATCGAAGTGAGGGACATTTTCACGATTTCAGGCTCCGATAGTGGAGGGGACACCGTGATCGGTCCGCAGTTGGTGGTCTTCGACGATGCTGGGGAAATTGACTCCTGGACTCTGCCTTAGCCATGGTCGCGGTCCTCGAATACCAAGCCTCTCTTATCGCGCCGTCCCCATCTCTCCCCTGGTGAAAGACATCCCCTGCGACCGCATCATTGACGTGGTGTTGCTGCGTGCGATGGCGCGCAGAAAGTTGGATACGATGCCTGTGTTCTTCCGGACATCTTTTCTGGGCGCTGGCAGCGAAAGCTCCGACGCTTCGTCAATCAACCCCCACCGAGGCGGCAGGCTGCTGCGGGTGACCACGCCCTTGGGGGCGATCAGATAATGGAAATCGGCGATGCCCATGAACCTGGAGTCGTGGAACTTGGTGCTAAATGTGGCGACACGGTTGCGGTAGGCCTTTTCTTTGCCGGAAACCCGCTGGTAGTCGGACAGAGCCTGCTTGAAGGCGGGAACATCACGCCAGAAATCAGGACTGGTTTCCTTAGCAAAGCCCAAGGCCTGGCGCAGAGTCTCCTTGGCCAGGTCAGTGCGCCCCATGACGTTGCGCTCCCGGTCTTGTAATTCCGTTAAGTCGCCGCCGGTGTGGTCGTCCCTGGAGAAGTCAGACCGGCTGGATTTGACCTCAATGATGTAAAACGTGTTCTGGGGGCCTACAGCCGCCAGGTCCACGATACGCCCGCCCGGTCCTTCCAGCTTTACCTCTAGCCCAATGACCCGGCAGCCAGCCTCGCGGTAAAGCCATTCCCAAGCCGCCATCTTCAGATCATAGGTCAGTCCGGTTTCATTTCCCCGCTTGAAGGGACCGGATTCCGTTGCCAGTTCCACCACCCAATCATCCCCTCAGCAACAATTTCCAAACGCGGTTAGGGCTTCTCAATGATGGAACCGCCGGCATCGATTTTCAACGAGCGGCTGTCGGTGCCATTTGTCAGATGAAGCGGCATGCCTACCGGCTTCTATTCGTAGGTGATGATCTCAAGGAGATGCCCGTTGTGGTCGTTGAAATAGACCGATAGAGTTTCGCCTTTGGCGTTAGTGCTGGCGCCTGGGTCGCGTATGTTGGCCGCTTCTTTGGGCTCGTCTCCAAAGGGGATTCCCGAATCCTTTATCGCTTGGAAAAATCTATCAAAATAGGCGCGGTCCAACGCGAGGGCGTAATGATGGCTTAAACCGGGAATCTCGTCCGAACGCCAAAGGTCTAAAGTGGACGAATCGTTCAGGCGGATCGCGGCGATGACGTCGTTCATTCCGGTCCTGCCGTCGTATTTGAATCCGAGATCGTTGGTGTAGAAATCACCTGACTCGTCTTGGTCTCTTACCGGGGCGATCGTGTGGTCTAAAACTGCTGTCATAGCGCTTCTATTCCATCAAAAAACCGTTTTCCGGATACCCTCGCCGTTCCTAAAGCATCTGAAATTCGTCCCGAAACTGCGCCGCTCTGAGAATGCCGGATATTAACGGCGCTACTACCCAGTGTCAAATATCTTCTTCTGTTGCATCATCCCTATGGGCCCGCAGACTCGTTCGCGAATCGAGTTCTCAAATGATGTCCGTGGTAACATGTGCGTCTGCTGCTCGCCATGCAGTTCGGCAACCGCGCATCCAAGGTGCTATCGATGAAATTCGGGTATTTCAACCAACTCCAGATGCCCAAGCCCTGGCGTGAAAATGGGGAGGTCTTGCTGTACAAAGAGGCCATGGAACAGGCGGTGCACGCCGAATCCGTGGGCTTCGATTGCTACTGGCAGACCGAGCATCATTTCTATCCGGAGATCGGCCATAGCTCGTCGCCCGAGTTGTTTCTGGCGGCGCTGGCCCAGCGGACTACAACCATACGGCTAGGGCTGGCGGTGGTAGTACTCCCCTGCAATCACCCGTACCGGGTGGTCGAATATGTGTCCACCCTGGACCATCTCTCGGACGGAAGAGTGGAGTTCGGCACAGGAAGGGGCGCCTCACCCTACCACATAGAGGCTTTCGGGGTTACTTCGGACGAGTCCAAGGAGATATGGGACGAATCACTGGACGTGATCTGTTCCATGTTCTTGAACGACCCTTTCCCCGGCTGGCAGGGCAAGTGGTACCCAGACCTGTTGGAGCGCCACTTAGTTCCCAAACCGGTCCAAAAGCCCCACCCACCGTTGTGGGTTGCCGGTAGTCAGCCGGCCACCTATGCCGAGGCGGCTCGGAAGGGTCTGGGAATTCTAGGATTCAACGGCACCGAGCCCGATGAGATTGAGCCATCGATTCGCGCCTACCGTGAGGTCCAGGCCGAATGCACGCCCGTGGGCGGTTACGCCAACCATCAAGTGGCAACTTTCATCATCGGCAACATCAATGCGGATTATACCGTCGGACGCGACCTGGCCTGCGCGGCGGCCCGGTGGTATGCCGGCGACAACGACTCTGAGTTGCAACGGGTCCGCTTTGGCGCCCACACAGGCGAGTACTACGAAAGCCAGCAGGCTACCGGGCAGAGGCCCGGCGTCCGCCCAGCCATCCTCAATAGGTCGAACGAAGACCTGATTCGGGACGGTCTGGTTATCGGCGGTGACGTCGATTCGGTCTGCCGTGGGGTGGAGCGATGGGCGAAGCTGGGAGTCGACCAACTCTTAATCATGATTCAGGCCGGAGACACCACCCATGACGAGGTCATGCGGGCATTGGACCTCTTTGGCTCTAAAGTCCTGCCTAAATTCCAGTAGCGCACTCACGACCGGGCTCGAAGCTAAGCATGGGCGAACTTTGGCCGGTGACGCCGGCCACTGAACTACCGTCCAGTTGTCTCCTTCGGCGTGGGTGATCATGTCGTTCAACTTTCCCATCCACGCTCCGAAGAACGCCCCTGCTTCAGGGATTTCCATTACCCGGTTCAATTCCGCATCCATGTCGCCTAGGTCCTCTAAGGCCCATTCCACGACCACGCGGTCCGACCTTCCGCTGTAATAATCCGTGTAGATGCGGGTCTCCCAACCGATGCCGTAACCCTTCATCTGTGCTTCGGCTTCCTGAAAATGCTGTACCAGCGGCGCTGCCTGGCCGACCTTTGCGTAGAAAGTCCTGCGATCCACTGCGGCCATGGTTCCCCCGAATTCTCGGTTATCACGTCGTATCCAAACTCCAATTGGCACACCTGGATTGCCTTAGAATGCTCACTAGGCTTTTTACTATTGAGGCCGTACCAGGGCCTTGCGCTCCCTGCCTGCATTCTCAGTCTCAAGATCGAGCTTCAGACCGAACCCATCGGCCAATCTTGTCAGGTAATTAAATAAACCCACGATGTGACCAACTTCTAGGCAAGCAGAATCGTCAAATCCGGTGTCCCGCAGTGGTTGCCAGTCGCTCTCAGTCATCTCTGTGGGAGTGGAGCTTAGCTTCTCCGCGATGGTGCACAACGCCTGGTCCCTTTGGGATAGGTTCTGTAAATCACGCCATCGTTTTTCTTTGATCGCTTCAACGAGTTCAGGGTTTCCGTCTTCGGCACGCAGAAACTCTGCGTGAGATTCGGTTCAATAATGGCAATCTTGGGCGACAGCCGCCACTGCCGCGACCATCTCCCGTTCCTGCCGGGTTAGGTGGCCCGGCTCGAACATCACAGTGCGAAATAAATTGCTGAACGCCGGGCCGATGTCCTTATGGGCCGACAACAGCCGTCCCATGGCAGGTATAAACCCGTAATCATAGCCGCTAGCGCGGGCTCCCGGAGGCATCTGTGCACGCCGTTCCGCCTCGGTTGGGATCTTGACCCAGGCTTCCGGCTGTTTAGATTCTTGTTCCATTGCTGTGCCTCCTGATCAAAGGTGGATTAATGCTAATTACAACGCCCCAGCCGCCCGTGCGTGGCTCTCTAGCAGGCCTGTGACTCTTGCCGGGTCGGTCCTGCCCCAACCACATTCCGTCGCAACGCCAAAGGATGCCAGAAACTGGCTGGCGGTAGCCATCCTAGCCGCGTCGCCTTCAGCATCATCGAAGTGGACGAGCCCCAACATCACCTCGGTTTCGGCTGAGACGTTCAAGGAGAGCAGAGGCTCAAAATAGCCAGCGTCCGTGCGGTCTTTGGGCACAGGCAGATGCAGGAAGTCCAAGCGGCGAGTCAACTGAGAAGTGAGCCCGTTGGCTATCTCCACCAGGATCCCCATGTCCTTGGGCATGATGAGGTGCTCGTCGGCGGGGCTGCCGTAGCACAGGTGGTAGCCCAACTCGACATCTTCCGGAACCAAGCCGCCAGCTCGTGCCAGTTCGTCATAAATCTGCTGCTTGTAGTCAGACGGACGGTCAGCAAAAGGCTTGTAGTCTTCGAAAACCAATACCTCTTGGCAGACATCCCACTGAATGGCCAGCCGGTCGTGGGGTATGGCGTCCATTATTCCCGAGATCGCGTCGGCCAGAGCCCGTTCGTAGGCCGGCAAATAGGCGGCGCGGGCGTTAGGGCTGATGTACATGTAAGTCGTGGCCATCGGGGTGGGTATACTGACCTGAAAGCGGACATTTTCTCCGATCACCCCCTCATCTTGGAGCCTAGCGAAGACTTGATACGACTCCACTGCGGCATCCCGGTATCCGGTGTGGAAAGAGGTTTTCGACGGGTCGGCCCCATCCTTGAACTTCATCCACTGGGTCTCCCGAACTATTCTGCCGTCCCACTGGACAACCTGGAAGGGCTCGATGTCCGTGTCCACTTCCATGTCCGGATGACTCCCTAGCATGGCCCGCTGAAACCATATCCAGCGGCTCCGGTCGCCCGTCTCACCGTCAGGTATACGCCGGGCCGAAGAGCCGAGAGCCCGGGAGACCGTGCGAAAGACAGTCTCCGCATCGGGTAACGGAACGCTGCCCACCAGGTGGGCCGTGCGGTTAGTGGCCATGGTGAAACTCCTCTTAGAGACTCCGCCTAGCTGAGGTCCTGAAGGCGGCGGACCATCTTGCGCATCTGGGCCTCTTCGGGTTGGTCTTGGCAGACAAGGGTGAAACTCACCTCGTCTAGCAGGCCGCCGTATCGTTCAACGAACTTGTCGGCGATCTCGTCGTACTCTCCGGACACACTGAAGGCGTCCAGCATCTCGTCGCTGACCAACTCTCCCATCTGGTCCCATTCACCCTTAAGTGACATCTCGTGGAGTTGCTGGCCGGTCTCGAGGAACCCGTGGGCCTCCAATACCGGGAAATAGCTTCGGGTCGAAGCATAGAACGCGATGCGCTTGCGCACGTCGGCTTGCATCGCCCGGATGCTGGAGCGGTCCGGCCCAGTGATGATGAATCCACCGCCAGTTAACTTCAACACACTGCTGTCCCGGCCGGCTTTCAGCGCTCCTTTTTCCAAGCCGGGACGCACAATCTGTCTCACGTATTCCGGTGAGGTGAGACTATGCAGCATCAACCCGTCTGACACCTCTCCAGCCACCTGGCAGTTGTAGGCGTTCACGGCGGCCGTAAAGACCTCGGGCGCGGGGTACTCACTTGGGCCGGGGTCGAAGAAAGGGGTCATCAACGAAAAGTTGTAGCTCTCGCCGTGGTATTCCAGTTTCTCGCCGGTCTGCCAACTGTGCCAGATCGCTTTTAGTGACTGGACGTACTCCCTCAGCCTCGGGCCGGGCGCCTCCCACTCAGTGGAGAAGCGGCGCATGATGTGCCCCTTGACCTGTGTGCCCAGTCCCAGCCTGAACCGTCCTTTGGACAGCTCCTGCAGGTCTCTGGCCAGGTAGGCGGTGATCATGGGCGACCGTGGGAATGCAATGGCCACCCGAGTCTCAAGGATAGTCTTGTTGGTTGAGGTCGCAGCCAGGGCCAAGGGCAAGAACGAGTCATGGGCGGTCTCGTTGCTGGACATGGCGTCGTAGCCCATATTCTCGGCCCAAGCGGCCTCAGCGGCCACGGAAGCCAGTTTGTTGGTAGCAAGCCGGTAGGTGACTTTCATGGTTATTCCTTGCTGGCTCCCTCGGAGTTCAAGAAGACCTGGTCCGACTTGGCCGCCATAACAAAGTCGTTGCGGTGAAGGCTCCTAATCTTGTGGGTCCACCAGGTGACCTGGACGCGGCCCCATTCGGTAATCAGACGTGGGTGATGCCCCTGGTCCTCGGCTAGTTCTCCCAATTGGCTGGTGAAATCCATGGCCGATTGAAAATCCTTGAACTTGAAGACCCGGTCCAGTTTGGGGATGCCGTTCTCATGGGTCAGTTCCCATTCCGGGACTTCAGGTTTCAGTTCAACCACCTCTTCATCGGTAACGCTGGGCGAGTCCCGGCGGCAGGCCTTGCATTTTTCGTTGTTCAATCCGGTCATTTCGACACCTCAAGGAAAGTGTATTGTTAGCGATTCTCTTCGTGCGGCAGATTTTAGCATATGTGGAATTTGAGATAAGAAAGATTCGAACCGTTGTCGGCACCGGCGAGAAAGGCTATGCCGGTGACGGAGGTTCAGCCATCGAGTGTTTGATCGGTGAGGCGTACGGCTGCGCATTCGATATCAACGGCAACCTGTACATCTGCGACGGGCGCAACCACACCGTCAGGCGCATCGACAAAGTCACCCAGGTCATCACCACGGTGGCGGGAACGGGCGGGGCCGGATATTCGGGCGATGGCGGCCCAGCTACCCAGGCGACAGTGAACAACCTGTATTCGCTCACCGTCGACACCAATGGCGATATCTATATCGTTGACCGGTACAATGCAGCAATCCGCAAAGTCGACTCCGCCAACGGCATCATCAGCACCGTGGCCGGCACCAGGGAGCCTGGCTACAGCAGAGACGGCGGTCCCGGCACACTAGCCCAGATGCGCGAGCCCAACGTTTGCTTTCTGGACGACAACGGAGGTCTCCTTATCGCCGATATCCCAGACCCGCGGATACGCCGATTGGACCTCGATACCGGAATAATGACCACGTTTGCCGGGGACGGCGAGAAGGCAACGGCAAGCCGGTTACCAAAGCGTCTCTCATGGGCCCCCGGGCGGTTTGTGTGGACAGCAAAGGCAACACCTACATCGCCGAGAGAGAGGGCAACGGGGTCCGAAAGGTCGATGCCAACTGCGTGATGTCCACTTTTGCCGACACCGGCGAACCTGGCTATGGCGGAGACGGCGGACCGGCACTGGCCGCCGCCTGGGGCGCTCCCAAAGCTATGCGCTGCGACAATCGAGACGACCTGATCTGGTGGACACTGAGAACAACGCAGTCCGGCGTATCGACGTTAAAACCGGCACCGTCACTATCATCGCCAGCGGGCATCAGGGAGGCGACGGCGGCCTGGAGCGACCGCACGGCTGTGTCATCGACCACCAGGGCAATCTATACATCGCTGACGGCATCAATCACCGAGTGAGGGTTGTAGGCATGCGGTGACCGGCCAAGGCCTTCAATAGTCTTGGATCTGGTGATTTTGGCACAGGCCGGTGTTTGTTGTTCCTTGAGCGCCGCCCCGGGTGGGTTTATAGTTTGTAGACCATGGCTGATTTCAGCAGATACACCGTTTCCATCGATTACGACCGGCGCCTGTACAAGCAGGACATCGCCGGGTCGATTGCCCATGCCAAGATGCTGGCCAAGCAGGGCATCATCTCCCAAGAGGACGCCGCCCAGATCACCCAGGGTCTTCAGACCATAGAAACGGAGATCAGGGACGATAAATTTCCCTGGGACCCGGCCCTGGAAGACCTGCACATGAACATCGAAAGCCGCCTGCACACCCTGATCGGAGCCACGGCCGGAAGGCTGCATACGGCCCGATCCCGGAACGATCAGGTGGCAGTTGACCTACGGCTCTACACCAAAACAACTATCGTTGAATTAGTTAAAGGATTGCGGGGCGTGCAAAGGGCGTTGATTGACCTTGCCGGCCGCCACCAAGATGTGGTTATGCCTGGCTATACCCACTTGCAACGTGCCCAGCCGGTGCTTTTCGCCCACCATATGCTGGCCTACTTCGAGATGTTCCAGCGGGACATCGGCCGGTTCCAAGACTGCCACCAACGCACCGACGTCATGCCCCTAGGCAGCGGCGCCCTAGCCGGGGTGGCCTACCAGACCGACCGGGAGTTCCTGGCCGTCGAACTCGGCTTCAGCAAGATCAGCGCCAACAGCATGGACGCCGTGTCAGACCGCGATTTTGTGGTCGAATTCCTGGCCGCGGCCTCGGTCTGCATGATGCATTTCTCCCGGATGTCTGAGGAACTGGTCCTTTGGTCCAGCGGCGAGTTCGGGTTCATCCGGCTATCGGACGATTTCACCACCGGCAGCAGCATCATGCCCCAGAAACGGAACCCCGACTTCGCAGAACTAGCCCGTGGCAAAACGGGCCGGGTCTACGGCGACCTGATCGGGCTGCTAACCACTCTGAAAGGCCTGCCCTTGACCTACAACCGGGACTTGCAGGAGGACAAGGAGGGCTTCTTCGACGCCGCCGACACCCTCACAACGACATTGGACGTCTTCCAAGGCATGCTCCCCGGTATGAAGCTGAACGAGGAGCGGGTCTCCAGCCTAGCCGGCGAGAGCCAGATGCTGGCCACCGATCTGGCCGACTACCTGGTCGGGAAGGGTATGCCCTTCCGCGAGGCCCACGGCATCATGCGGGAATTGTCCCACCACTGCGACAACTGGGGAATCGGCCTTCAGGACCTGCCATTAGTGGAATATCAGAAGTTCTCAGGCCTTTTCCAAGATGACGTTTACGACATCACTGCCGAGTCGTCCGCCGCCGCCCGGGACAATCCTGGCGGCACCGCTCCGGTCCGGGTGGCTGCTGCCTTGTCTGATGCGAAGAAGATACTGGAGGCTGCCGCAGATGGTTTCTGAGGCCAGGGTGCTCATTGCTCCGTCGGTGTTGTCGGCGGACTTCTCCGACCTGGGCCGCCAGGTGCGGGCGGTCACCGACGCCGGGGCCGACCTGATCCACGTGGACGTGATGGACGGGGTGTTTGTGCCCGCCATCTCCTTTGGAGAGGTGGTCGTTGACGCCATCCGGGCCAACACTGATGTACCGCTGAACATCCACCTGATGATTCAGGAGCCGGAGAACCTGCTGTCCACCTTCGCTAAGGTTGAATCCGACCAGATACTGGTCCATGCCGAGGCTTGCGGGCACTTGCACCGGACCGTCTTACGCATCAAGGACAAGGGCCATCAGGTGGGCGTGGCCATCAACCCCGGGACATCCGTGAGCGCCGTTGAGGATGTGCTGTCACTGCTGGACATAGTGATGGTGATGTCGGTGAATCCCGGCGCGTCCGGCCAGTCGTTCATCCCAAAGAGCCTGGACAAGATACGGCGGCTCAAAGGAATGATTGACGAAGGGAAATTCGGAGCTCAGATTGAGGTGGACGGCGGCATCAAGGCCGACTTCACCGCCCAAGACTCAGTGAAGGCCGGCGCGTCCATCCTGGTCGCCGGCTCAGCCATCTTCAACGACAAAGAAAGTATCCAAGAGGCGATGAAGGGTATGCGGGGATGTATTTTGGGCTGAGGCTCTAAGCTGACAGACGTCAGCGGTCACGTTTTTCTTAAAAATAAAAAGCCCCGCCCTGATTCATCGGGGCGGGGCTTTTTTACGTTTCGGGGCCTTTCTGCGCTAAAGAGCCGCGAAAGCCTTTTGGACCTTCTTGGACTTGTGGAGGGAGCGGAGACAGCGGGTGCAAATCTTGACCTTGACCGATTTGCCTTCGCGCACCAGCGTCTGTTTGTGGACGTTTGCGAAAAACTTGGTCTTGGTATGCCGGTTGGAGTGGCTGACGTTGTTACCCGTCATACCGGACTTGAAACAAATCTCACAGCGCATCGTTATTATCTCGTTTGTTGCTGTCCAAGCTCAATGCCGGACAGCATGGTATCTCGTTTTTAATCTATTGGATGAACCCAAATTTAACACATTACCCACGCCCAAACAACCTCTGCCGTAGACAAGCTTCGATTTCCCACTTCCGGATTGAAGTGTATTATCACTTTGAATTTTAAGTCTGAATTTAGCCACAGCTTAGGAGGAGTCCATGAGAGTCATCAGAATCGCCGAGGTTGATATCGTTCCCATCGAGACCGCCACGCCCATTCCCGGCTGGACCGGCGGCGACGTCAAGCGCACCCGCCAGCCCTTGCTGCCCGAGGGCGCCAGCAAGACGTTCAATAGCAGCATAGTCAACTTTGAAAAGGGCTGCGGTACCGGCTGGCACACCCACAAGAGCGACCAGATGCTGGTTGTCACAGCGGGAATTGGCATCGTAGCCGACGAGAACCACCAGCAGGAGATCACCGTCGGAGACGTGGTTCACGTCCTGCAAGGCGAGAATCACTGGCACGGCGCCACCGCCGACTCCTACATGTCCCACATCACCATCACTGCCGCTGAGTAGTTTTCTCTTTGACGGGGTCTCTTACTTCTGCAAATCAGGGTTGCTTTTCCACTCAGGTTGGGGCGTCTCCCGGCCTATCTGGGGCACATACTCCGATGTCTCAACCATCCGGTACTTGTGGATGTAGCGCGGGCAGTTCCGGTACGACTCGGTAATCCGGACGCGCACGATGAACTGGGCCTCATGGTACTCACCCAATAGCGGATCATTGTCGTCGATTGACGCCACGCCCTGGAGCCGGAGCCGTTGCTGGCCCTCGAAGTCGACGAACAGAATGCCAAGGTTAGGGTTCTGCAGCAGATTGCCCATGGACTGGTATTTCCCGTTGCCGTCGTAGTTGGGGAAGGCGATAGTCCCTTCGTCCAGCACCCGGATGAAGCCCGGGTCCCCGCCCTTATATGAACAGGTGGGCAGGCCTCGGTCGTCGCAGGTCGCCAGAAAGAACATGTTGGCCGCCTCAATCATTTCGCGCTCGTTCGCCCCTAGGGTCTCGGACGCACGTTTCGCCATCTTGTCGGCCAAGTTCCGGGTCCCAAATTTTTCCTGTAACTGCCGGTTGCCCGAATGGTAGTCGTGAACCTTCATGTTAATTCTCCCGGTTGAGTCGAGCGGCGGCGGTATATCTCTACGGTGGCGTTTTCGATCACCGACCCGCGGATGGGTGGGTGGGGTTTTTTCACACGGACCGAAACCGAGTCCACCGGAAATTCGGCGAGCAGCCGGTCGGCGATGGACTGGGCGGCTGCTTCCAGCAGGTTACGGGGTTCGCCCTCCATCACATCTCTAACGGCACGATAGATGTGGGCGTAGCTGATGGTGTCCTCCAAGCGGTCCGAGGCCCCCGCCGGGCCAAGGTCCATCTCCACGGCCAGGTCAACCAGGTACTCTTGACCCAGTACCCGTTCTTCAGGGTTTACGCCATGAAAGCCGTAGAACCGCATGCCTTCCAACACGATCCGGTCACTCTTTGGTATACATTCTTTCACGATAGTTTACCGCCCTCGGGCCTCGATGGCGTCCGCGAAGGCGAGCAGGTTCTGTGCCCGTTTCATCACCGGCACGTCAACCATTCGGCCGTCTATGGCCAGAGACCCACGTCCGGCGGCTTCCGCCTCGTCCCAAGCTTCCATGATCTTTAGGGCGTAGGCGACCTCTTCGGGCGAGGGGCTGAAAACTTCGTTGATTATGTCAAGCTGGGCGGGGTGGATGGCGTGCTTGCCGGTGTAGCCCATCTGCCGTGCCCGGTGGGCGTCGGCCCGCAGCGCGTCAGGGTCCTGGAACAAGACGAATGGCGAGTCAAGTGACGCCACATTGGCTGCCCTGGCCGCCACGGGCACCAAAGACCGAGGGACCTGTATCTCTTCGCCGGTATCAGACCGCTCGATACCCATGTCGTTGGTGAAATCTTCTGCGCCGAAAGCCAAGGCGATCACCCGCTGCGATGCAATCGCGATGTCACGAGCGTCGACCAACGCGCTAGCGGTTTCGACCCAAGCTGATATTTTGATCGAACCCTGTTCCACGCCCGCCGCCGGTTCGATTGCGCTCAGCATCCGGTCAACGTCGCGGATGTTCCAGGTGGACTCCACCTTGCCCACGCTTATGCCGTACAAGTCGGGCGAGACAACAACCTCTAGCTCGGATCGGGTCAACCCGGTATCCAAGGAATTCACCCGGATCATGACCCGTTGACCCTCGCGCCGGAGGGTGGGCACCCAGTCCTTGGCCAGGTCCCTGGCGACGGTCTTCTCACCCGGTGGAACGGAGTCCTCTAAGTCCACCATGACCACATCGGCTTTGAACGACTTGGCCCGCTCCAGCATATTTTCCCGATTGCCAGGCACAAAGATAACGCTGCGAATTAATTCCATGTTCGATTGATGGTCCTGTTCGCTGCGGGATCACCCGCAGCATAATGATTTCGGCTTCAGTCGTGCTAGGTAAGCGCGGCCCTGCCGCCCTACTCCATGTCTCCCCAGGTTGGTCCCCACTTGGCGTCTACTTTTAGGGTTACGTCTAGCTCCATGGCTGCGGGCATCTCGTCGAAGACCAGGTCTTTTAGGGCGTCCATCTCTTCTTTGGGCATCTCGAAGACTAGTTCGTCATGCACCTGCAACAGCATCTTGGTGCGTAGGCCTTCGGCGTCCAACCGGTTCTGGACCCGAATCATGGCCAGCTTCATGATGTCGGCGGCCGTGCCCTGGATGGGCATGTTGATGGCCATGCGTTCGGCTCCGCCCCGGACGTTGAAGTTGGGGTGATTAATGTCTGGCAGGTGTCGGCGGCGGCCCAGTAGGGTCTCTACGTAACGAGTCTCTCTAGCTTGAATTTTCACCGTTTCCAAATAATCGTTTATGCGTGGGTATTTGGTGAAGTAGGCCTCGATGAACGATGCCCCCTCATCTCTGCTGAAGCCTGTTTGCATTGATATGCCGTGGGCGGACAGGCCGTAGATCACACCAAAATTCAGCACCTTGGCTATGCGGCGTTGTTCCGCGTCCACATCGTTCAACGGAACATCGAACATCAACGAAGCCGTAGACGAGTGGATGTCTTCGCCCCGCTGGAAGGCCTCCAACAAGCCCGGGTCCTGGGATAGGTGAGCCAGCACCCGCAACTCGATTTGGGAGTAGTCAGCGGAGAACAGCAGCCAATCCGGCGAGTCAGCCACGAACGCCTTCCTAACCTGGCGTCCCATCTCGGTGCGGATGGGTATGTTCTGCAGATTGGGATCACTGCTAGACATGCGCCCCGTGGCTGAGCCGGTCTGGCTGTAGCTGGTATGCACTCGGCCTGTCGTTGGGTTTACCATGTCTGGAAGGGCATCCAAATAAGTCGACTTCAGCTTGGACACCTGGCGGTATTCTAGGATCTGATCCACCACCGGATGCAGGCCCTTCAATCCTTCCAGGGAGTTGGCATCGGTGGAGTACCCGGTCCTAGTGCGTTTGGTCTTAGGCAGGCCGATCTCATTGAAAAGAACGTCGCTCAGCTGTTGCGGCGAGTTGATATTCACTGTGTGGCCGATAGACTTGTAGAGTTCTTCTTCCGTCTGGAACATCTGCTCCCGGAGGTCCTCCGACATCTCGCGCAGGGCGGCAGCGTCTAGCTTGATGCCGTGGCGCTGCATGATGACCAGCACCGGGACTAGGGGCATCTCCATGTCGGTCATCAGCGAGCTCAAGCCCTCCCGGACAACAGGTTCCTCGAAGGCCAGGCGGAGACGTCCGGTCATATCGGCGTCGGCAGCGGCGTAGGGCGCGGCCTGGGTGATGTCCACCTTGTCAAAGGTGAGCTGCTTGCGGCCGGTGCCAATCAGTTTAGCGATCGGCGTCATCTCCTGGCCTAAGATGTCCTGCGCCAGGCCTTTCAGGCCCAATTGGACATGGCTGAGGAGATGGGCGGCAACCATGGTGTCGAAATCGACCCCTTGGCAGATTATGCCGTGGCTGGCCAGTATCGTCATATCGTAATTGGCGTTATGGGCGCACTTGCTGATATCCGGCGACTCGAACAACGGGCGCACCGCCGCCAGCACCTCTTCCATGGGCAACTGTTCGCCCTCTTGATGGGCCACCGGCACGTACCAAGCAACCGACGGTTCGGTGGAGAAGCTGATGCCGACCAAGCCGGCCTGCACCGCATCGAGACCCGTGGTCTCAGTATCGAAGGAGAAGCTTCCGGCCTCATGCAATACCGCCAGCATCTGGTCCAACTGTTCCTTTGTCTGCACCACCGTGTAATTGGCGCCCTCACCTGGGGCCTGGGCAGGGGAAGATACATCTGCGGATGAGCCCTGAGACCCGCCAGTTTCCGGGATGCGGGGAATGACGGTGAAGAATTCAAGCTCGGTCATCAAGTCGACCACCGCGGTCCGGTCGAAATCGCCAAACTTAGCCTTTTCTAGGTCCAGCTCCACTGGGCTCTCTCGGTCGATGGTCATCAGTTCCCGGTTCGAGAATGCCCGGTCCTTGAACTCCTCCAGAGACTGTTTAACGCTGGGGCGGGTTACCTCTTCAAGATGCTCGTAGATACCTTCGAGATTCTGGTAGTCGTTGAGCAGGGCGATGGCCGTTTTCTCTCCAACTTTGGGAACACCGGGGATATTGTCCGAGGTGTCGCCAAGCAGGGCCTTGAAATCGGTCTGCTGTGAGGCAGTAAGGCCCGAATAACGCTCGGAAAGCGCTGCCTCGTCATAAACTTTTCGGTCTTGAATGCTGGAGGCCAGGTCAACTCTGACCTTAGGTGAGATCAACTGGAATGTATCCCGGTCGCCGGTTAGGATGACCGAATCGAGGCCCATCTTTTCGGCCTGTACAGACAGGGTTCCAATGACGTCGTCTGCTTCCCAACCCTCCAGTTCGAACACAGCAACGCCGAAGGCCTCCATCAGCTGCTTCACGCGGCCGAATTGGGGCCGAAGTTCTTCGGGCGTCGATTCCCGCTGGGCCTTGTATTCGGGGAATTGCTTGTGACGGAAGGTGGGCGCTGACATATCGAATGCGATGGCGCAATAAGCGGGGTTCCATTCGTTGAGCGCCCGTAGGAACACGTTGGCGAACCCATAGACCCCGGTCACGTCCTCGCCGGTGGCATTCACTGTCAGATGCCGCTGGGTGGAAATCGCCCTGAAAGAACGATGGACCATGGCGTGACCGTCCATGATCATCAGCAGGGGCTCACGTTCTATCGACGCTGGCGCGGCAGGCGTCACCGGCGCAACCGGAGCGGCAGCAACTTCTACCTGATCGTCTCCAAACATGGGAAGGGTATGGGCTTGTTCATCCGCCATAACGGCACCTCGGATCAGTTCCGGCTAGCTTGGAAAACGGGCGGCTCAGGTGGCTGCATTATACATTAACGTCTCCGTCCCCCTGGCGGTGTCAGTGGCATCATGTTCTTGGACCACCTCACTACCTCAGACCGCCCCATGTTAAAATACAGGCTGAATCATGAAGCGACCAATAAAGGCCGCTCTGGGACTGGAACGACTAAAGCTGTGCCTCTTTACGAATACCGCTGCAATGACTGCCAACAAGTGACCTCTGTTTTGGTCCGGACCCCGTCCGCCAACAAGCAGCCGACCTGCGAACATTGCCAAAGCGCGAAGATGGAGAAGCTGATCTCGAAATTCTCCTTCAAGGCGTCTTGGGGCGACAGTCTCAACTGGGCGCCCAGCCGAGAGACGACCAGCGATGTGGATGACAGCAGCGGGGCCAGTATCGACAAATACATGGGCCGAATCAAGAAGGAAATGGGCGGCCAAACTACCTCAGATTTCAACCGCGAACGCCGGGACATGAAAAACTCGTAACGATTGAAAGCTGTCACCTATCGGTGGTCAGCTTTCAGGTTTTCGGAGATGGCTCTCGATGCCTATATATGAATACCGCTGCCAGGCCTGCGCGAAGGTCTCATCGTTCTTCCTGAGGTCTATCAACAGTGAATTAGAGCCGGTCTGCTCCCACTGTCAGAGCAAAAACATGGAGCGGCGTATGTCTCCGTTCGCCATGGGCAAGACCGTAGGCTCGGTCCACGAGAAATTCGCCCCGGGCAGCGAACACCGTTCTCCCGATTACTACGGCGACCCCAGAAACATCGGTCGCGGCGTGGAAGACACATTCACCAAATTCGGCATGGAGATGCCACAGACCGTGCGAGACAACATAGACGCCGCCCGCTCCGGAGAAACACCCAAGGGTTTGGAGATATGACCAGCGCCGGTGCCAACCCCAGTCAAAGCCATTACCAGGTCATCTTCCACTGCATCGAATCTGCGTCCCGGTTCGTCCCACCAGTACTATCGCCCGCACCGGCCCTGCAGGATCTGCGCGACTTGATTCCGTCTCTGCCCGCCGCCTCGGCCATGGCCGAGACTGACGACGGCCCGCCCACGTCGGCACAACAAACCCTGGAGCTGGTCGGGGTGGCTGCCGAGATGTTATCCCACCTGGATGAGTCATCTTCCGCCAACCCCCTTGGCTGGGAGACTGTGTCCGGAATCGGCCGCGTCCTAGACGAACTCACCGGTCAACTCGGTGCTACCGTGCGCCGGGAGAAAGCGGACTTGGTGCGAGGACTTTACGTGATAATCGACCCTCAGGTCACCGGTGGCCGCGACCCGCTAACCATCGCCCAGGCTGCCATCCAAGGCGGGGCGCGGATGCTGCAACTTAGGGACAAACTCCGGGACAAGGGCGAATCTCTGCCCCTAGCCCGTGAACTGCAAACACTTTGCCACCAGGCGGGCGCATCACTGATCCTAAACGACCACGCCGACGTTGCGGCCATCGTTGGCGCGGCGGGACTCCATGTGGGCCAGACCGACCTGCCCGTGGAACAAGCCAGGCAGGTGCTGGCGCCGCACCAAGTGTTGGGCCGGTCCAACCATGAGATCGAAGAACTGGTGGAATCCGAGCGGATGGGCGCTGATCACGTGGCCTTCGGCGCCATCTACCACACAGACACCAAGGGAGTGGGGCGCCCTCCTCAGGGCATCGACCGGCTACTGGTGGCCCGGGAAACAGCACAAACGCCATTGGTGGCAATCGGCGGCATCAACGCCGAGAACGCCGCGCCGGTCATCGAGGCCGGGGCCGACGCCATCTGCGTAACGGCCGCTGTAGGATCAGCGGCGGAGCCCGAGGCTGCCGCCGCCAAGCTGGTTAAAGTGATTGAAGAGGCAGGAGGGCGAGTCTGATGCCATCTCGTTATAGCGCTGACCTATCAGCCATCGGAACCTCCGTAATCAACGAGCTTACCGAGTTAAACCGAGACCGGGAGCTGGCATTGTCGGTTTCCCGAGAGGTTGTGCGGTTCTCCGCCAACGCCATCCGGGCCGTTCACCGCGGCGAATTCGAAGACGCCCGTGACCTGATTGGCAAGGGCGACGCCCGGCTGCGCGAGGCGGGCCATATCCAGGAAACCAGTCCCCAGATATTCAATGCCGGGTTCATGAACGACGCCCGAAAAGAGTTCACTGAAGCCAACGTAACGCTGGCGGTAATCTCGGGCGCCAAGATCCCGACCATCAGCGACCTCAAGGTGGACGCAGGGGCCTATATCAACGGTATGGCGGAGGTTATCGGCGAACTGCGCCGTTACATCCTAGACGCACTGCGGCGGGACGCCATCGACGGCTGCCAAGAGTTCATGGACATCATGGACGAGATGTACAGCGTGCTCGTGACGATTGACTTTCCAGAGGGCGTGACCAGCGGACTCCGGCGCAATACCGACGCCATGCGCGGCGTGTTGGAGCGCACCCGGGGGGACCTGACCATGGCCCTTCGCCAGCATTCGTTGGAGGCCCGCCTCGCTGAATGGGAGAACAACCGGAACGGCGCCTAAATTTAGTATCAGCGTGCGAAATTGACATTGACATAGCTCGGGGCCGAATCTACGATTCTCCAGACCCGTTCGGCCTGCCTTAAAAGCGAACCGTCCAGCGAATCATCTCAGGGAGCAGAAAAATGCTTTCAAATTCTAATCCCACAGCATCTCCAGAGGTCCTCGAGGAGTTTTACCGCGAGCTGGAAGGCTTCAGCCTGGCACCTCTGTGGCAGGTGCAGGAGACTGCTTTGGTCGATGAGCCGACCAGCAAGGCGTCGCCTTACATCTGGCGCTGGAAGGACCTGGAGCCCCGAGCGCTGCGCGCCGGTGAACTGATTGGGACCGCAGACGCCGAGCGCCGGGTGTTGATGCTGCTTAATCCCAGCATCAAAGACCGGATCGCAACCACCAACAGCCTGTTTTCAGGGCTGCAGGTCGTAATGCCAGGCGAGGCCGCCAGGGCCCACCGGCACACCCCTTCCGCGCTGCGCTTCATCATCAATAGCGACGGCGGTTACACCACCGTCAACGGGGACCGGATCCCGATGTCTCCCGGCGACCTGATTCTGACCCCCAACTGGACCTGGCACGACCACGGCAATGAATCGGGCGAACCAATCATCTGGTTGGACGGCCTGGATATACCTCTGGTGCACCTGCTGGAAGCTGTTTTCTTCGAGCCATATCCCGAGGATGTGCAGCCGGTGACCGAACCCATCGATTCCGCCACAGCCAAATATGGCGTGGGAACTCTGCGCCCCGTTTGGGAAGATGCGTCCAAAGAAAGCTATTCGCCGCTGATGCGCTACCCCTGGGAACAGACCTGGGCCGCGCTGCAGCGGTTGGCCCCAACCGTCGACGGAAGCCCCTTTGACGGCGTGATCATGGAGTACACCAATCCCAATACCGGTGGGCCGGTGATGCCCACCATCGCCTGCCATGTGCAGTTGCTCCGGCCCGGTGAGCGGACCAAGGCCCACCGTCACACCAACGGGACCATTTATCACGTTGTGCAGGGGGAAGGCCACTCAGTCGTCCACGGCCAGAAGATGGATTGGGAACCCAAAGACGTTTTCTGCGTGCCCGGCTGGACCTACCACGAGCACGTGAACGCGTCGGTCACAGAGCCCGCGGTCCTATTCAGCTTCACCGACACGCCGGTACTGAAGTCCTTGAGTCTGCTCCGTGAGCAGGCCCACCCAGAAGACCACCAGTAATCTAATCAATATCTAGTCCGCCCTTTATTAATCCGGAGACGATCAAATGCCCGAGATGAAAATCAGCTTTCTTGGCACGGGTTCCGGCACCTCGACCAACCGTGCCCATACCGCCATGGTCTATGACTGTGACGACGGCACTAGGCTGCTGATCGACACCAGTTCCGGGAATTCGGTGGCCCGCGGCGGCTCCGATTTGGGCATCCCGGTAGAGAGTTTCGACAAGGTCCTGCTCTCCCACCACCACCCTGACCATATGTCCGGATTGATGTTCGTTCAATTTGTTCGCGCTTTGGCACGACAGGACTCGCCGCCATTGGATGTCTACCTCACCGAGGAATCTTTAGATTGGGCAATCAAGATGTGCTCCTCCAACTACCTAAACGTCGCCGAGGTAGACCGGCAATGCGCCAAGAACTCGGATGGGCGTGAGGTCATGCGCTGGACCGTGGTGCAGCCGGGCCAGCAGGTCAAACTCGGGCCCGCAACCACAGCGTACTGCTTCCCGGCCGACCATATCTCCGGCGCTGTCGGCTGGCGGGTAGACACGGGGGGCATGGGCGTGGTTTTCTCTGGAGACACTCGCTTCAATCCGGAGTTGGTCAAAGCCTCCGAGGGCGTCCGCCTGCTAATTCACGAGGCGTTCCGGACCGACGAGGACAGTATTTACGCCGACAACCACGGGCACTCAACCGGCGGAGACGCGGGCCGGGCTGCCGCCCAAGCAGGCGTCACTGAACTGGTCCTGACCCACATAGACTCGGATTTCGACGCCAACCCCCAACCCCTCCTAGACGACGCCAAGAAACACTACAACGGCCCCACCTCTGCCGCCACCGACCTCCTACAGATAACTGTCGCCAGCTAGCAGCGGCGGCGGCACACCACCATTCTCAAACCTATTCTTCCGTCCGTAACCTACCTAATTTGGATATCGAATCGACGTAAACGGTAATATGAGCGTGAGTTTGTTTCGGCTAGAATTTCGCGACTTACGTGGGACAAACAACAAGAATTCTCTCGATATTACGTAATACTGAACATTAATACACACAATATGGGGTGAAACTTTATTCACTGATTTACGCAGAGGGATAAAATGACTACGCCACATGATGTGTTTGGGGAACGTTCCTTATCCGGACCGCCAACAAAGCGAGCTGCCTATTCTGATCGAACATCGCTGTTGATGGCAGAGATGTCCGAATTAGCCTACATCAAGTTCGAAGTCCCACCGCACACCGATGAAGCCCGCAAAGATGAACTCCGGTAGATTATCGAATCAAGGGAGCAGCCGACGACGGCCAAACTCAAAACAACTTGGCTAGCTATGTCACTACAGCGCCTCGTCCGCCCGCGAAAGGGCAAAACAAGACCTGAGAGCCAAATTAGCGAAAGGTCACTTCATCTTGGTGAACACCTATGTCGTGGGAGACACCCAAGCTTTCCTTGTGATCACCGACCCAGATACGATCGGTCCAGACGAAGACGGAATCGCCGGCTTAAGTTTCCGGGGTACCGAATCAACAGAGAACTGGAAACCAATCTAAACGCATTCAAAAATATCGAGAATGGAGTCCCGGTCCATAGCGGGTTCTTGGACATGACGTTAGGTTGCTGGCGAATCCAAATATGATTTTCCGGGCGTTTTGGTGATTCAAAGGAGTCCGGACAAAACCTCGCTCACCTATCGACGACCACTCCATCGACGCCTATTGCAAGAAACTAAAGGCCTATGCCCTAACAAGGCTCAATATTTAGCTAGAATTATCCGCGCCGAACGTAGTCCTCTCAAATTATGTGAGGTACGGTATTACCGTCAGCAGCTTACTGTTCCCTTAACTGGGGTTCGTGGGCCTAGTCGTCTTCGGTAATCACCGCCCTCCAGACGTCCATCCCAAACTCTAGATCTGACTATCGGTTGAGTCTTAGACACGTCTCCCTCCGTGCGCTAGAATACTCTGCATTGCGATTCAGGCAGTGTTCGAACCATGGCGTGATAAGGAATTGATCATGAACGTGACTGAAGCGGTGGCCCGCATCTTGAACCTAGAAGGGGTCGAGTGGATCTCTTGTTTTCCGTCCAACAACCTCATTGAAGCGGTGGCGGCGGAGGGCATCCGCACCATCATGTTCCGGCATGAACGAGGCGCTATCATGGCCGCCGACGGGTTTAGCCGGATGAACGGCCGCGAGAAGTTCGGCGTGGTTATCACCCAAGGTGGACCCGGTTCGGAAAATTCGATGGGCGGCATCGCCCAGGCGTTCGGTGACAATATCCCGATCCTGTACCTGCCCGGCGGGCCGGCGCTCAGTCAATACGCCGTCCGGCCAAATTTTTCACCCGTGCGTACATTTGAGACTGTCTCCAAATATGGTGAGGTCATCGTTCAAGCCGACCAAGTCGCCAATGTCATGCGCCGAGCGTTCCACAATCTGCGCAACGGCCGCCCCGGTCCGGTCATAGTTGAGATCCCTTCGGATGTGGGCGTCCAGGAGGTCTCCGAAGAAGGCCTCGATTATCGCTCGCCGAAACGTTCTCGCCAGTCGCCTACCGCCTCTGACATCAAAGAGGCTGTCACTCTGCTCCTCAATGCCAAAAAACCGGTGATTTGGTCGGGTATGGGCGTGCTGATGTCCAAGGCCACTGAAGAGCTCAGGGAATTGGCGGAACTGACCGAGATACCGGTTTACAGCACCATGCCTGGCAAGTCGTCCTTCGACGACCGGCACCCGCTCGCCTTGGGCGCGGGGAGCAGCGCCACGTCACTACCGGCACGCACCTGGCTTCAGGAGTCGGACGTGCTGTTCGCGGTTGGCTCCAGCATGACCAGGACGAGCTATGGCCAGCCGATACCCTACGGTAAGGTCATCATTCATAACACGGAGAGCATAGAAGACCTGAACAAAGATTTTTCGGTGGACGTTGGCCTCCCCGGCGACGCGAAGCTGACCCTCCAAGCAATGGTTGAAGAAGTGAAAAGCCAGATAGGACAAAACGGCCGCAGAGGCCAGACCAACGTCGCCGCCGAGATCGCCAAACTCAATGACCAATGGATGGCCGATTGGACCGAGATTCTCAACTCCGACGAGAAGCCGATTAACACCTACCGGGTTATTGGCGAGCTGGAACGCAATCTAGACAAGGAAAACAGCATCGTCACCCACGACGCAGGCGCTCCTCGCGACACGATCATGCCCTTCTACACCTCGACTGTCCCCCACTCCTATGTTGGCTGGGGTAAGACCACCCATCTGGGCTACGGCATACCGTTGATGATCGGCGCGAAATTGGCCAATCCCGATAAATTCTGCTTGAACTTCATGGGTGACGGCGCATTCGGCATGTCTGGTCTGGACATCGAGACCTCTGTCCGGGAAGGCGCGCCGATAACCACCGTCGTCCTGAACAATGGAGGCATGGCGACTTACCCTGGGGGGTATCCCATCGCCAACGAACTGTTCGGCACTACTCGCATGACCGGCGACTACGCCAAACTAGCCGAGGGAATGGGCGCGGTGGGAATCACAGTGACCGAGCCCGGCGATATTGCAGCTGCGCTGAAAAAAGCCCAGCAATTGAACGCCGAAGGAAAGACGGTCCTCCTGGACATCCACACCAACCTGGAGGCTCGAAGGTCGAACTTCAGCTAGATTGAACAGGCGGAGCCCTGATTGCCCGTTTCCTGTCTGTATAAGTATACTTCTGACAAATTTCAGGCCTTGTGCCGTTGGAGAATAGCTGTATGGCAGTAAAGATGGGTGTGGCGATCGTCAGCAATGACGCCAGGGAGTATATCCAGCAAGTGCGGATGCTGGACGAAGCTGGAATTGCAATGATCGGCTGCGGTGACTCCCAAGCCCTCTACCACGAGCAGTTCATCCGCTGCGCTTTGGCGGCTGAGCACGCCGAGCGAGCACGGGTCGGTACCTGGATCACCAATCCTGTGACACGCCACCCAGCCGTCTCCGCCGCGGGCATCGCCACGGTCGACGACCTTGCGCCGGGCCGAGCTTTTCTGGGAGTTGGGACCGGAGATTCCACGGTCTACAACGCCAACCTCAAACCGGCCACCTTAAAAACCCTTGAGAATTTCATCACCACTGTGCGCGAATTGCACCGGGACGGCCAGTCCCAATGGGAAAATAACCCATGTTATCTGACCTGGGCCGAGCGCCAGATTCCGATCGGTATGGCCGTCTCTGGCCCCAAGGCCATGCGAATGGCCGGCAGACTGGCAGACATCGTGTGGGTGTGCTTCGGCATCCAAGAGGATGAGATTCGCATCGCCAAGGAATACCTGGCGGAGGGCGCCAAAGAGGCTGGGCGTAGCATCGACGACATTGATGTCTGGTGGATGGTCCAGTTCAACATCGCCGAAACCCGGGAGGCGGCCTTGGAGCCATTGCTGCCAAATCTAGCCACCTCGGGCCACATCATCTTCCGCTATGGGCTCGACGGCAAAGCAGTCCCTCCGGAACATCAACAAGGCGTCAATGACCTGGCCCGGCTCTACCAACCCATAAAACACTTTGGTAATTCGGACCTGCCCGGGGAATTAGGGCTGAAGGATTATTTGGCTGACCGATTGGCCATCGTGGGCACTACCAACGAGTGCATCCAGCGCATCAAAACGCTGGAGTCCCAAGGCGTAGACCAACTCTTTTTCTACACTGCGCTCGCAGACAAGCAAAGGCTGTTCAACCAACTGGCGGAAGAAGTCCTACCCGCGGTTAGCTAACGCCTACTGGTTCGGTCCTGAGGAATCTTCGTACAGGAGCGTCCAGTGAAGAGATATGATGAAATAGATCTGGTTGAGGGGCATTACGAATGAACGGTGGCCAAACCCATTTCAGAGACCAACTTGACCGCAATCAGCTGAGTCTTGGCCTGTTTGGACTAAATTGTTCAGGCGGACTTGCCGTCACCACCGTGCCCGAACGCTGGGACGCCAGTTGGGAGAACAACCAGAAAGCCGCCGTCATGGCCGACGAGGCCGGTCTCGATTTCATGCTGCCCCTTGGCCGTTGGAAGGGCTACGGCGGCATCACCGACCACAACGCGTCGAACTTCGAAACGCTGACCTGGGCGTCTGGGATATTGGCCAGCACCCGCAATATCATGGCCTTCGGGACTACTCACGTCTCGCTCTTCAATCCAGTGGTCGCCGCGAAACAGATGGTAACGGCTGATCACATAGGCCAAGGCCGGTTCGGTCTCAATATCGTCTGCGGTTGGAACAGCGACGAGTTCGACATGCTCGGCGTCGACCTTGCCCAACATGATGACCGCTACGACCAAGGACAAGAATGGATCGATGTCGTTACCCAGGTGTGGTCCTGCGACGGGCCATTTGACTACGACGGCAAGTTCTACCAGGTGCACAAGACCGAGATTTATCCCAAACCTTATGGCGGTGGACGCCCGACCCTCGTGTGCGCCGGTAACTCGCCCCGTGGGAGGCAATTTGCCGCCCGGAACGCCGATATGATGTTCACCAACCTGCGCGGCGACATCGAAGGAGCGCGGCAGAACGTAAAGGAGCTACGCGAGATTGCTGCAGGGTACAAACGGGACATCGGCGTCTTCTCTAACGTCTCCGTGGTCTGCCGGCCCTCAAAGAAGGAAGCAGAAGAGTATTTTCACTACTACGCCGTCGAGAATGCAGACCTTGATGCAGTGGAAAATCTGATCGAGGGCCGGGGTCTCAAGAAACCGGGCATTTCGGAAGAATTTTTAAAGGGCGCGCGAGTCCGCGCGGCCGCGGGAAACGGCGCCTTGCCGATCGTCGGAAACCCCGACGAAGTCGTCGCGAAGATGAAACGTCTGTCTGATTACGGCATCTCAGCGCTGGCCATGGGCTTCACGAATTACCTCGACCATTTCCCCTATTTCCGGGATGAGGTGCTGCCCCGACTCGTATCCGAAGGACTACGCGTAGAATAGTTAGATATCCTCAGGGTCCGACAACAATCCAGTAGAGGTATCCAATGAAATTCCTGGCCATGACTCTCATACCTTACGCTCCGGACCCAGTGACCGGGATCCAGCCGTCAACCACGGACCGGTTGCGCTCGGTGGTGGACATCGCGGTCTTATCCGAAGAGCTGGAATTCGACGGGTACGGTGTTGGGGAGCGGCATGAGCGGCCATTCCTGTCTTCGTCCCCGCCGGTCATCTTGAGCCACATCGCCGCCCGGACATCGACCATCAGGCTGTATACAACCGTGACAACATTGAGTTTGTTGGACCCGGTGCGGGCATTCGAGGACTATTCGACCCTCGACCACCTGAGCGGCGGCCGCCTCGACCTCATGATCGGCAAGGGCAACGGTGCAGCTCAAGCCCAGCTATTCCACGTTACGACGGAAGACCAGTGGGAGCGCAACCGGGAGGGCTACGAACTTTTTAGGCGGTTGTGGCGCGAGGATAAGGTAACCTGGTCCGGGCAGTTCCGGCCTTCTTTGGACGAAGCAGAGACTTGGCCGCGCCCATTGCAGCAGCCGGTCCGCATCTGGCACGGCAGCGCCACCAGCGAGGCTTCGGTGGAACTGGCCGCCAAGTGGGGAGACCCCCTATTCTCAGCCAACGTAACTAATCCGATAGAACCGTATGCCGCGCTCGTGAAGCACTACCGGGAACGCTGGGTGCATCATGGCCGCGACCCTAAAGACGCACTGGTCGGCGCAGGTTCGGCCGGATATTACTGCGCCAAAGATTCTCAGGACGCCATCGACACATACCGCCCAATGTTCGAGGCCCGGAAGGCAGCGTTTCTGAGGCAGGGTATGCCGCTAGTATTTGACTCTGTCGAGGACGCGATCGAGCGGAGTTCAGCTCTTATCGGCAGCCCGCAGCAGATCGTCGATAAGGTAATGCGTTATCACGAGCAGATGGGCCATGAGGTGCTTAGTATCAATGCCGATGGCGCTGGCCTGACTCCGTCACAGCACCGGGAAACGTTAGAGTTATTCCAAAGTGATGTCGCCCCCGCGCTGCGCAAGACGATACCAAGTCGGTCGTTGGCGCAGTAATACGGGATTGCATCGTCCTAGTTGGATATGCCTCAAATGTGCAGCGTCTACACCAAATATCGACAGCGATAGATGGGGGTTCCCGATCGAAGTTGACTTTTGGTTGGGGGCGCAAGTCGGATTCGGCAATCTGGCGTCGATCGCTCTGTTCGGACGTCAATTTTTGGAGATGCCTGAAATCTCTAGTCTGTTTAGATCGAGGATTAAAATATGGCAGATTTTTCTTACAGCTCGGAAATCACGATAACCGCAACACCCCAGAAGATCTTCGACATTGTCAGCATGACGTGTACGCAATTGACTATAGCCGTCACCCTGGGGAATAACCGTCTCGATTCCCACGGTCTCGTCTTCTACGGGGATTCGGTCGACCACTAGTCGAAGAAGCTCTTGGCGCTCCTCGAATGACATTCTGTCCAGCCCCACAGACACGCGGTGACAAAAGGTCTGCAGTTGCTGAAGCGCACTCTCCGCGGCCCGCTCCTGCTCTGATCTCCTATCCAAGTCGCGGGCGATTCCATCCAACTCTTTGATTCTGGCTCGGAGCTTGTCCATCTCTGTCTTGTAGCGCTTCAGGTCCATGGCTTCATTAGCATATGCCTGGGTAATCCGGTCTTCTTTTATGCGGATCTGCTTAAGTCGGAAATTGATACCGTCGAAAAGAAGTCCGCGGTGACCATCCGGCCCAAGCCAGCTTTCCGGCCAATCGTTGAAGTAGCCACCACTTGCGAAGGCAGTGGAATTAGCCTAAT
>Ga0208113_1000132_pt1 | contig 35559 bp, 37 predicted proteins | sample Knorr_S7_td_NADW_FD_185598 | JGI IMG/M metagenome (GOLD analysis project Ga0208113, IMG submission 185598) | Marine microbial communities from Southern Atlantic Ocean transect - Knorr_S7_td_NADW_ad_2505m_LV_A (SPAdes) (version 2) | ecosystem: Environmental > Aquatic > Marine > Oceanic | place...
ATGCACAGCGAATACGGCTGGCAGGGCCAAGATACCGACAAGGGCGTTACGGTCAAAGGTCTGAAACAACTGTTTGGCGCCAAGGTCTCCACCTTCACCCTGGACGAAGAGCACTCCCGTCGGCGAGGCCTTTCCACGGATGAGACCGTGCATTTGGGCTTCAATCACGTCGAGCCGGAAGACGTTGAATTGCTCCGCGAGTCGCTGAACCTATCTGAAGTCGCGGCCTCTGCCGCCTACAACCTGAGAGAGAAGTTCGGAGAGGACAGCTGGCTTAAGGATTTCTTGGATGCCGGCAAGAACGGGTCGCTACTAGAGTTGGCCGAGGAGTTACAGGTCAACGCCGGCGCTCTCAGGGCGCTATACAACCGGATGCAGCGATTCACTCGTCACGGTTTCATGGTGGAGCACAGCCGGGTCGACACCGCCGCCCAGATGATCGAGCACCTGGAGCGCGGGCAGCATGTTGTCTTGGAGTTTGGCCGTTACGGCGACGATGAAGCGGCATATATCCTGGTCAGCAACCTCCTTACCCGCCGCATCCACCGCAAGTACGTCGAGGCTAAAGAGTCGGCCATGGGCGGCGCTGGAAAAGAGCCGCGCCCATTGGTGATAGTCATTGAGGAGGCCCACAAGTTTCTCAACAGCGCCGTGGCCTCCCAGACGATCTTCGGGATCATTGCCCGGGAACTGAGGAAGTATAACGTGACGCTGATGGTCATCGACCAGCGGCCCAGCGGCATCGACTCCGAGGTGCTCAGCCAGGTTGGGACCCGTTTTAGCTGCTTGCTGGACAACGAACGGGACATCGACGCGGTGCTCTCTGGCACTTCAGGCGGCCGCGCCCTCCGTTCTGTTCTGTCACGCTTGGAGGCGAAGCAACAAGCCTTGGTGTTCGGCCACGCCCTGCCCCTGCCGGTGGTGGTCCGCATCCGTGACTACGGTCCCAATTTCTACGAGACCATCCAAGGCGGCGGCGACTCTGAAGAAGAAAAGAAACGCAAGGTGGACGAGCTTTTCGGAGGCTAGACCGCTATTCCACCTGTAGCGCCTCTAACTGAGCGATGACTTGCTGATTGGTTGGGCGGTCATTGTAGTGACGGCCTACGTACTCCCAGCGTATGTCGCCGCTCTTGTCGATAACGAAGACTGAGGGCGTGGCGTAACCGTCGTTTAGGGTGTCGTACACGCCGAATCGCTCGATCACCACAGCCTCCGGGTCGAAGAGGACCGGGAAACCAAGATCTAGGTGGTCGATTGCCCGCTCTGCTCCCGATAGCTAGTCATTGTTAACCGCCAAGATTTCGGCATCCAATCCGCGGATCGTTTGGTAGTCCTTTCGCAAATCCACCAATTGCTCGCGGCAATGGATTTACTAGAAGCCTCGGTAGAAAACCAGAACCACGTTTTCCCTTCCGGCGTAGGTTTTCAGAGACACCGTGCTATTCAGATTGCTGGGCAGGGTGAATTTACACGCAACTTCGGCAGTTACGCCGTCAATCGGCAAAGTCTCGCCGGGCGACGCCGGCAACGAATCTTCAGCGGGCGAAAGGGACCCGGCGCAGGCGGTCAACGCCAGCGCGGATAGGAGAACGAAAAAGAGCAGAAATTTCTTGTTTGTGAACTCGGCCATATCGGGCAACCTAGTGATCATCTGCTTTTGAATATGTGTCCAAGGCCGAATCAGATTGAGGGAACGGATGGCGCAAATGTGGCTGGCTGCGGGCTATTTGACGTCCGGGTGGTAGTCCATGCCGATGTGGCCTTCCTCTTCCAGAACGGCATATTCCTCGGCGCTGTAACCCAACAGTTCTTGATAAACGTACTCGTTGTCCTCGCCCAGCCTCACCGGGCCGCGGCGAATCTTTGATGGCGTCTCGGACATCTTGTAGGGCGCGCCGGGATAGAGATGTGTACCCGTGTCTTCTTGGTAGGCCTCTTCAAATGCCCCACGTTCATTTAGATGGGGGTCTGCGTAGGCATCTTGCTGGTCCATCACTGGGCCTGCCGCCACACCCTTTTCTTGAAGCAACCTCATCACCTGCTGGGGCTTCAGCGATCTGGTCCACTGTGAGATTTGCTCGTCGATCTCGTCGTGGCGCTCGTACCGCACGATCGGGTCTCTAAAGCCACTTTCTTGGCTCCATTCGGGATTGCCCATGGCCTGGCATAGACTGCGCCAATCATCGTCACCGGCAATGGTGATTGTCACCCACCGGTCCTCGCCCAGGCAGGGGTAACAGCCTTGGATTGCGACGGGATGGCGGTTGCCCAATGTCGACTGATTGCGGCCATTCATGGCGTAGTCCATGAACGCCTCACCCATGAACGGAATCAGGTTCTCGGCTTGAGACAATTCAATCAACTGGCCTTTCCCTGTCCGCCTTCGATGGTGCAAGGCCGACAAAACCGCGAACGCCCCTTGGGTGCCTGAGGCGGCATCCCCCATCAGGACGCTGGTTACGCCAGATGGGTCCATATCCGAGTACCCACGGAGCAGCGTATGGCCGACCACACCCTCGATATGGAACCCAAAAGACCGGTGGTTCTGATAGGGGCCTTCGTTGGCGTAGGCAGGCATCCGGCACATGATGAGTCCGGGATTTGTCTCCGTGATCTCCTCATAAGAGATTTCCAGCTTCTCCATGGTCTCGGTGGGATTGTTCTCCACGATCACGTCCGATATGGCAATCAGGTCCATCAGCGCTTTCTTGCCCTTTGGTTGTAGCAGGTCCACGGTCATGCCCAGCTTGTTGCTGGCGTGGGCGTTGAATAGGGGAATCCGGTTCCACGGCCGCTTGCCGGGGAGGCGGTCTGGGGTGGCGCCGACGCTTGTGGGCAGATTTCTCAGGTCTTCTTCCGTGGGCCGAGGTATTTGGCCCCTAGTCATGGAAATAAATTTCTTGATCGATTCAATCTTGATGACCTCCGCTCCCAACCCAGCTAGGAAGGCGGCGCAATAAGGCCCGGCCCACACGACGCCGAACTCCAACACCCGAATTCCTTGCAACGGCAGCTTTGGCACCTAGATCACTCCCATCTGACGAAGGCGGACGATATCCGGGTTTGAATACCCAAGGTCAGCCAAAATTTCATGGTTGTGCTGGCCTAACGTCGGAGCGGGACTCGGCAGTTCCCACGGGGATTCGCTCATGAGGAAAGGCCTGCCCGGCTGCTTCAGAAGTCCGGCAACCGGGTGGTCGATCTGGTCAAACACGCCTCGTTGATTGAAGAACGGCTCGTCGGACAGGTCTTCCATGGTATTCAACGGTCCGCTTAGGACACGTTGCTGTTGCGCCGCCGCCCATGCCTGTTGCTTGGACTGGGACAGGATCCAAGGCAGGAATAGCTCCTCAAACTCTTCCTTGAGGTATGGGTCCGTTTGCGCGCCTGGCGTATGCCATTTGGGGTCTTCCAGTTCCTGAGGAGAGCCGAGCATGCGGACCGACCTTGGGAAGTAGACGCGGCTGCCTGCGAGAGCGAAGTAACCGTCCTCGCATGGGTAGATGCCGTTGGGGTAGCTGCTCCCGCCGTAGTGCTCGCGTTTGCTGGTCTCGCCGGTGTATTGGTAGGCGATCAACGCCGTCATTCGCCGGTCGATGGACCCAATCTGAGTCTCCATCAGGGAGACATCTACGTGCTGGCCCAGGGCCTGGCCGTCTGCGGGGTCCTGCGCCAGAAACAGGGCGCCCAATGTAGCCACAGAGGCTGTGGCCCCTGCCTGGTACAGGATCACGTTCTGGCCCAGCTTGATGGGTTCCCGGTCGGCCAGCCCAGTCCCAAACATCTCTCCGCCCATACCGTAGAAGACGATGTCGGCCCCTCGGTACTCACGGTAGGGGCCCGTCTGGCCGAAATTAGAGATCGAAGTCATTACGAGATTGGGGTTGATTGTCTTTAAAGACTGGTAGTCCAGCCCGAAAGACTCCATCGTTCCAGGGCGGAAGCTCTCCACAACAATGTCGGCGTCCGCTGCTAGTTGGAGGGCGATATTTCTGCCTGCGGCGGAAGCCAAGTCCAAGGTCACGCTGCGTTTGGACGTGTTTAGATGCAAGAACAGGCCGCTCTTTTCGGCGTGGGGTGTGTCGCCGGGATAGGGACCTGAGCGCCGGGCCACGTCACCCACACCGGGCCGCTCCACCTTGATCACATCGGCCCCCTGGTCGGCCATCACCTTAGTGCAGTACGGACCGGCCACGTGTTGGGTGAAGTCCAGGACTTTGATTCCGGAGAGTGCCCTGTCTGCCATCACAGGCCCCCGAAGCCGCTTGCTGGATCACCGATTGCCCCGATCATCATGCCAAGCACCGGACCGGCTGTCCGCCGTTCAGCGACACCATGTCCGCGACCATCGGCGCCAAGTCCAAGACTGTGCCTGCCGGCTCCCAGCGAAGTTCGGAGTAGGCGCGGTGGAGGTTGCCGGCGATGCGCTCCGAGTCGTGCCATTCACCGAACCGGCCCAGGTCGGCCTGCCTTGATGCTTCCAGAGGCGACAACCCGGCTTCAAAGGCCTGGCGGGCGGTCTTTTGGATAAATGTAAGGTAGGCCCCAACGTCGTCCATCACCTCCGGCCCGCAAACGGAGCCGTGTCCCGGCACGATAGTTTCCGCGCCTAGGTTTCGCAGCCGCTTCAATGCTTGGAGCGACCCTGAAACAGAGCCCATGGCCATGAAAGGGGTCCCCTGATTGAATAACAGGTCTCCAGCGAAGAGCAGCTTACGGTCCGGCACCCAGGCGACGATGTCATTTGTGGTATGGGCTGGCCCCATGAAGATCAGCTCGATCTTCAGGTCGCCGGAATAAAGGTCCATCCGGTCGTTGAAAGTTACGAAGGGCGGGGCCAGTTCTAGGTCGCCCCAGTCCACGTTGGGGAACAGCGGGTGCAGGGCTTGCAACCCTGTCTCGATGACAGTTTGCCGGCATAGCTCGTGGCCGATGATGGCCGCTTCCGAAACCAGGTAATTGCCGTGGGTGTGGTCGCCGTGGTGGTGAGTGTTTATCAGGGTCTTCATGGGGAGCGAGGACACCCGGCGGACGGCCTCCAGATAGGCCTTGGTACGCGCCTCGGTGAAACAAGTGTCGATCAGGATCAGACCGTCCGAGCCCTTGATGAAGCCAGTGTTGTTCAGCCCCCAACTCCCATCGAGCTGGACGTAGGCGTAGATATCCGGGCTGACTTCCTCCAACGTGGGCGGTGGCAATTGTGACGCGTGATGGTCGCGGGCGGTGGTCATGTGGTTGTCCCTAAAACCAGGTAACCCGATAAGCGTGAACGTGGAACAAATATAGGGGCAGGCAACCTGGCGGTCAACCGGCTGCCGGAGTCCTTTTAATCGGTTTTAGTCCGCAGCTATAATTGGCTGATTCGAGACTAGGCATCCCAGGAGAAAGCCCTCATGCCCACCACCGCCCCTTATGGATCATGGAAGTCGCCCATCACCACCGACCTGATCGTGTCCGGGTCCATTGGGCTGGGCCAGGTTGCCCTCGATGGCGAGGACATATATTGGGTGGAGATGCGCCCATCGGAGGGCGGCCGCATGGTGCTGGTCAAGCATGGCCCGGAAGGCGAGACTGTTGACGTGACGCCCGAGCCCTACAGCGTGCGGACCAGAGTTCACGAATACGGAGGCGGGGCGTTCTTGGTCCATGAGGAAGTGGTCTACTTCTCCAACTACTCCGACCAACGGATATACCGGCAAGAGAACGGCGGAGAGCCTCAGGCCATCACCCCGGATGTCGAGATGCGCTACGCCGACGGCTGCTTTGACCCGGCCCGCAACCGCATCATCTGCGTCCGGGAGAACCACACCGGAGAGGGAGAGCCGGTCAACTGCATCGTCGCTGTCGATGCCCTGGGGAAGACCGAACAGCAGGTCTTATCCAAAGGTTCTGATTTTTGCTCCAACCCCCGCATCAGCCCGGACGGCGCCAAGCTAGCATGGTTGACGTGGGACCACCCCAACATGCCCTGGGACGGCACCTTCCTTCTGGTTGCATCATTCAATGATCAAGGTTTACTGGGCGAACCTCTGGTAGTGGCCGGAGGCCGGACCGAGTCCATCTTTCAGCCTGAATGGTCGCCGGATAACGTGCTCCATTACGTCTCCGACCGCAGCGGCTGGTGGAATTTGTGGCGTCATGAGAACGGCCAGGACCGGCAGTTGGCCAAAAGGAGTGCCGAGTTCGGCAAGCCCCAATGGGTCTTTGGCTCCGGCACCTATTCCTTTGCCTCCGACGAACTGATCGCCTGCAGCTACGTTGAAAATGGTGAGTGGAAGGTATCAATGCTGCATATCGAGTCGGGGATGCTGCTGGCGATAGATACTCCGTTCTCTGAGTTGGGCCGGGGTGACTTGAAAGCTGGCGACGGCAAGATAGTGTTCGTAGCCGGAGCGCCTTCATTGCCAATGTCCATGGTGCTTTTCGACCTGGCCAGTAGCCGGTGGCATGAACTCAGAAAATCCCACAATCTAGAGATCGACGAAGGCTATCTCTCGGCGTCCCAGTCTGTGGAGTTCCCGACCGACGATGGCAAGACCGCCCATGCCCTTTACTACCCGCCCCGCAATCGGGATTTTCAGGCGCCGGCAGGAGAGAAACCGCCACTGCTGGTCAAGAGTCACGGCGGCCCCACCGGCTCCGCTTCTACCGCCCTGGACCTGGGGATCCAATTCTGGACCAGCCGAGGCATCGGCGTGGTGGACGTGAATTACGGCGGCAGCACCGGCTACGGGCGCGAATATCGGGAACGTCTGAACGGAACATGGGGTATCGTGGACGTCGACGATTGTTGCAACGCGGCCTTGCATCTGGTCTCCCAGGGAGAAGCCGACGGTGACCGCTTGGCCATCGATGGCGGCAGCGCCGGCGGCTACACAACTCTGGCGGCCCTGACGTTCAAAGAAGTATTCAACGCCGGCGCCAGCCACTACGGCGTTAGTGACCTGGAAGCCCTGGCCAAGGAGACCCACAAGTTTGAGGCCCGCTACCTGGATGGATTGGTTGGTCCATACCCCGAGGAATCAGCCCTGTACAAAGAACGCTCGCCGATCCACCATACCGACCGCTTGTCCTGTCCCCTGATCTTGTTCCAGGGATTGGAGGACCAGATCGTGCCGCCGTCCCAAGCGGAGATGATGTTCGACACCGTCCGCGCCAAGGGCATTACTACGGCCTACATCCCGTTCGAGGGCGAGCAACACGGGTTCCGGCGGGCCGAGAACATTAAAAGGGTTCTTGAGGCCGAGTTGTATTTCTACTCCAAGGTGTTCGGCTTCGACCTGGCCGACTCGATCGAGCCTGTGGACATCTTGAATCTACCGGACTAGTTCCAACGGGCTGGAACCCGTAGGTCGCCACCGGCATCTTATCTCTTGGAAAGCACCGATCTTATATCTCATGTTGGCGCACCGGAGGACTTATGGACCACCCAAAATCACTGTTTACGGCGCGCCTTGGCGCCCTGATTGCAGGCAATCGAAGCAATTTCTTGGCGAGCAGCGCGTCCGCTACAACTGGGTCGACATTGACGAAGACGAAGAAGGCCGTAAGCGCGTCCACGAGCTGAACGATAGCAAGCAGATCATATCGACCATAATCTTTGAAGTCGGCTAGATACTTGTCGAGCCGTCCAACGCCGAATCGGCGGCCAAATTGGGCATCAGTTCCAAAGCCAAACGAGAGTATTACGACTTGGTGATCGTGGGCAGTGGTTCCGTCGGACTCACCACGGCCCTGTATGCCGCCCGAGAGGGGATCGAGACTTTGGTCATCGAGAAGGGCGGCAACGGGGGCCAGGCCGGCACCACTGAGCGCATCGACAACTACCCTGGCTTCGTTGAAAGAATCGGCGGCAGCGAACTGGCCGACCAGGTGAAAGCCCATGCCGAGCGGTTCGACGTGGAGATACCCGCGGCCAAGACCGTGACTCAGATCCAAACCGACGGCGATCACAAATCGATTTCCACCGAGTCGGGCAATGAATACTGTGCCGCAGCAGTCCTGCTGGCGCCCGGCACCCGGTACCGGATGCTTGGCGTGCCCGGAGAGGAAGACCTGATAGGCGCCGGGATTTATTTCTGCGCAACTTGCGACGGCCCGTTCTACAAAAACCGGGAAGTTGTCGTGGTGGGCGGAGGCAACAGTGGTGTCGAAGAAGGGTTATTCCTGACCAAGTTCGCCAGCAAGGTAACGGTGTTGGAGTTTCAGGACCAGCTTGGCACCAGACAGATACTGCGGGAGAAGGCCGAGAGGCACCCAAATATGGAGATAATGCTTGGCAAGGCAGTCCAGGAATTCAAAGGGAAAGGCCACTTGGAATCGATAATCGTCTAGGACCGAAAAACCGGGAAAACGAAGAACTATTCCCGCAGCCGCGTCCATATTCATCGGGCGGGACCCCAATACCGCTTTCGTCAAAAATATTGTTGAGACCGACAAGTGGGGTTTCATCACCAACAGCGGGACCATGGAGACTAGTATGGAGGGAGTGTTCGCCGCCGGTGACGTTCGCGGAGGCAGCACCAAACGGGTGGCTAGCGCGGTGGATGAAGGGGCGATTGCAGCCCTGATGATCCGTAACTACCTGGAGAAACAGTAGGGGAATCGGGGGTATAAGGGGGGATTAATACCATTCGGCATCGGAATCGACCGCCGAATTAGGAAATCGGTCCAAGAAAAGCGTAAGGACACGGCATTGCCGTGCCCCTACGCTTTGAAGTTCGGTCCTTGCCTACCCACCAGACGAGTCTGACCGGTGGTCGCGGAGATGGGCGCAGTTGGGGCACCAGCCATAGAAGTCGACACGCTGCCCGGTGAACTGGAAATCCGAGGATTCTTCTAGCCGTTCACGCAGTTCGGCCACCATGCCTTGTCCCACGTCGGCGTCATGCACGCTGCCGCAGCCGACACAGACCAGGTTGGCGTGGGGAGAAAGGTTGGCGTCGTACCGTGACTGCTTCTGGAAGGGCAATTCACGCACGATTCCAGCCTGCTCCAATACTGTCAATGTGGAGTAAACCGTGGCCAGCGTCACATAGGGGAAGAACTCTTTCACCCGCCCGAAGATCTCTTTTACCGAAGGGTGGTCCCCAGAGTTAACCACCACTTCCGCGATGGCCAACCGTTGCGGCGTAAGCCGTATCCCCAAAGTTTTTAACTGCGTGCCAAGTTCGTCCTGTGTAGTCACTGTAATGTTGCCTAATTAGAGTTCGATCGGAAGGTGATGTCCATGCCCCATTTCCGACAACGTCCCCTCGCCGGTGGTCAGAGTTACGAGAGCCCATTCGGAGAGAATGCCGGAACAAATCGACATGCCGCAGTCTTGCCCACTGCTGGCCAAGATTATAATCATTCCAACATAAGATTGTCTACTAGGTAAGATAAATGCCCAGGCGGACCGCGTAGCTCACCCGGAGCCTAGCTTCCGTTGCCCTCTGCCTGTTGGCCGCCAGACCGGCGGCGGTGTTGGCGGAGGGTTCAATCGTCCATGATCACCGGGATGCCGGCAGCCTTTGCCTTCGCGGCCGACTCCGGGTTTACCACGCCGTCTTGCATCCAGATGTATTTCACGCCAATCTCGATGGCCTGCTCCACCACCGGCGCCACCAATTCAGAACGCCGGAAGATGTTGACCATATCAATCGAATCTGGGACCGACTTGAGGTCGGGGTAACTCTTCTCGCCCAACACTTCTTCAATCATGGGATTGACCGGGATGATACGGTAGCCCTGTTCTTGCATGTACCGGGTGACACGGTAGCTGATCCGGTCCGGGTCGCCGGATAGGCCGACCACCGCGATGGTCTTGCTGTTCTGAAGTTGCTCGTCAACCAGGTCCATATCGCCTCCCGCTAGTTCCAGTTCATTGTCGAGATGTACTTGTAGGCCGCGATGGCGGCTGTGGCGCCATCGCCGGCGGCGGAGACCAACTGGGATGAGGAGTTCTGCCGTAGGTCCCCGATCGCATAGACACCAGGCACCTCGGTCTCCATGGAGACACTCGTCGGGATATGGCCGGCGTTGTCGGTCTTCAACAGTCCGTCCACCAGACTGGAATTGGGCTCGAGACCGACGTAAACGAACAGCCCGGAAAGCTCCATGACGTTCTCTAAGTTGGTCACGGTATTGCGCATCCGGATTCCGGAGACGGTGTCCGGTCCTAGGACCTCTTCGATGACCGTGTTCCAGACGACTTCGATCTTGCGGTTGTCGCTGACCCGGTCGACGAGGGACTTTTGGGCCTTAAAATAGTCGCGGCGGTGGACCAATAAAACACGCTCGGCGTACTCGGTCAGAGTCAAAGCCTCGTCGGCAGCTGAGTCCCCGCCACCGACCACGGCAACGACTTGGTTCATGTATAAAGGCCCGTCGCAGGTGGCGCACTGAGAGACTCCCCGGCCGAAAAACTCCTCCTCCCCGGGTATGCCTAATTGCCGGAGGGTGGAGCCGGCCGCGATGATCACCGTCTTGGCCCGGAGTTCTCCTGCGTCGCTTGAGACCACCCGGTAGTCGCCGTCCTTGGCGATCTTGGAGGTTTCGCCCATGATGAAATCGGCGCCGGCGTTCATGGCCTGTTCCTGCACCGCCGGACCCAACTCGGCCCCGGAGATACCCTCCGGGAAGCCGGGGAAGTTGTCGATCTTCTCGATGTTGATGATGGATGCCCCGCCCATCATCCGCTCGACGATGCCCGTCCGAAGGCCATAGTTGGCGGCGTACATGCCGGCGGTCATTCCTGCCACGCCTCCGCCGACGATCAAAACGTCAAAATTTTCTGCCAAAAAGGGCACCTCCACGGGTGTTGGATGCGGGTATCAGTGAATTGTTGGTCAGTCATAGAACAGGCGTGCGCAAAATAGCCCAGTCCGATGGCCTAACTATAGGTTGACGCCTATTTTATGTCAACATAATCCGGCTGCTTTATACGCCCGGTTGCGGCAGAACAGGAGCGCCCATAGAATTGAATTGGCCGTCCTACCTCGTAACCAACCAGGAGCCAACCCATGCCCGGCCTGCTGAACGAAGTCCATACCGAGTCCAACGTCATAGCCGCCATGCGCGACGGCGTACTCCTAGCGTCCGATGTCTACCGTCCCGCCGAAGCCGGGGCGCCCATCGACGCGGCTTTCCCGGTCCTGCTCCAGCGCACGCCTTACAACAAAACGAGGCCAGACCTGGTCCAGGAAGCGATATTCTTCACCTCCCACGGCTATGTCACGGTGGTGCAAGACTGCAGGGCACGTTACGAATCCGAGGGGGAGTTCACCAAGTATATTGATGAGGGCGAGGACGGGTTCGATACACTGGCTTGGTTGGCGCAGCAGCCCTGGCACGGCGGCAAGGTCGGCACCTATGGTCTGTCCTACTCGGCGCACACCCAAGCGGCGGCGGCGTGTCTGAACCCCCCGAACCTGGGCTGTATGTGGCTGGATTCGGGTGGGTTCTCCAACGCCTTCCTCAACGCCTGCCGCAACGGTGGCGCCTTTGAACTCCGGCAATTGACCTGGGCCTACAAAGAGGCCGTCGAAAGCCGCCAAGCAAATGCACTCCCGAAGACAGTCAAGGCGGCGCTCGAAGCCCAGGACATCTTTGGCTGGTTCAACCGGCTGCCCTGGAAGAAGGGACACTCGCCCCTGCAGTGGACGCCCGACTACGAAGACTATTTGCTGGATATCTGGACTAGGGAAAACTTCGACAACTACTGGAAGCAGATCGGCCTCTGCGCTGAGGAATACTACGATGTGTTTTCCGACGTGCCTCAGGTGCACATGAGCGCCTGGTACGACCCTTATTCCAGGACGGCCACCGATAATTTCGTGGCGCTTTCCAGTGCGAAGAAAGGCCCGGTCACTTTGCTGATGGGCCCCTGGACCCACGGCGCACGCACGCTGACCCATTCCGGGAACGTCGATTTCGGCGAACAGGCAACGATCGGCAACAATCTTGCGGAGGACTTCAACCACCTGCGGCTCCGGTTCTTCGACCGCTGGCTCAAAGATGAAAAAAATGACTTGGAAGACGATGCGCCGGTAAAGCTGTTTGTAATGGGCGGCGGCTCGGGCCGCACGAACTCCCAACAGCGCCTAGACCATGGTGGCCGATGGCGGAGCGAGGACGAATGGCCTCTGGCCCGCGCCGTGAAAACGCCGTTCTACCTGCATCCCGGCGGCGGACTGTCCACCCAGCTTCCGGAGAGCCCCAGTTCGCCTGACGAGTATCTGTTTGACCCAAATAACCCAGTGCCTACGGTTGGTGGAAACATCTCCTCGGGACAGCCGGTGATGGCGGCGGGTGGTTTTGACCAGAGGGAATCGGAAGAATTTTTAGGATCTAAACAGCCTTATCTACCGCTGGCCTCCCGCCCGGATGTGTTGGTCTTTCAGACCGAATTGTTGGCAGAAGACACGGAGATTACAGGGCCGGTGTCGGTCCAACTTTGGATCTCGTCCAGCGCCGTGGACACAGACTTCACCGCCAAACTGATAGATGTCTATCCGCCTTCTGAGGACTATCCGGAGGGATACGCTTTGAACCTGACCGACGGCATCCTGCGGGTGAAGTTCCGGGACTCGTGGGAGCGGACCGAGTTAATGGCGCCGGGCGAGGTCTACCAGGTTGAGTTGAGCTTGCTGCCCATCTCAAATCTTTTCGTGGAGGGACACCGAATCAGGCTGGATATCTCGTCCAGCAACTTCCCCAGATTCGATGTGAACGGAAACACCGGAAAGAACCCTGGAACATCGGCCGTAAGAATCACGGCCCTCAACAGCGTCTACCACGACAACACCAGGCCGTCCTACGCCATGCTGCCGGTGATACCGACCTACTGATTCGAGCGCCACTACCCCACTGTCATTCCGAAGAGCGCCGTAGGCCGACGAGGAATCTCGTTACACGCTAAAACGACGTTAAATCCAAGCAATGAGACCCTTCGTTCCAGTCGGGGTGACAGGATGCTAGATTCTGGGGTTGATTTGGCGAAGGAGAATTCCCTTCCCCCGGCACGGGGGAAGGTTAGGATGGGGGCATTCTCAGCCAGTCAGGCCGGAGTTTTTTAATGACCCGCTAAACTCGGCTGTTGATCAGGGTCATCATGTAGTTCTCTTCGTTGATGTCCCCGTGGCTCTGGTACTTGAACCCTGCGTCAGCGCCGATCTGGCGCAATTCCTCAGGCGTGATACGCGCCCTCTGGGGCGGGCCTGACTCTGTTTCTTTCTTATGCCACTCGAGGATGTAGCACCAGCCGCCAGGCATCAGCATCTCCTTCGCGGCCTTCAGAAATCGCACCCGGTCTTCAGGGTGGTGGACAACGAATGCGATAAATACCCCGTCCAAGGAGGCGGCTTCAACCGGAAATTCGTATTCCTCGCATTTCAGAACTTCGACGTTGCCCATGCGGGCCGTGTCCAATCGCCCCTGACACGCTTCAATCATCTCGTCGGAAGTGTCCAAGGCGTAGACCTTGCCGTGGATCAAAAACTTGGATAAGGGCAGCGTGAAATAACCGGGCCCGCAGCCAATGTCGGCGATGGTATCTCTGGGCGTCGCCGGACAATGGCTCAACACGCGGAATGGATCAAGTGTTTCAACCCGCTCCGGACGCAGCATCCGCTCTATCGAACCGGGCATGTCCGGGTGACCTGAATCGGTTGACATAAATTCGTGAATCTCCAAATGGTACAGGTTGCTTCGGCGGTTATTTTAAATGACTGGATTGTTCGTCGCAAATAGTCTGAACAAACTCTGTTGACACGCCTGAAACCCCATCGTACACTACTCTCGTGATCCCGCACCGGTGGGGCGTGAAACGTTACTGGAACTCCACGTCATTTAGCAGACATAACCTGCTAAACTCCCACGGATTTTCCCATTAACCAATCGCCTCATTGGAGATACCTATGTCCGTCCTATTCGACGAAGATCCCGATGTAGCCCGTGCCTTGGAGTTGGAAGACCAGCGCCAGCGCGAGTGCATCGTCCTGATCGCATCTGAGAACTACGCCAGCAAAGCCGTCCTTGAACCTGGCTCCAGCGTGATCAGCAATAAATACGCCGAGGGCTATCCCGGCCGACGCTACTACGGCGGCTGCGAGAACGCTGACATAGTTGAAAGCCTGGCCATCAGCCGTGTGAAAGAGCTCTTCGGCGCCGAGCATGCCAATGTGCAGCCCCACAGCGGCGCCCAGGCCAACATGGCCGCTTATTTTGCCGTTCTAGACCAGGGAGACACCGTCCTGGGCATGCAACTGGACCACGGTGGCCACCTGACCCACGGGGCTAGTGTGAACTTCTCGGGGAAGGTCTACAACTTCATCCCCTACGGCTTGGACAAAAGAACCGAGACCATCGACTACGACGAGATCGAGCGATTGGCCAAAGAGCACAAGCCCAAATTGATCGTGGCCGGCTGCAGTGCCTATCCCCGTGTGTTGGACTTCGCCCGCTTCCGGGCCATCGCCGATAGCGTTGGCGCCTTGCTGATGGTGGACATGGCCCACATCGCAGGATTGGTGGCCGGCGGAGCGCACCCATCGCCGTTTCCCCACGCCAACATAGTGACGTCAACCACCCAGAAGAGCCTGCGCGGGCCCAGGGGCGGATTCATACTTTGCGACGAAGACTTGGCTAAAAAGATCGACTTCGCCGTGTTCCCGTTCACCCAAGGAGGACCGCTGATGCAAGCCATCGCCGGGAAAGCGGTCTGTTTCGGCCAGGCGCTCAAACCGGAATTCTCCCGTTACACCCACCAGGTGGTGGCCAACTGTAAGGTTCTGGCGTCGGAACTCTCCGAGGCCGGGATGAGACTGGTTTCCGGAGGCACCGATAACCATATGGTGCTGGTGGACGTGACCCCATTGGGCATCACCGGGCAACAGGCCGAGAGGGCGCTGGAGTCGGTGGGGATCATCGCCAACAAGAACGCAATTCCCTTCGACCCACAGCCTCCCAGAGTGACTAGTGGGCTGCGATTGGGCACTCCGGCGATCACCAGCCGGGGTATGGCGGAAGACGAGGTCAAGCAAGTTGCAGCCATGCTGATTAAAGTGCTGTCTGACGTGGGAGACAAAGAAGCCCACGCCAAAGTGTCGGTTGAGGTGAAGAAACTGACCTCCCGGTTCGACGTGCCAGGCATAGATAACTGATAGAAGCACAGTTGAGCCAGGCGAGGCCCGATGCTATAATCAGTTCGATTGTGTAATTCTGCGTTTAATTCTGAAATCCGCAATACATCTGCGTTTAATCTGCCAAGGGGTACCGTTTGCGCCATTACGAACTTCTAGTTGTCCTTAGCCCGATGCTCAATCAGGAAGAGGTCTCACAGACCTGGGACAAGATCAAGGGATTCATCACCACTCGGGAAGCTGAGATTAGTCACGAAGAGCGATGGGGGACACGCCGTTTGGCCTACCCTATCCGTAAAGGCCAACACCGGTTTCTGGAAGGAAGCTACCACCTGACCCGGTTCGCCACTGAGCGTTCGTTCAACATTGAGTTGGAGAACTTCCTGAAAGTAGACGACGAAGTGCTCCGTTCTCTGGTAACGGTAACGCTGCCGGAAGAAGAACTTGCCGCTCAAGCGGCCGCGGCAGCCCGGGCAATCAGGACTCCCCCGCCCCGTCCTGCTCCCGTAGGCCCGGATGGCAATCCTATCGCGCCTGCCCCTGCTGAAGGCGAGACCCCAGCGCCCGCCACTCCCGCAGAGGGAGAAACTCCGGCCCCGGTAGCCGATGCCCTAGTAGCCGAGACGGCCGACGCTGAAGCGCTTGCCGCTGAAGATGCTACGGAGGCGCCTGCTGCCGAAGAAACCGCAGAGGCCCCTGAAGCCACTGCTGAAGAAGACGAACCTACGCCGGAAGTTGAAAAAGAGGCTGAAGAGGCTCCCGCTGAAGAAGAAAGCGAACCCGCCGCCCCTGAGGGCGAAGACAGCTCTGACGAGGAATCGGAAGAACCGGCCAATGAGCCGGACGAAAGCGAGGAGTAGAAGGGAGGGAGACGTGAACAAGATCACTGTCATCGGGCATTTGGGAAGAGATCCTGAGATGCGTTATACACCCAATGGTCAAGCGGTTACCTCGTTTAGCGTGGCATCCAGCCGCCGGTACACCACCAGCGGAGGAGAGCAGAAAGAAGAGACGGAATGGTTCAACGTTAGCGCCTGGGGAAAGTTGGGCGAAACGTGCAACCAATACCTGACCAAGGGTCAACAAGTTTATATCGAAGGCCGTATGAGCAGCCGCACTTATGAAGGGCGCGACGGCCAGACCAGGGTGTCCATCGACGTTTTCCTGAACGATGTACAGTTCCTGGGTAGAGGTGGAGACGGAGGCGGAGCCCCTGCTTCCGAGCCTTATGAATCGGGCGTCGGCGCGATGGCCGAAGATGGCCCGGATAACGATCCGGTAGACGACCTGCCGTTTTAAATCGGCAGTTGATAAAAAGGACTTGAACTAGAATGACGACAGAAGGCTCTAGAGGACCAGGCGGACCGCCACCTAGATTTGGTGGAGGCGGCGGAGGTGGCGGAGGCCGACCAGGCGGAGGCGGAAGACCCGGCGGACCCGGCGGACCCGGCGGACCCGGTGGCCGTCCCCGTGGCCGATTTGTGCGCCGGCGCAAGGTCTGCGCTTTCTGCGTCGAAAAAGTTACCCATATTGACTACAAAGAGATTGATAAGATCAGGCGTTTCGTGTCTGAACGGGCTAAAATTGAGCCCCGCCGCCGCACCGGAGTCTGCGCCAAACATCAGCGCGCCCTGCGCACCGCTATCCAGCGGGCCCGGCAGATCGCCTTGGTGCCATTCGTGGCCTACCACGCCTACTCAGGCGGCGTCCGTCGGTGAGCGGATCCAGCCAACCAATTGCATCGTATAGAATAGGGCGGCGCAGGCATAAATAGCGTCGCCGGTTTCCTTTCCATTTCCACCCCAGGGCAAGTCGAGGTTAGACAATGCCATTTCCTTGGCTCGGCAGGTTCGGCGCTGCTAACGCTGGCAGAAGCGGACGCCGCCGCAACAGACGGGCCCAGAAGCGAAGTCAGGGCGAAGTTAGTGCTCCTCAGGAAGACATTCAGGTAATTACTCAACGGCGGCAACGCAGGATCGGGTTCGGCATCGGTTCTGTCTTGATCCTCACCATAATTGGCGTGGTCTTGTTAGGTTACTACCAAGAGTTTTACCGACCGCCCAGGGTCTGGGCCGGCTCGGTCAGAAATGTTGAGTTCACCATGGGAGACCTGGTTGCCCGCATCCGAGTCCTACAGGGTGTGAACCGCTACCAGGGCGGGCAAGTCAACCTAGGCAAAGCCCCCTTCGAGTACCTTCAGAATCTTGTCAATGCCGAGATTCTGCGCCAGCAGTCACCTGCCTTGGGAATCCAGATTCAAGATGATGATATCGAGCAGGAGCTGAGGCGGCAGTTTCTTCCCACGGCCGCCCCGGGCGAAGAGACCGACCCAGGACAGTTAGAGCGTGAGTTCAGGAACAGCTACGGAAGCTACCTGACAGCCACCGGCCTTTCTGACGCCGATTTCAGGGTAATCGTCGAAGAGCAGCTTGTTAAGCGCGCCCTGGCGCTGTTGTTGGCGCAAGAAATCGAACTCACCCAGCCTCACGTGGAGGTCCAGTGGATTCAGATTCCAGTGGATGGTGAAATCCTCATTGGTGATGTGGCCCAACGGCTCGTAAATGAAGATTTCACTAGAGTCGCTCAGGAATTGAACACCGCCAGCCAGTTCGCAGACCTAAATGGCTATGTAGGATGGGTGCCAAAAGGCGCGTTTCCCGACCTTGACGACTACATGTATGGCAACGAAGAAGACGAGATCGAAGCGCTGAAACCCGGCTCGGTGAGTATACCCATTTTCACCGCCGACGCCTACTATCTTCTGAAAGTCCTTGCGGCGGCAGAAGACCGTGAATTGAATAATACGATGGGCCAGAAACTACTTCAGGAAAACGTCATATTGTGGCAGCGCGAAGCGCTAGTCGCGGGAACCACAGCAGAGTCCGTGCGCATGAACTTCAACAGTAGATTTTACGATTGGGTCACGGACCAGGTGCTCATTACTGCACCGCGCATCGACCGACCCACCCCCGTACCCAATCTCATCCCCGGCGTTCCTCTGCCAGGACCCGGACCGTAGGGCTTATGGCATCGTCAAGCGGTATGTCTGGTGAAGTTCCTGATGAGATCAACATTGGCCTGATGGGCCTGGGCGTTGTGGGTACCGGTGTGGCTGCCCATATCCTGGGTAAAGGATCATTCCTCGCTGCGGTAACAGGCCGCAATGTGAACTTGAAAAAAGTGTTGGTCCGGGACATCACCCGTGCCAGGGATATCAATCTCCCATCTGGTCTACTGACTACCAACGCGGAAGATATCTTAGCCGACCCTGAGATTCATATCGTGGTCGAGGTGATCGGCGGCACCGACCCGGTAGAAAATCATCTCAAGCAGGCCCTTGCCGCCGGGAAGCACATCGTCACGGCCAACAAAGAAGTGATGGCCAAATCGGGACCGGAATTACTAGCCTTGGCCCGGAAGAATAGCGCGAACATTTTATTCGAAGCCAGCGTGGGTGGCGGGATTCCCATCGTGGGGTGCTTGATGAACGAATTGGCGGCCAATGACATTCGCTCCATCCGCACCATCATCAACGGCACCACCAACTATATTCTGACCCGCATGGCCAACGAGCGCACCAGTTTCGATCAAGCCCTCGGCGAGGCGCAGGGTCTTGGTTATGCTGAAGCAGACCCCACCAATGACATTGAAGGCATCGACGCAGCCTATAAATTGACTATTCTGGCTTCTTTAGCCTACCGGCAACCGTTCCAGTCGGCTGATGTTTACTGTGAAGGCATCTCCAGGCTGGAACCTCAAGACTTCCGCTACGCCCAAGAGTTGGGTTACGCCATAAAATCCCTGGCGATCGCAAACCTGGACGACGGAGCGGTGCAACTCCGTGTATATCCGGCGTTAGTGCCCTCTGAACACATGCTTGCCAAGGTTGATGGAGTGTACAATGCCGTGGAGGTTGACGGCAGCCTGTGCGGGCAGGTCCTGTTCCACGGTATGGGGGCAGGAAGGGAACCGACCACGAGCGCAGTTGTCGGTGATTTGATTGAAGTGGTCCGCAAGATGGGCAGCCAGTCACGATCGTTCGGCTCACAGGAATGGGCAGGTCCGGGAAATGGAGCGGCGTTAACAGTCCGGCCCATCGGAGACCTTCAAGCACGATATTACATCCGCCTTGACGTGGCTGACAATCCTGGGGTGTTGGCTCAGATCGCACAGGTGTTGGGCGACGGGGAGATCAGCATCGCGGCAGTTCTTCAGAGGGATACCGATGCGGAGGCCGGGAGCGCAGAGATTGTGATCACCACCCATCCAGCCAAAGAAGCGTCCATGCAGAATGCCCTTCAGATCATGGCCGGACTCTCCCAGGTGCGGCGGGTTAGCAACGTCATTAGAATTGAAGAATGATGCCCGCACAAGATCGATTCAGACAAGATAGGAGACTAGCTTAGCCGAATGGGTGCTGGGGTGCTAAATACCTACCGGGACCTGCTCCCGATCACCAGCGCTACGCCCATGATTACCATGGGTGAAGGCGAGACTCCGCTGGTCAAGTCCAACCGCTTGGGCCGTGAGTTGGGCTGTTCTGAACTGTATTTCAAGCTTGAGGGTTGCAATCCCACCGGCTCGTTCAAGGACCGGGGCATGGTGGTCGCCATCGCCAAGGCCTTGGAAGAAGGCACACGGGCCATCATGTGCGCTTCCACCGGCAACACCAGCGCCTCGGCGGCCGCATTCGGGGCCTACTGTGATATTCCCACCTTCGTCTTGATTCCCAAAGGCGAAGTAGCTATGGGTAAACTAGCGCAGGCCATGATCTACGGCGCCAAGGTCATCATGATCAACGGTAATTTCGATGCGGCCTTGGGTCTGGTCCGCGAATTTACTGAGAAGAACGATGTTACCCTGGTAAATTCTGTGAATCCCCACCGAATCGAAGGCCAAAAGACGGCTGCATTCGAGCTGGTGGACACCCTCGGCGACGCTCCGGACCTGCTTTTCATACCGGTGGGCAACGCCGGTAATATCACCGCCTACTGGAAAGGTTTTCGGGAGTACCAAGACTTGGGCCGCAGCCAGACACTGCCCAGAATGATGGGTTTCCAAGCTGAGGGGGCGGCGCCGATCGTCAGAGGAGAGATCGTGGCCAGGCCCCAGACCATCGCCTCGGCAATACGCATCGGCAACCCGGCTACCTGGCAAGGCGCGATCGATGCCAGAGACGGCTCCGGTGGGGTGATTGACGCAGTCTCAGACGACGAGATACTGGACGCCTACAGGGCGCTGGCCAGTAAAGAAGGTATTTTCTGCGAGCCCGCTTCCGCAGCCTCGTTCGCCGGACTAGTGAAATTACACCGCCAGGGTTTGGACCTCCACGATAAACGGGTTGTCTGTATCTGCACCGGCAACGGCTTGAAAGATTCGGACTTGGCCGTTAGTAGCGCAGGCGTGCAGGCTGTCGAAGTACCTGCGACCATGGAAGCAATCGAGAAAGCTACCCTAGGATTAGGCGAGTAGGGAGAATTAAGACGGTCCAAGAACAGCGCATAAAGAAAGCAGTGACTGAGATTTTAGCTGCCATCGGCGAAGACTCAGACCGTGAAGGGCTGCAAGACACCCCTGCCCGGGTGGCACGGATGTACGAGAGTCTGTTCTCCGGTGTTGGAATGAACACCGACGATGCGATAGATGCCGTTTTCGAAGCCGAGAGCCACGACCCAGTGATCGTGAGCGGCCTGGTTTTCTACTCCGTGTGCGAGCATCATTTGCTTCCATTTTATGGAGAGGCCCGGCTGGGCTACGTGCCCAACGGCAAGATTGCCGGGATCAGCAAATTGGCCAGAGCGTTGGAAGTGGCGTCGCACCGGCCTCAGGTACAAGAAAGGCTTACTGCGGAGGTGGCTGACTCCATATTCAATGTTCTCCAACCTGATGGCGTGGTTGTTGAATTGGAAGCGGAACACCTGTGCATGGCCATGCGTGGTGTTAAGAAACCGGGTACTCGAGTGCTCACATCCGCGGTGCGCGGAGAATTCAAAAACTACCCGTCGGGGCAGGAAGGTCTCCTAGCTCTGATGCATAGCAGGTAAACGAAAGGTAAATAGTGGCAAACACACCGATCACATCGTTCCAAGAGATAGAATCCGAATGGGAATCAGTGCTCCATGACAGCCCCGCCAATACACTGTTTCTGACTCCCCAATGGCAAAAAGTATGGTGGGACACCTTTGGCGACGGCCGGATTATGTGCGGGTTTGCCTACCCGACTCCAGATGGCGGGACGGGAAATGGGATGGCCGCCATCGCCTCGCTGGCCAAGTCGGGCGACACCGTCTCGTTCATGGGCAGCCAGGACACCTTCGACTACAACGATTTCCCGATCAGGCCGGGACACGAAGAGGGCTTCTACCAAACCCTCTTGGAATGTCTTGAGGACCAGGGCGTTCAAACGCTGCGCCTGGATTCTCTAAGAGAAAGCTCGCCGACCCTGGAGGTTTTCCCGGAAATTGCCCGCAGCCGTGGCTATAAGGTGGAGATCGAACAAGAAGACGTAACCTCAGGCATAGATCTGCCGGGCACCTGGGACGAATACTTGGCCCTTCTGAGCAAGAAAGACCGCCACGAACTGCGCCGCAAACTGCGCAGGATGGACTCACAGACCGACTGGAAATGGTACAGCGTAACGGACCCCGCGGAGGTCGGTGGACGACTGGGTGAGTTCATATCGCTGATGCGCTTGAGCCGCACCGACAAAGACGAGTTCATGACCCCCGAAAGGGAGCGGTTCTTTCACAACATCACCCAGCGCATGGCTGAGTTGGGACAGCTCCAATTGTTTTTCCTGGAAATGGACGGCGCTACCGTGGCAACTTGCCTTTGTTTTGACTACGGGGGCTCCCGCCTGTTATACAATAGTGGTTACGATCCCGAATATGGCTACTACAGCGTGGGCCTGTTGCTCAATGCGATGAGCCTGAAGGACGCCATAGGCCGGGGCTTTGCTTATTTTGATTTTTTGCGCGGCCCAGAGCCTTATAAAGCGCATCTGGGTGGCCAACAGAGGAGCCTTTATCAGATGGTGGTAACTAAGAGTTGAGCGTGAAAAGAGCGGCATTTATCACGCTCCACGCCTGTCCTCTGGCAGCCCCTGGGCAAGGGAAGTCGGGTGGCATGAACGTCTACGTAAGGCAATTGGCCTCGGCCCTAGGGAATATGGGGATGCAGATAGACATCTTCACCCGAGAACATTCCGATGTAGTTAATCGCATTGAGACCATCGGGCCGAACGTTCGGGTTATCCATATCGCGGCGGGCGACACTGAAGCCCATGTCGGAGAACTCTACGCCCTCCTCCCTGCGTTCCTAAAGCAACTGAATGCTTTCAGAGAAGAAGAGGGACTTAAATACGACATAGTCCACTCCCACTATTGGCTATCCTCATGGGTCGGACGGGAGCTATCCCAAGCGATGGGCGTCCCTCACCTGGTGACCTTCCATACTTTGGGCCTGATTAAGATGCAGTCTCGGGCCGGCGAAGTCGAACAGCCCGAAAGGCCCTTGGTCGAAGCCGAGGTCATGGCTTCCGCCGACCGGATCATTGCCTTCAGCCCCCATGAGCGAGACGCCATGGCGCGTCTCTACGGCGCGGACGCGGCGAAGGTATCGCTGGTGCCCTGTGGAGTCGATCTATCAGTGTTCCGACCCTTGGACCAGAAGACGGTCCGGGACCGCCTGGGGCTGAACGGAGAAAAGATCCTCCTGTATGTCGGCCGGGTTGAGCCTCTGAAAGGCCTGGACCTTCTGGTGGAAACCGCTGCTCAGATGGACTCAGAAGACGGAGTCCGAGTGATCGTGGTTGGCGCCGATGTGAACGGCGACCGTGAGATGGACCGCGTGAAGCTGTTCGCTAAGGAACGGGACTTGGAAGGGCAGATAGACTTCGTTGGTCAGGTGGACCACAAAGAACTGCCCCTTTATTACAACGCAGCCGACGTCTGCGTGGTTCCTTCCTACTACGAAAGCTTTGGTCTGGTTGCGCTGGAATCCATGGCCTGCGGCACCCCTGTGGTGGCGACCAGAGTTGGAGGGCTTTCCACCATCATCCAGCATGGCCGCACCGGCTATCTAAAGCCATGGCGATGCCCAGACGCCTTCGCCAATTCGGTGGAGATGATCATCTCCAGTGACGGCCTGCAACAAAGCATGGGCACGGCGGCCCGGAAACATGCCGAGGGCATGGGTTGGGACAATGTAGCCTCCATGATGTGGGACGAGTACACCATCTTGGCCGGATGCCCGCTAGACGATAATAATAATAAGTGTTAGCCGCCCGGCATTTTGGCTGGAATGGTCCGGTTTTTTTAGCTTAGAATCTTCTCCCTGACCACCCGTTTCGGCGGCTCCGCAGCCTGCGGCGCAGCGGACCGTCCACAGGATTCACCGGCAGGCGCTGCCCTTTCCTTTGGAGGAACCCTTGACCCCAGATCCTAAAGAAACTACCAGTAGCCCTCGTCGCAATCGACTTGGCCCTCTACGCCGCCCGTTTCTCCATTTTCAACGTACACTAGGCGCTGGGATCTTGGTGATTTTGCCTATCGGCATCACCGTACTGGTCCTGAAGTTTTTCTTTGATCTCTTGGACCCTGTGCTGCAACCACTCGTAGACTTGCTGCCTGGCCGGTCAGTCACCGGTACGGGTATGGTCGCTCTTGTTGTGCTGGTTTACCTGCTGGGCCTGTTTGCTGCCTTGGTAGTCGGACGCCGGTTGATTGGTGTGGGACACAGGGTGATGGAAGTGATTCCGTTGGTTAAGGGGATCTATGGCACTACCCGTATGGCCATCGAGGTACTTTCCAAAAGCCACAATGGAAACATTAGTGGCGACGCTGATGAGGACCAACAATACGCAGGCGTAGTTTTGATCGAATTCCCAAGGGCTGGGATCATGTCCATTGGACTAATAACCTCCAGTATGCTGGATACCGACGGGGAAGAAGTTTTATCTGTCTATGTACCCACAACGCCGATACCGTCATCAGGATTTTTGGTCATAGTGCCTGCGTCAGAAGTAACACGAACTGACATGAGTGTAGAAGACGCCATGAGGGTGGTGATCTCAGGTGGGATCCGCTTGGATACCGTGTTCCAGAGAGCCGGTTTTCAGGTGCCGGGCAGGACCCGTTCGAACCAGTGACGTTCGCCCATTGTCTTGAACCCGGCAGACTCGTATAGCCCTACCGCCGGGGCGTTATTTCCGTCAACTTCCAAGCCGATTTCAGCCAACCCAATGGAACGCAGGTGCTTCATTCCTGCCTGTAGTATGTGGCGGCTCACACCCTTTCCCCGGTAATCAGGAACAACACCGATCATGCTGATTACTCCCCGTACTCCGTTCTCAGCCGGGACCATCACCGTCCAACAATAGCCGGCGGGGCTGTTGCCTTCCATCAAGAACAAAATGCCGTCTTTAGATGTGTTCGGCATCTGGGTGCGGTACTCGATCTGCTCCTCAGTGTTCGGGCAGAACCCCCAGCTTCCTGTGAAGGCGTCATTTTGGACCTGGGTGAGCAAGGGCGTGTCGCCGGTCTGGAAGGACAGCACGGAATATCCTTCAGGGAGTTCCAACTCCGCCAGTTCGTCCATGTTCCACAGCATATCTAGGTAGGTCCGCACCTTGGTGAACCCCGCCTGCTCCAGCACTTTGCCCTTTCCGGAGTCGGCCATGACGCAGATGTGGGACACGCTTAATTTTTGGGACTCGGCCTTGGCAACGGCTTGCTGCACCAGGTCAATTTCGTCCGGGCTGCCAGCCAGATCCGGCGTGGTCATCACCTCGATGATCGAGCGGCCGATTGGGAACTCCCGAAATATCAGAGCCAACCCCTTGATCTGCCCCGATTGTTCCAATACCAAGCAGTTCTCGGTTGGATCAAGGCCAGGCTGGCCAAGGACACCTTGGAAGGTTCTGAGGCAGAGGTCGTGGAGTTCGCTGGAGGGGCTGTCGAGAGAGGCGACGAATTCGGCCAAGGCAGTATTGCGGCGGTTTGTGTATTTAACGACTGGCAATCAGGTCTTCCAGGCTGGTAAACTCTAAAATTGAAGGCTTGAATTTCAAGCTGACGGAATTCGACACCGCGATGGGCGGCAATCAGAAAATGTGGTGGCCAAGGACTGCTGAGCCGTGCTCAATAGCTTTGGCCGATTGTAGCAGAGTATCTTGGCGTTCACAACGCCGATATATCTTGCCCACGATACTGCAATATCCCTCTAAAAGCCGCTTGGCGACGGCGAAATATCGCCTTAAACTCTACGGTTATCGTAATTCGAACATCGTTGCATAATCACCCGGTTGCAGCCGAAATACCCGTCGGTCTGTGCCTTGAACAGAGACCTTAGGAGGACCCAGGCAAATGGAAGAGACCCCCCAGAGAGTTCTGGTAATAACTCCCCACCCCGACGATGCTGACTTCTGGTGCTCCGGGACTATCGCCAAATGGATTGGTGACGGCGCCACCGTACGCTACGTGCTTTGCACCGACGGCGGTAAAGGCACCACTGACCCGAACATCTCTTCAGCAGAACTATCTAAGATACGGGAGCAGGAGCAGGCTGATGCTGCGGAATCCCTTGGCGTTCAGGAACTGGTGCTGCTCCATCACCCCGATGGTTTTCTTGAAGATGACGATGAGTTTCGCAAGGAACTGGTCAGGCAGATACGACAGGTGCAACCCGATGTTGTGTTGTGCCCCGAGCCCTACCGCAAGAACCTTGCCTGGCACCGTGACCATCGAATCACGGGCCAAGTTACGCTAGACGCAGTTTTCCCCTGCGCCCGCGATCACCTCCATTTTGTGGAGCTATGGCGCGATGAAGGCTTGGAACCCCACAAAACTGGGACGATATTGTTCTGGGGCACGGAACAGGCCGACACCATCATCGACATTTCGGATTCCATGAACGCCAAGTTCAAGGCCGTGAGCGCCCATCAGAGTCAGATGGGTGGCCGGACGGCCCAAGAGATAGAGGAATTCATCAACGAGCGGGCCCAGGTATCCGAAGGTGGGTCCGGCAAGGAATACGTCGAAGCGTTCCGGAAGATCACATTCCGGACGACCTGAAGAGCCTCTAGAGGGCAGATTCGCCTGGGCTCATGAGTAAAGCGGGCCTCAGTAATGGAAGCGCCGGGCCACCGAATGACAGCAAACGGTCGTGGAACTCTTTGAGATTGTAGGCGCCCCCCTGCTCCCGCTGATAGTCTTCCCGCAGCTTGAGGATCATGAGCTTGCCCAAGGTGTAATTTAGGTAACCTGGGTCAAAGGTCCCGCGTAGCGCTTCTCTGCGTGCCGGTAGCTCGGCCATGTAAGCGTTCTCCATGAAGAACTTGGTGGCCTCGTCTAGGGTCATCCCTTCAGTGTGCATGCGTAGCGAGCACATGTAGCGGCAATTGCGGACCAGGGCCTCCAACAACTGAGTCAACAATAACTTTGGTTGGCCTTCACCGTATCCCGTCTCCAGGATCATCTGCTCGGTGTAGTGGGCCCAGCCTTCAGTGAATGAATACGCAGTTGCCACGCGGTTGACCAGCGGTAACTCCCGCCCATAGCGATTGTGCAGGTGATGGACGAAATGGCCGGGGTACACCTCGTGTACTGAGATGATCTTCAACGTGTCGTAGTTGAAGTTGGACAGCCACTCCTCCGCCTGCTTGTCGGTCCAGTCATCTTCGACTGGGGTGACGTAATAAAAAGACTCAGTGGCTCGGGTCTCCAAAGCCCCGGCGCTGTCCATAGCGGCGAAAGCATAGCGCATATAAGTGGGTGTCTCAATCACTTCACAGCGGTCCTCAGACGGCACGGTTATCACGTCGAAGTCGATCAGTGACTGGCGAATATCCTCCAGCATGCCCCGCGTCTCTGGGATCAGTTGTTGGGCTTGAGGATGGTTACGGCCAATCTCTTCCACGATTTCAGAGACTGAACGGCCCGGTGCGATGCTCTGGGCCAGCTCTTTGATACGAGCCAGGTTATCTTCCAAGTTGGCCTGGCCAATGGCCGCGATGCGGCTTAGAGGGGCATCCAGGCCCTCTCCGGTGGCGAGCATACCTGAATAAAGTTCCGCTCCGATGGCAAAACCATCTGGGCCGCTGGCTCCACGACTCTTTAGCCGTTCCACGAAGCTGTCCAATGCTACCGCGGCCGTCTCTCGTGCCTGATTGAACTTAGTGACAATCTCCGGGTCGGTCACGCCTGTTGCCGCATCTGCAAGGTCAACCCGGTAAAAGCGGGCCATGCCTGAATAACTCTCTACGCTCATGTCCACAACGTGCGACGAGATCCGGTTCGACAGCGCCTGGTCCAGCACCTCCAGGAAATCAGGTGCCTGCTTCATGGCTGAAGTGGCCGATCGAATGCGGTCTTCCAACGGAGCATAGTCCCGGCGGATGTACCCGCTCACATTCAGGTACCCGGTATGCCGCATGGGGTTATTCTCCAAGGGCTTGAGGTCATTGAAGATGAATAACTCCCGGCGTAGGAACAACTCCATGATTCGGTAGCTCAATCGCCCAGTTTCGTCCAGACCATTGGCGCCCAATGCGCGCAGCTCGGAAAGCCCCCGCCGCAGTTCTTCTTCCCTACGCTTATTTTGCGATGGCGAAAGGTCTGGTAACTGGCCGTCATACTCGTGCCGGCCGATCCGTGACCCGGCAGTGGGATAGAAATCCCAGTGCTCCTTGATCAGTTGTTGGGATAATTCCTGGAAAGCCGTGTCCATCTCTTGCTGCGCCATGATTCTCCTCAGACCAAAATGGCGGAAATCAAAAAGGCTGCCTAAAAACAGGGCCGCCTTTACGTATAGATGACCAGTTACGCCTAGAGCAGGGTCTCGCTGATCTGGAACTGAGGTTTGATTTCGGTGTAATTTGACATGTCGCCCATTATTGCGCTGGCGTGGGCCATGAACGCTGCATGAACCTCATCAACAGTGTTGAAGTAAAGATGGCCTACCGCTATGAACTGGGCGGGTTCGTTGGGATCTGTCCCAGATACCCCCTTCTCCATTTCGCCATTTACCAAACCCATGGGCCCTAGCAAACTTTGGACCAGGTTAAGGTGGGTGGTGGTCCAATATCCGTGGTCGAATTTCTTGCCTTCCTCGTTGGGATAGAAGATTGATACTTTAATCATGATGCCAGCTCCTGAATCTGTAGGTGAATTTAGTGTTTCCAGCGCCCAGTGTACTAAGCGCTAGGCATGGTGGCAATGTCTTATGTATCCCTTGCGTACTCCTACCTTTCAACGAACGGCCAGCCACGCCAACCGCTTCTGATACAATTAATTCTCGGTGAAAAAGGTCAATGGGAATCCGCTTTCATAGCGGTCCCGTATTCAAATTGCTATGTTTCAAAATCCTCCATCTTTCCCCCGTAACCTATTACGCCAATTTCCACGCTCCATTGTTGTCGCGGCCGTCCTTGTGGCGGTCCTGGCCTCAGTAGCCTGCTCAAGCTCTTCGGGCGCAGACGAAACCGCGGAAGAGACATCAGATGGGCTGGCGTTGGTCTGGGAAGCCTGGGAACAGATCAGGCAGAACTATGTCAGTTCAGAACCGCTGAAGCCCGAGTCCGTGGTTTCTGGAGCGATGGCCCGAGTCCTTGACCTGGTCGATATCACTCCCTACCCATTCTTGACCGAGATTGGGCGGATGCGCGGCCAGCCGCCTTCTCATGTGCCAAGCGAGATGGTTGATCTTTGGCGGGCAGTAGCCAAATATAAGGCTTCATATCCTGATTTCGACCCTTCCACTGTCGCTGAAGTAGCCGTTGGCGGCATGTTGGCGGGCCTTGGCGATACGTCTGCGGTGTTTTTGGATCCGGTGCAATACCCGTTGGCCAAGGAGAGCTTGGAGGGTGGAATCGAAGGCAGTTACCTGGGAATCGGGGCCAGAGTGGTCGCCCAGGACGGTCGGGTAGTGCTGTTCCCGTTCGCCGGATCACCGGCCGAAAGAGCCGGCGTCCAGCCGGGAGATGTTTTATCGGCGGTGGCAGGAGCGTCGGTTGTCGGCCAAAGCGTCCAGGAGGTTGTCGAACAGGTGGCAGGTCCAAGGGGGACCAAGGTCGCTTTGGAAGTCATCAGGGCCGGAGAGCCGGAGCCGGTCAGTTTTGAAGTTTTCCGGGGCGATATAGAACTGCAGTCCGTGGCCAGCCAACTTATCCCAGGAGGCATCGGATATGTTCGTATCTCCCGGTTCCGTGACAATACGGGCGAGCAGGTATTCTCCGCCCTGGAATCTCTGAACCGGTTCGACCTGCTGGCCTTGGTGCTGGATATAAGGACAAATCCGGGTGGCTCGGCCGAGGCGGCGAAGGAAACGGCCGGACAGTTCTTGCCTGACGGGGCGCTGTTCGGCTATGTAGAAGGTCTTGATGGAGAGCGTACCGAGGTCACGATCGACCTCAACGAGGACCGTCTGAACTTGGACGATCTGTTGATGGCGGTGCTGGTCAATGAACAGACCTCTAGAGAAGCTGAAACTTTAGCTGCGGCGTTGCAGGACGCTGGGAGGGCGAGGTTGTTTGGGACGAGCACCTTTGGCGACCCTTCAGCCTACGAATTCGTCGAGTTGAGTGACGGTTCGGCTATGTACCTGCCGACATCCCGGCGCTACGCACCGTCGGGCAAGCTCCTGGGTAGGGCCGGCCTCGAACCTGATGTCCTGGTCGAGTCCGTACCCGAGGAAGAGGGGTACGGTGGTGAGAGTCAGTTCAACCGGGCCTATGAATACCTAGATGGAGAGTTGCCGCCGTTTCGGTAGGAAACCGGCCTGCGTTTCACTCAAGTAAGACAAAAGACCTCTCCTGATCGAGTGGTCTTTTTTGTGATCTCTCATTTTGGGTTGGTTGGAGGGCTCAGGCTGCACTGCTTTCAGCGTCTTCCTGACAACGCAGACACACGAAAGCGCTGACGTCCTCGGGAAGGCTGTCGCTGTCGACATTACGCTTACGATTGCACACCGAGCAGACCACCGTCTCCGTTTCCGGTAGCGGCGCCTGGACGGTCACGGTCTCTTTTCCGCGGTAGCCAACGTAATCGGGATTGCCATCCTTTAAACGCTGGAAGCGCTCCCGGTCTTTTCGGCCCAATAGGCCCTCCTGTCGTAACTGTGAGAGGTGTTACTTGACCTCGACAGCTGCTCCGGCCTCTTCCAGTTTGCTCTTGATCTCGTCTGCTTCTTCCTTGGCGATGCCTTCTTTGATGGCGGTGGGAGCGGACTCAACCAGCTCTTTGGCCTCGCGCAGGCCCAGGGAAGTGACCTCACGGACGGCCTTGATCACGTTGATCTTGTTGGGGCCGATCTCCTTGAGGCTAACCTCGAATTCCGACTGATCCTCGGCAGGAGCTCCGCCACCGTCGGCGGGGCCGCCGGGCGCGGGTGCGGCGGCAACGGCCACTGGGGCCGCGGCGCTGACGCCGAACTCTTCTTCCAAGGCCTTCACTACGTCGGACAACTCGACGACGTTCATCTGCTTGATGGCCTCTATAATCTCGTCCTTAGTCATGATTTCTCCTCTATTTTTATCGTGAGTTTTTGTGTATCAGGTAAATTTGATCTATCTAATCGGTCGGCAGTAGATTATTCCGCTGCTTCCTCGCTGGTGTCTTGAGTTTCAGGTTCTTTTGCAGGCGCTTCATCGGCAACTTCCGGCTCAGGCTCAGGTTCAGTCTCGGCTTCGGAGGCTTCTTCGGCTTCGGCAGCGGGTTCTTCATCTGCTGGCGCCTCTTCAGTGGCTTCCGTCTCAGGTGTTTCTTCGGCCGGGGCTTCGTTCGCAGGCGCTTCTTCAGCGGCCTCAGGCTCCGAGGCCGGTTCCGGCTCAGGGGCTGGTCCTTCCTCTTCCAACTGGCGCACCCGGGCTGCGAGGACGTTGCCCATACTTTGCAGTGGGCCGTTCATAACTGTGACCATCCGCGCGATGGGCGATTGCAACTGACCCAAGAGCATGGCCAACAAAATTGGCTTGGGCGGGAGAGCGGCCAACCTGGTGAACTCCGAAGAGGACATCGGGGCGTCGTCGCCCATGACCGCTCCGATGATGGCCAGGGTCGTTCCGCCGGTGCGGATAAAGTCCGCCATGGCTTTGGCGGCTTCAACTGGGTCGTCATATCCCAGGGCGATGGCTGTTGGGCCATCAACGATCTCTTTCAATTGGGGTTTTTGGGCTTCATCGGCCGCCAGGGATAGCAGCGTGTTCTTAACGATGGTGAAATCTACGCCGCCGGCCTTCATGGCCCGGCGTAATTCAATCATCTGGTTCACCGAGATGCCCGAATATCGAGTGGTCATCGCGATGGTGCTGCGCTCTATGCGGCCTTTGATGTCCTGGACCCGGTCTATCTTTTGCTGGGTCGGCAAATCCATCCTCCACGTTCCCTCGGATTTTTCCAGGCTAGTTGATACTAGAGATAAGAGGGAAAAAAATCCCTACGCCACAAACGCGGCGCAGGGATTCATTCGGTTACTCCGAAATTCCATCAAACGCGCCTGTGCGGGCGGCTTTCGCATTTAGCCCCCAAAGGGGACCCGCAGTCTCTGGTTTGTTGCCTTTAGATTGTAAACCCGGTTTTAGTGACCGGGCGCCGGATTATTCCGCCGATTCCAAAGCCTGCAGTGCAGGCAGATCCAAAGACACGCTAGGACCCATGGTTGACGTAACGTATGCGGACCGGAAGAAAGGCCCCTTGAGGCTCTCAGGCCGATCTCTAACTATAGCACTGGCCAGGGCTGCCAGGTTATCCACCAGTTTGTCGGCTTCGAAACTTACCTTGCCAACCGAAGAGTGGATGATTGCCGTGCGGTCGGTCCGGTATTCGGTCCTTCCGCCCTTGGCCTCTTGAATCGCCCGAGGAAGGTCCTGGGGTTGGACCATGGTACCAGAACGGGGATTAGGCATCAGGCCTTTGCGGCCTAGGATACGGCCCAATTTGCCGATCTTAGGCATCACCTGAGGGGTGGCAAGCCCGACTTCAAAGTCGTCCCAGCCACCTTCGATCTTTTCGATAAGGTCGTCTTCGCCAACGAAGTCGGCTCCGGCGGCCCGGGCCTCTTCAGCGCCCTCAGCTCCGGCGAATACCACCACGCGAATGGTCTTGCCCAGCCCGTGGGGCAGGGAGCAGACGCCGCGAATCATCTGGTCGGCGTGCCGCGGGTCTACGTTGGTCCTTATATGTAGCTCAACGGTCTCGTCAAACTTGGCGGTGGATACTTCCTTGAGGAGTTCCATGGCCTCCAGAGGCCCATAGTTCTTCTCCAGGTCCACCTTTTCCGCGACAGTGCTAAATCGCCGGCTGTGCTTGACCATGTCTGCTATTCTCCTACGTCGATGCCCATGCTGCGGGCGGTGCCGGCAATGATCTGCATCGCTTCTTCGACGCCACCTGCATTCAGGTCGGTCAGTTTCGATTCGGCGATATCTCTTAGTTGCTGTTTGTTAATGCTGCCCACGCTGCCTTCGCGGAACTCGGAGGCCCCCTTCTCGACACCAGCGGCCTTGCGCAACATGTCCGACGCCGGGGGCGTGCGGGTAACGAAGGTGAATGACCGGTCTTCATAGACGGTTAGGTGCACTGGGACGATGGACCCGGCCTGGGTGGCCGTCTTGGAGTTGTATTCCTTGACGAAGCCCATGATATTTACGCCGTGTTGGCCCAACGCGGGCCCAACCGGAGGGGCGGGTGTCGCCTTTCCGGCTTCCAACTGTAACTTGATAATGGCTCTAACTTTCTTCGCCAACGGGGGCTCCTTCAGATTCTCTCTTGATTAAGTTCGTCCTGTCTGCCAAGGTTTAGATTCGCTCCACCTGGAGGAAATCCAGTTCCACGGGTGTTTCGCGCCCGAAGAAGGATACCATAACGCGGACCTTCCCTTTGCCTTCGTCCACATCGTTGATAGATCCGATGAAGTCGACGAAAGGACCCTCGGTGATTCGCACCGTCTCGCCGCGCTCCAGGCCGATATTCACGCGGGTGGGGTCTGAGTCCACCTGCTTGAGGATATCTTCCATCTGCTTGGCTTCCAGGGGCACCGGTTTAGGCCGTTTGTCGTGCTCGTCTTCAGTGGAGACGAACCCGGTGACGCCTGGGGTGTTGCGAACGGCATACCAGCTTTCGTCATCCATGGTCATTTGGACCAGGATGTAACCGGGGAACAGCTTCTTGCGCTCAGAGCGCCGCTGGCCGTCTTTGAAGACTACTTCTTCTTCTGTGGGAACCAGTACCTCGTTGATCCGGTCCTGCATATCCAGGCTCTGGATTCGCAAGCGGAGGTTCTTCTCCACCAGGTCTTCCTGGCCTGAGTAGGTGTGGACGATGTACCAACGGGGACCCTGGGTTTCTTCGGTTTCCGATGTGTTGCTGGTAGTCATGATGCTATATCCGATGCTGGGTCAAGCGGAAATGGACAACGCCCTGAAGCGCCCCCATTCCCACGATTAAACATTCTAATGTTTAAATGAAGCTATTCCTGAGATTCCGTTTCCGGGTTCCCTGTTAGGAACCTACCTAAAGATTATCCGAGAGAATAGCTCGGCAAATACCCGGTCCAATCCGCCTAGGAAAAACCCGGCTGCGATGGCCAATACAATGACCACCAAGGTCAACCGTGCGGTCTCTTCCCGGCTGGGCCAGACCGACTTCTGCAGTTCCGAGTAGGTTTCCTGCAGAAAGGTTACTGGACCGACACGCCCGCCACCGGACGGGGCGGCGATGCGTTGGCTGCGCGTTGATGCCCTAGCCATTGGGTGCTACCTCACTTCGCGGTGGGTCTTATGCGAACGGCACCTGGAGCAATACTTGCGCAATTCCACCCGGTTGGGGTCGTTGCGCCGGTTTTTCACCGTGGTGTAGTTCCGCTCCCGGCAGTCGCCGCATTGCAACGTGATGATCTGGCGGACGTCGGCTGTTTTTCTGGCCATGACTTATGACACCACCTTAGTGATAACTCCGGAACCCACGGTCCGCCCGCCTTCGCGGATGGCGAATCGCATCTGCTCTTCGATGGGCACCGGGCTCATCAGTTCGATCTCCATCTTTACGTTGTCCCCAGGCATGACCATCTCAACACCCTCGGGCAGTGTGCACTCGCCGGTGATGTCGGAGGTCCGGATGTAGAACTGGGGCTTGTAGCCGGAGAAGAAAGGCGTGTGCCGCCCGCCTTCGTCTCGGCTAAGGATGTATACCTCGGCTTCGGCTTTGGTGTAGGGCTTCATCGTGCCCGGCGCCACCAATACCTGTCCGCGCTCCACCTCGTCCCGGTCAACGCCGCGGAGCAGAATTCCTACAGCGTCGCCTGCTTCGGTGGTGTCCAGGTTCTTGTGGAACATCTCGAGTCCGGTGGCCACGGTCTCACGAACGTCACCCCAGCGGATGATCTCTACCGGGGAGCCCACTTTCAGAGTGCCGCGCTCGACACGGCCGGTGACCACGGTGCCGCGGCCCTTGATGCCGAATACGTCCTCGATGGGCATTAGGAACGGGCGGTCCGTCACGCGCAGCGGCATGGGGATGTACTCGTCCATAGTCTGGACCAGTTCAAGAACCTGGTTCACGGCTTCTTCATCGCCCTCGAGGGCCTTCAATCCGCTGACGCGGACGACGGGAGCGTCGTCTCCGGGGAAGTCGTAGCGGTTCAGCAGGTCGCGAATCTCAAGCTCCACCAGTTCCAGGAGTTCTTCATCGTCCATCATGTCGACCTTGTTCAGGGCAACGACAATCTTGGGCACCTCAACCTGGCGGGCCAGGAGGATGTGCTCCCGAGTCTGGGGCATCGGGCCGTCTGGGGCGCTCACAACCAGGACCGCGCCGTCCATCTGGGCTGCGCCGGTGATCATGTTCTTGATATAGTCGGCGTGACCAGGGCAGTCTACATGGGCATAATGCCTGGTTTCCGACTCATACTCCACGTGGGCGATGGCGATTGTTACGCCACGGGCTTTCTCTTCAGGAGCATTGTCGATGCTGTCCATGTCGAGATAACTGGCCAGACCTTTGTCTGCCAGCACCTTAGTGATGGCCGACGTCAAAGTAGTTTTACCATGGTCCACGTGGCCAATCGTGCCTACATTTACGTGTTCCTTGGACCGGTCAAATTGCTGCTTAGCCATCTCTTAGGTGTCCTCCCTACTACTCTTACTGAGGCCCATATTTTGGGCCGATTCTTGCTGGAGCCCAGAGGCGGGATTGAACCGCCGACCCCGTTCTTACCAAGAACGTGCTCTACCGCTGAGCTATCTGGGCTGATAGGTTAACGGCTGCCTGGTGCCTTAGATTTACTGATGCTATTTTCCTTCACTGGTCAGCACGGGCACTGGTCCGCACAGGTCCGGAAAAGGTTTTGGTGGAGGGGGCAGGATTCGAACCTGCGAAGCCCTTCCGGACGCCAGATTTACAGTCTGGTGGCTTTAACCACTCACCCACCCCTCCAGGCATGG
>Ga0208113_1000137_pt1 | contig 34690 bp, 34 predicted proteins | sample Knorr_S7_td_NADW_FD_185598 | JGI IMG/M metagenome (GOLD analysis project Ga0208113, IMG submission 185598) | Marine microbial communities from Southern Atlantic Ocean transect - Knorr_S7_td_NADW_ad_2505m_LV_A (SPAdes) (version 2) | ecosystem: Environmental > Aquatic > Marine > Oceanic | place...
CATACCAGACAAGCCAAAAAAGGTGCTCGTGATCGGTTCCGGCCCCATTGTTATCGGGCAAGCAGCCGAGTTCGATTACGCGGGCACCCAAGCTTGCAAGTCCCTCCGCGAAGAGGGCGTTACCACCGTCCTGGTCAACTCCAATCCGGCCACCATCATGACCGACCAGGGCATCGCAGATCGTGTCTATATCGAGCCTCTTACCGTGGAAGTCCTGGAAAGGATTATCGACCGGGAACGGCCCGACGGCATTTTGCCCACTCTCGGCGGCCAGACCGGCCTGAACTTGGCGGTCGCCCTGGCCGATGCCGGCATCTTGGAACGATACAACGTCGGCCTACTGGGCACCCCATTAGAGACCATTCGCCGGTCCGAGGACCGCGACTTCTTCCGCACCTTCCTCCATGAGATCGATGAGCCCGAGCCTGAGAACATCAGCGTAAACACCATGGATGAGGCCCGGGCCGCCGCCAAGCGGATGGGCCTTCCCCTGGTGGTCCGGCCCGCCTATACCCTGGGCGGCAGCGGCGGCGGTATCGCCAACACCGAAGAGGAATTCGAGAGCTTCGCAAGTTCGGGTCTCGCGGCCAGCCCCATCTCCCAGATACTGCTGGAACGCTCGCTGGTCGGTTGGAAAGAGATCGAATACGAGGTGATGCGGGACAGCGCGGACAATTGCATCACCATCTGCAACATGGAAAACCTGGATCCCATGGGTGTCCACACCGGAGACAGCATCGTGGTGGCGCCAAGCCAGACACTGAGCGACCAGGAATACCAGATGCTGCGCTCTTCCAGCATCAAGATAATCCGGGGGCTGGGAATCGAGGGTGGGTGCAACGTCCAGTTCGCCCTGCAACCTCATCCCAGGGTCTCCAAGGCGTTGGGACAGGAATGGAAGCCCGAGTCGCCCTATTTCGTGATTGAGGTTAACCCCAGAGTTAGCCGCAGTTCGGCCCTGGCCAGCAAGGCCACCGGCTATCCGATAGCCAGAGTTGCCGCCAAGATAGCCGTGGGCAAGAAACTGGACGAGATCGAGAACGCCGTAACCAAGCAGACCACGGCCGCCTTCGAACCGGCCTTGGACTACTGCGTACTCAAGATTCCGCGCTGGCCATTCGACAAGTTTCCCCATGGCGACCGCCGTATCACCACCCAGATGAAAGCCACCGGCGAGGTCATGGTCATCGAGCGGTCATTCGAAGCCGCATTGCAGAAGGGCGTCCGTGCCCTGGAATTGAGCGGACGCACCCTCCTTTGGGAGGACTCTGGCTGGCGGCAGGAAGGGGGGTTGTCTTTGGACCAACTGCCTCTGGGACCCAATGACGAACGGCTGTGGGCGTTGATGTCGGCCCTGCGCCAGGGCGCAACGGTTGATGCGCTTGTCGATCACACCTACATCGAGCCCTGGTTCATAAACGCCCTCGAGCGCATTGTGAAGATGGAGCGCCGGCTACTAGGCGAAGAACTCACCCCCAGCCTCCTTAAGTCGGCCAAGCGAATGGGCTTTTCCGATGGCCAGGTGGGAACTCTAGCCGATATGCTGCCGGAACAGGTGCGGAACCAACGTCACGAGTGGGGCTTGAGGCCGGTTTACAAGACAGTGGACACCTGCGCCGCCGAATTCGAGGCCGTCACTCCCTACTACTACAGCACCTACGACCAGGAGAATGAGGCCCCGCCCTTGGAAGGCAAGAAGGCGGTGGTTATCGGCAGCGGTCCCATACGCATCGGGCAGGGGATCGAATTCGACTACTGCAGCGTCCATGCGTCTTGGGCTTTATCCGAGGCCGGCGTGAAAAGCATCATGATCAACTCCAACCCAGAGACCGTGTCAACGGACTTCGACGCCAGCGACCGGCTGTACTTTGAGCCGCTGGATGAAGAATCCGTGCGGGATATTCTGGAGAACGAAGAGATAGATAACGTGGCTCCGCCTTCCGTGGTCCAATTTGGCGGCCAGACGGCCATCAACCTCTCGCAGTCGTTGGCCATGGCCGGCCTACCCATCCTCGGCTCCAGCGCCGAGGCCATCGACATAGCCTCGGACCGGCACAAGTTCGAGGATTTCTTGTCGAGATTAGGTATCCCTCAGCCTCCGGGCGCCGCCGTGACGTCAGTGGAGGAGGCTCTGAAGGTAGCCCAGAACATTGGGTATCCCGCCGTAGTCCGGCCGAGCTACGTGCTTGGCGGCCGCGCCATGGAGATCGTTCAGAACGCCACCGAGTTGATCCACTACCTGACGGCGGCGGTGGAGATGTCTCCCGACAAGCCGGTGCTGATCGACCGGTACCTTGAGGGCAAAGAGTGCGAGGTCGACGCCATCTGCGACGGCGAAGAAGTCCTGATTCCGGGAATCATGGAGCACGTAGAGCGAGCCGGCGTCCACAGCGGCGATTCTATGGCCATCTACCCCGGCCTGAACCTCAGCTCCCGGGAAATGGATACGATCGTCGACTACACCACCCGTATCGGCCTGGCTCTGGGGGTGAGAGGGTTGATGAACGTCCAGTTCGTCATCCACGGCGGCCCTGCCTATCGGAGTCCGATGACCCCCCAAGATGATAGCGAACCCACAACGGTTTACATAATCGAAGTAAACCCGCGAGGAAGCCGGACTATACCGTTCATCTCCAAATTGACCGGGGTTCCCGTGGCCAAGCTGGCGACCCGCGTGATGTTAGGGGACACTCTGAAAGACCAGGGTTATCCGGGAGGTCTATGGCCGGTGCAGGATCTTGTGGGCGTAAAAGCCCCGGTATTTTCGATGGCCAAACTGGTGGGAGTGGACTGGCACCTGGGCCCTGAGATGAAATCGACCGGGGAAGTGATGGGAGTTGACCGTGATTTCCAAAAGGCTCTCACCAAAGCGCTTTTGGCGGCCAATCTGGACCTGAAGCCGGGAACGGGGATACTGCTCAGCATTGCCGACCAGCACAAAGCGGAAGCCGTGTCTCTGGTCCGAAATCTCCACATTGCGGGGTGCCGCTTGTACGCAACCGAAGGAACGGCCGCCATGATTTCGGCCATGGGACTGCCGGTGAGCATGACCACCAAGCGGCTGAGCGAAGGCCATCCGAATGTGGTGGATGTGATTGAGGACGGCAGCGTGAGCGCAGTGGTCAACACCATCTCCGGCGCGCCGGAGGTTATGCGTGACGGGTTCTACATCCGGAGAGCGGCGGTGGAGAAACAGATCCCGTGTTTCACCTCTCTGGACACCGCCAGGGCCGCCGCTGAAAGCCTGCCTGTGGAACCGGCGGCCTACGGCATTGCAACCATTGGCGAATACCTTACCGCCAGGTAACCCCTACCAGTCCATCTCCATGCCTAGACCTTGGGCTTTGGCCGAGTCATAGGCCAGCTTGGCGGCGGCGACATCCGCAACTCCGGTCCCCATTATCTTGGCGTACACGACCTGGCCTTGGTCGTCCCGGCCGGTGACAGCTCCGGATACGACATGCCTGAGCTCGTGTACTTTGCTCCATTGAATGATTCCCTTGTCGACTGCGCTGCAAAGATCTCCCGCCTCTGTGGCTGCCTGTTCCGTTGAATCGACGATGAGCTTTCCGGCCCGTTTCAAAGTGTCTTCATCGACCTCCCGGGCGCGCCAGGTGGTGGGTCCGGCACCGATCACGGTACTGCCGTCCTTGAGCCAAGCTCCTTCGACGACGGGCTCCATGGTGGCGGCGATGCATAGGACGACGTCGCAGTCCCGAACCGCGTCTTCATTGCTGGCCGCGGCGAAGACTTCCACACCCATCGTGTCGGTCATGCGGCGTGCGAACTCCTCCCGGCGGTCCTGGGTCCGGCTGAACGCCTTGATCTTCTTGATGCCCCGGACTTTAGAAACTGCTGCCAGTTGGGTCGCGGCCTGCCCGCCGGTGCCGATTATTCCTACGGTGGCGTCTCCGGGATTGGCCAGGTGCTTCACCGCCACGCCCGTGGTGGCGCCGGTGCGTAGTTGGCCCAGCCGGTTGGCCTGGGTGTAGAGAAGAAGTTCGCCGGTATTGGCGTCGTAGAGGCTAACCTGGAAGGAATACGCCCCTTTTACAACCGTGTAGGTCTTCACGCCCAATAACCCCTGATGAAAGAGCCCGCCGCCCATCACGGACAGCATGCCGCTTTCGGCGATTATCTTACGGCGTGTCATGTTGTGGGCCTGGCCATCGCCGTATTGGCGTTGCATGGATTCGATGGCCTCTAGCATGGCGTCCATGCTCACGCACTGGGCGACATCTTCGTCCTTTAGGAAAAGGGTCATCGCTGCCTACCTCCGCTGCCGGCTGGGGCGCAGAACGCCCTTGGCCGTTTGCCTTTTTGAATGGATGGCTAGTATACGACCCGAAGCAGGCCGTGGCTACACTAAAAGGGACGGGTCGGACCGCGAGGGAAGGGACGCAGAAGGAGGGTTACTTGAAGAATTCCCGGTTCTTGGCGATGTAGGTGCGCCACTCAGAGGGGATGTTGAATTCATCGTAGATCGCATTCACCGGGCAGACCGAAACGCAGTAAGCGCAGTCGATGCAGGTTGCTGGGTCGATGTAATACATCTCTTCTTGGTCCGTGGTGGAGATGCAGTCAACGGGGCAGACATCCACGCAGGAGGCATCTTTAACCCCGGTGCAGGGCTCGGTTATTACGAAGGGCATACCACTCTCTAAGCGGAACGTTCAGGGCCTTTATGCTGATTGACAGACCCGATGATACCCCAAAACAGAACGGGGGCCAGATACGCTAGTGGGCAAGATTCTATCCAAAATCAGACCGTTGGCCAGTTTCATTCTCAAATCGACGCCTTATTTTGTCAAGGGATAGTATATGATATATTATATTGGACTCCAGTGGTCTTCATAGGGCGGTCGATGGAACTTCGGGAACTCATCAGTTTTTACCATGTTGCTAGGGTACGCAGCGTTTCCAAGGCAGCCCGAACATTGGAGCTTGGGCAGCCGACGGTGACGACGCACCTTAGGAAATTGGAAGCTGAGTTCGGTATCACCCTCTTTGACCGCATCAAGCGTCCGATTCAATTGACCTCTGAAGGACTCACTCTTTTGGAGTTGGTGACTCCGGTGGTCACCTCCATAGACGCCCTCAAGACGCAGATGGACTACGCAGAGCGGCGGGGTTCCTTCGTTGTCGGCGCCTACCCAGATTTGGTAACCCATCATCTTCCTTCCGGCATCCAGAGGTTCCGGGACGATTACCCCGAGGTCCGCATCCGGCTGCTTGCCCGGTCTTATAACCCCTTGATTCAATTGGTACGCTCGGGCGAGATTGATCTAGCATTTTGTTCGTCACCGCCGGCCGACGATTCTACCCTTGAGTTCAAAGAACTCTTTAAGTACAACACGGTCCTCATGACGCCACCGGGACACGAACTACTTAACGGCCAACCGATTGGTTTAGAAGACATCGCTGGGTTCCCGCTGATTCTTCCGGCCCCGGAAAGCCAGTTGCGGCAACGGGTGGAACAGGCATTCAAGGCCCGTGGGCTAACGCCTGACGTGGTACTGGCATTGGACGATACCGAGTCGATGAAGCGTTACGTAGAGATCGGCATGGGTATTGGGATTGGCGCAGATTTTACATTGCACGCCGACGACCACCATAGGTTCGGCGTTGTCCGGCTCGAACACCTGTTCCCTGGCGCGGTCATCGGCGTCTGTACGCTGAAGGGCAAGTTCGCTGGACAGGCAGTCCGGAACTTCATCGAGATGATGTCCGACCAAATCCGGGGTTTCCACGCTGAACTGTGGTCCTGGGATGAAGAAAACCCCGTGCGCACCGGGATTGCTGAAGTCGGCTCCAAGGACAACTAGCCGGCAAAGCATTTGGGCTGATCAATCGTTCGGCGCGAGTTCACCCGGCGGCACGACCTGCTTCAATCTCCGCGCTAACTGCGATCTGGCCAGCAGCACGTACCGGCCACATTCCCGGCAATTCATTCCGATATCGGCGCCCAGTCTGGTGACCGTCCAAAGCGATCCACCGCAGGGATGGGGCTTCTTCATCCGTAGCACGTCGCCGATCTTTAGCTCTAGGGCCATCCCTTCCCATCAGCCTCAAGCACCTCGTTGATGCTCGTCCTCAGTTTGTCCGCTTCCCGGGCTGCGGCTTGGGCAAAATCGGCGCCGCTTGAAGCATAGATGATTCCCCGTGAAGAATTGATCAACGCGGCCCTGCCGCGGCTATCGGCGCCCTGCCGCACAGCTGCTTCCAAGTCGCCGCCCTGCGCCCCAACCCCCGGTATCAACAGAGGCATGTCCGGACACGCAGCCCGGACCTCCCGCAGTTGTTCTGGCACCGTGGCGCCGACCACCAGTCCTAGGTTCCCTTTCGTGTCCCATTCGCGGCAGGACAGGGCCATGGTTCGATATAACGGAACAAAAACCGGCTCAAATCCCTCTCGTTCGTCTAATACTTTAGCGTCTTGGAAATCGGCCGAGCCGGGGTTCGACCCACGGCACCAGACGAATACTCCCTTGGACTCATCTTCCAAGAAGGGCGTTACGGTGTCCTGGCCGCCCCAGGCGTTGATGGTGATGGCGTCGAAGCCCCATGCTTGGAACATGGCTTTGGCGTAGGCTTGGGCTGATAGGCCGATATCGCCCCGTTTGGCGTCACCGATAATGATCACCCCAGGCGCGGCGTCCCGAATGTGGGCGATGGTCTTTTGCAGGTCTTCCAGTCCGGGCAGCCCCAAGGCTTCATAGAAGGCCAGGTTGGGTTTATAGGCGCAGACCAGTCCGGCCGTGGCGTCCACTATGGCGCGGTTAAATTCGGATACGCTGGACACGGGCATCCTGGCTGGGTCGGGGTCCAACCCCACGCAGACCAAACTTTTCGCCGCCGTTGCCGCCTGTTCCAACCGTTCAGTAAAGCCGCTCATCGTTCTCCTTTAGCCCATGATTCTCTAACTGGAAAAAGTATACACGGCGCTCGCTGCGCGGCGAGCGCCGTGCGGCAGGGGGTTACTAGATATTTCACTTGTTGGATATTTTCAATACATCGGTATTCCCCCGGTGTTGCGGGGATACAAACCTCGTTGTTAACATGATCGGGCCAAGACGAGGAGGACTGATTTGGATCTGGGCGACGACTTGGTTGAGGGCATCTTTCTGGAGCGGGTCAACCGTTTCCTGGCGCGTGTTGAAGTAGACGGACGGGAGGTGGGCGTGCACGTGGCCAATTCGGGGCGCATGAAGGAGCTGTTCGTCCCGGGCTGGCGGGTGTTGGTCCGCCCTGTAGCGGGCGAGCACCGAAAGACCAAGTATGACCTTGTCCTGGTGGACATGGGCCAAGCGTTGGCCTCCGCCGACGCCCGCGCGCCCAACGCGCTGCTGGCAGAGAGCGTTGCCAACGGCCATCTGAAACAGTTCGCCGGCTACACTGACATACGCCGGGAGGTTACCTTCGGCGACAGCCGTTTGGATCTGATGCTAGAGGGGCCGCAAGGCAGATGCTACATCGAAGCCAAGTCGGTGACGCTTGTGGAGAACGGGGTTGGCCTTTTCCCCGATGCTCCGACCGTCCGGGGCGCTAAACACCTCCGCACTTTGATTACCGTGCTTGAGGCCGGCCACCGGGCCGCGGTGGTTTTCGTGGTCCAACGGCCCGACGCCAACGCCTTCGCGACCAGCGACCCGTCCGATCCCGAGTTGGCCGAGGCGCTTAGGTCTGCCGTTGCGGCTGGTGTTGAGGCTTACGCCTACAACTGCGAAGTGACGGAGCGGTCGATCCGGTTGGACCATAGCCTGCCCATCCGTCTCTACGCTGAGGCGGTGGGCTGTGCCTAAAGCTACTACCAAACCCATGGCCGCCCGGCTCATGGACGTATACGAGCGCTTCTACGCAGTCTATGGCCCCCAGCATTGGTGGCCGGGCGACGGCCCCTTCGAAGTGATCGCCGGGGCAATCTTGACCCAGTCAGCGGCGTGGACCAATGTGGAGATGGCCCTCGGAAAGATGAAGGGCGCCGGCTGTTGGTCATTGGACGCGGTGCACAAGATCCCCGAAGAAGAGCTGGCGGAGTTGGTTCGCTCCTCAGGCTACTTCAACGCCAAAGCCCGGAAGCTCAAGGCCTTCGCGGCGCATGTGGCCGATAACTACCAGGGAGACTTGGACGTGTTCCTGGCCAAGCCTCTGGAGCCTCTGCGAGAGGAATTGCTGTCCATCCACGGCATCGGCGAGGAAACTGCCGATGACATCATGGTTTACGCCGCCAACCAGCCATCATTCGTGATCGACACCTACACCCGCAGAATAATGGACCGCATTGGCATGGCTCCCGACTCCCCCAACCCACGGTACGCTGACTACCAGACCATCTTCCACAACAACCTCCCCCAAGAGCCCCAGCTATACAACGAGTTCCACGCACTCTGGGACCGCCACGCCAAAGAAGCCTGCACCAAGACCCCGGTTTGTGAGGGTTGCTGTCTGGTGGACATTTGCCCGATGGGGCAGGGCCTGATATCTGATAGCTGACACGGCGGTAGAGCGACACCGGTCCGTGGCCGATCAGCCGCGATGTTGAATCTTGGAATAACTTCTGAGACAGTACCAAGGTATAGTTACCACATCCAGTCATCGGAAGGAGAGCGATTTTACGAAGATTCCTAAAATGGTTCGGCATAATAGCGGGTGGGCTGCTCGGCATATTCCTTGTGCTTCTGGTTGTGGTGTTTTTTGTTGCGTCTCGAAAAGTGGACCGCACATACGACGTTCAGATAGCGTCAGCGACGGTCCCAACTGATGCCGCGAGTATCGCTAGAGGGAAACACTACGTAGAAGCCATCGGTGTTTGCCAGGTCTGTCACGGCCAGGACCTAGCAGGGCCTGTTGTTGATGATTGCAAAGACGAACCTTGCACCGGTTTTTCGAACGACCCGATATTCGGCAAATTGAAGCCGAATAACCTAACTTCTGGACTTGGAGGCATCGGTAGTGTCTTCACCGATGCGAACTACGTCCGGGCCATCCAGCACGGCATCGGCCGCGATAACAAGTCGCTGCTGGTCATGCCGTCGGAACAATACAACAGGATCTCCGACGAAGACCTGGGCGCCTTGATCGCCTACCTGAAAACCGTTGGTCCGGTAGATAACGAATTAGGCGAGTCGAACCTGGGTCCATTGGGCCGCGTGATCGCGGTGATCGCGGGAGGTCTTCTCCCAGCGTCGCAGATCGAACATAGCGCCGCGCGTGCACCGTCACCGATTGTTGGAGTGTCCGCTGAATACGGCGGGTACCTTGCTGAGATCTGCACCGTTTGTCATGGGGATCAATTATCCGGAAGCAAGGTCCCCGGTAATGAGCGAGTTGATGCCCCAAATATCACTCCGGCTGGCGCTCTTGGCGATTGGACGAAGTCCCAGTTCATCAACACGATCCGGAGCGGAATCACCCCTCAGGGCGATCTGTTGGACCCTAGATGCATGCCGTGGAACAGGTTCACTCTGATGACTGAAGACGAACTGGATGCGATCTGGTTGTACATACAGTCGTTGCCCGCGGGTTAGATTCAGCCGCACTGGTTTCACCGGGGGCGTGGAACTGGTTTTTCAGGACCTGATGCCATTTGTCTTAGGCAATCAGCTCGTCTCGAATCGCTGATTGCCGATCACCCACCCCCAAATTGACGCCCACTACGCCTGCGGTTATGATGCGCCAATCACCCAATTTCCCCCTACCACGGAGGCCCCATGCAAGTTGCGCGCCTGTATACCGGAGACGACGGCGAGTCCCATTTTGAAGAGATCGACCTGCGTTACGAGAAGGTGGCCGAGGCCGAGCGAACGGCGGTGGAGAACGCCGAAAACATTCACTTCCGCCGCTACCAGCCGGGCAATTTCATCGATTGGCACGTGGCCCCCCGCCGCCAATACGTGATCACACTGGAAGGGCAGGTAGAGGTCGGCCTGGGCGACGGCACCAAAAGGGTCTTCGGCGCCGGCGATGTGTTGCTGGCCGATGACCTGACCGGACGCGGCCACACCACGGCGGTCTATGGCGACAAGATGCGGGTCTCAGTAGCAATCCCTCTGTCCGTTTAAGACCAACCACAACCGCCTGCACCGGAGATAACGATGCCCTTCGCCAAGATCGACGACACCCTGGAGATGTACTACGAGGACGACAACTTCTCCGACCCGTGGCGCAAGCCCGAGACCGTAGTCCTCCACCACGGCAATTCCAAGAACACCAAGCTTTGGTACGCCTGGGTGCCGCTGCTGGCGCGTCAGTACCGGGTAATACGACTGGACGCCCGCGGCTTCGGCCGGTCCACCGTCCCCCCAGAGGGATACGACTGGTCGCTGAGCAACTTCGGCACGGACCTGCTCAAGTTGTTGGACCTGCTGGAGTTGGACAAGGTCCACCTGATCGGCGAGACCGTCGGAGGCACCATCGCGGTTCAGTTCGCCTACGACCACCCGGAGCGGTTGCACACCCTCACCACCTGCACCTCACCCTACAAGTTCGTTGGCATCGACACCTACCTGGCGTCCCACAAACTGGTCAGCGAACAGGGTGTGGGGGCTTGGGTGGAGCAGACGGCCGGGCGGAGGCTGGAGCCGGGTAAGTCGGACCCGGCTCACCATCAGTGGTACATCGACCAGATGTCTCAGACCCCGGCAAGGGTGGTGCTGGAGACCCTGGCCTACCTGTCGACCCAGGACCTGTCGGACATCTTGCCCAAGATCAAGATTCCCACCCTTATATTGGCCTCGGAGCAGAACGCCAAGGACAACCCTGACCGCACCACGGCCTTCGCCGAGAAACTGGGTAATGGGTGGCTAGTTGCTATCCCCGGCACCAGCGGCTACGTCCAGCACTCAGCGCCCGAGGAATGCGTCCTGGCCTGGCGTCAGTTCCTGGGGGAGATCAGCGGGGGTTAGTATGGCTACTCCGACCCCCGAGAGTGGTTCCTTCTCCCTTCAGGGAGAAGGCTAGGATGAGGGTGGGATGGTTTCCGACCACCAATCTCATCCCGAGGAACTGGCCCTCACCCTAACCCTCTCCCACGCCTGGGAGCGGGGACATTGATGCCTTCGGCTGTTCCCTAAAGCAGGGACCTGGATTGGCCTCCGTCCACGTTCAAACAGGTTCCGGTGATCAGGTTGGCGTTCTCTGAAGCTAGGAAGGCCACTGTGTCGCCGATGGGTTCGGGCCAGCCGAACTTTCCGGCGGGCAAGTTCCGGTCGATGAAGTCGGCCACTTGCTCAGGTGTGCTGTTCTGCTGGAACCGGTCCCAACTGCTGCCGGGGAAGTCGATGGAGCCGGGGGCGATGCAGTTGACCAGCACGTTCTCCTTCATGAGGTTGAGCGCCATGTGCTTGGAGAAGGCGATCAGCGCCGCTTTGCCGGTCATGTAGTCGATCGATCCGCCGTATTCCCGGCCGTAGATAGACGAGACGCTGATGATCCGCCCCCAGCGTTGTTCCCGCATATGGGGCAGCACCAGGGCAATCAGCTCAACCGCGCTCATCAGATTGAACTCAAGACCTTCCCGAAATGTCGCAACACCGGTTTCTTGGAAATCCGCGGTCCCCTTCCGCCCACCGGCGTTGTTCACCAGGATGTCGGCTTCCCCCAGAGTTGCCACGGTCTGGTCATGGAAATTCTTCAGGTCCTCCTGCTTCATGACATCGGCCTGCACAGCCAGGACCTCGTATCCCTTTGACCTGAATTCCGCGGCCGTCGCGTCCAGGTTCTCCTGGCCGCGGGCGCAGATCCCCACCTTGCAACCCTCCCTGGCCAGCGAGTCCGCTGCCTGTTTGCCCAGTCCGTGACTGCCTCCGGTGATCATTGCCACTTTGCCTTGCAGCCCCAGGTCCATTACCGCCTCCTGTACTTCCTGAAGTTTTATCTGGGATTTTGTTGCTGAGATTATAGATGCACAAGGCCCAGGTTGCACCACCTGCCGCAAAATGCTTCAGCGGTGGCGTGTCGGCTATAATTGGCCCAATTCAGAACACGGGATAGAGGGGCATATGCAAGCGCTCGAAGGGATCAAGGTACTGGACTTCTGCCGCAACGCACCGGGCATGTTCGCCACGACGGTTTTGGCCGACCTGGGAGCGGATGTGTTGATGATTGAACGGCCCATGGATGAGACCCGCGCCGCCTACGAGAAGTTGGTCGCCGGCATCGATGGTCCGGAAGACGAACGCCGGCACGCGGCATTTAACGCTCTGCAACGCAACAAGCGCAGCCTCGCCTTGAACCTGAAGGAACCCGAAGCCCAGCAGATCTTCCACAAGCTGGCCGAGACGGCCGATGTGGTGGTTGAGGGGTTCCGGCCCGGCGTCATGGACCGGTTGGGTGCCGGGTACGAAAAAGTCCGCTCCATCAATCCCAGGGCGGTGTACTGCTCGGTCTCCGGATACGGTCAGGACGGCCCCTACTCCCAGATGGCCGGACATGACATAAACTACATATCCTTCGCTGGCGCACTGGGCCTGATCGGCCCGCAAGATGGCAAGCCCTCCATCCCGCTGAACCTCATCGCCGACTACGCCGGGGGAGGTCTGTGCGGCGCGGTCGGTATCCTAGCGGCATTGATGGCCCGGGAAAAGACCGGCGCCGGCCAGTACGTGGACATCGCCATGAGCGAGGGCGTGCTCTACATGCTTTCGGGCCTGGTCTCGGACGCTCTTTCCAGAGGCATATCGGCCGAGCGGGGCAGCAATCGGCTGAACGGCGGGGCGCCCTACTACAACGTCTACCGGACCAAGGACGGCAAATACTTCTCCATCGCGGCCATCGAACCCTGGTTCTGGGAGAACCTGTGCCGGGCATTGGCCTTGGAAGACCTGCTGCCGCACCAAGACGCCATCGGGGCGAAGAAGGCAGAGGTGGAGCAAGCGCTATCGGATGCGTTTTTGGCCAAGACACGGGACGAATGGTTCGAGGCCCTGAAAAACGCCAACATCTCGGTGGGCAAGGTCTATTCGATCGAAGAGGCCCTGGACGACCCCCACGCCCAGAAGCGCGGCATGGTGCTGGAGATCGAAGCGTCAGGTATCCCCGAGAGCAAAGTCCGGCAGGTGGCAACGTCCATCCATCTTTCGGATACCCCCGGCGAGGTCCGGAACTTGGGTTCGGTTACCGGGCAGCACACGTCCAACGTCCTGGAGGAACTGGGGTTCGACGCCGCTGCCGTGGCCGATCTGATACGCAGGCAGGTGGTCCAGTAATCAGTCCGGAAATGACGCCGTTTTGCAAAGCCGAGCCCTGATTTAGCCTCGAATCGTGCTATACTATGGCCGCTCAAACGAACACCAGCGCCGCCTTGAATCACGTCCGGCGATTCGCGGTTCTTGGAATAATAAAGGCTCGTTACTATTGGTTCTGGGCCGATCTTAGCTACGGGGAATACCAGTTGATAAAGCGTTTCTCAGTCCTATATGTGGGTCAGATCGATCTCGAGGATATTGGCGCCGATGGCCGCGACCCTGACGAACGCCGTTACACCAATGAGCAGTTGGCCCAGACCTACGAACATGCGATGGCCCTGGCTAAACAGATGGATGATTCCGGGTATTATTGCCTCTGGGCCGCCGAGCACCATTTCCAGCGGGAAGGCTACGAGTGCATCCCCAACTTGACCCTGTTGGGCACCCATCTGGCGGCGCATACCAAGAACCTCAAATTCGGCGCCGCGTTCAACATCGTCCCTTTGTGGCATCCGCTACGCCTGGCCGAGGATTTTGCTCTAGGCGATATCTTGACCGGAGGCAGGCTCATCTTCGGCATCGGCCGGGGCTACCAGACCAGGGAGGTCGAGACCTTTGGTTCGCCTCTCATCGACCAGGACGCCAACCGTGAGCTCTTCGAAGAGCAGGTCGAGATCATCCTGAAGGCCTTCAATGAGGATTCCTTCAGCCATCACGGAAAGCATTACGACATCCCACCAGATGTTCCCTACCGGGGCTACCAGATGAAGGACATCACTCTAGTACCCCGGCCGACTCATCTTCCGGTGGAGATCTGGCAGCCGATGACCAGCGGACGCAGCATCGATTTCATCGCGAAGAGGGGCATCAAGGGTATGACTGCCCTCAGCGGCGAGAAAGTTGTTGACGGGTTCTTCAACACCTACCGCGACATCGCTCAGGAAGCCGGCCGTACCCTGACCCTTGGACAGGATATGGCCCTGGGATTCGGTTTCTACATCGCCGAAACCCAAGAAGAGGCGATCGAGAAGCTCCGGCCCTTCCACGACGAACGCTATAAGTGGTTCGCTCCCTTTGGGCTGGTCCGTTACACCGATGAAGAAGGCCGCATGTGGGGCAGCCCCGGCGCCCCGGCCCGCACTCCCATGGTGGAAGACGGGGTGGAGCAGAAGGCCTGGATCTGCGGCCCTCCCGAGCATTTCGTGGAGACTCTAAGATACTTCGAAGAGAAGTATCCCGGTCTTGAAGACATCGTTCTTCAGTGGCCGGAGGGCATGCCGTGGCATGAGCTCAGCGCGCAACTGGAGATTTTCTCCCAAGAAGTGATTCCGGCGTTTAACGACCGGAGTTAGCCCCAGGATCTATAATCACCGAGGGCACGCCAGACCCAGCAGGCGTGCCCGGCACAGGAGCGGCCATTGGCGGACCCAGAACATGTATCCCTGGCCAGGTCCGGACCCAGCGAGATCTCCCGCTGGCGGGAGGCTACCTGGCGAAGACCAAACACCGAGAAGCCTCGATATTCTCTCGGTTACCGGCTGGAAGACCGATCCGCGGGCGAGACCTTCACCCCTGATTACGTCTATGGTCGGCCTTCCCTAAACCTGTCAGGCGCCATGTTGAACGCGGTCAAGTTATCGGGGGCGGACCTGTCCCACGACGATATGAGCGGCGCTGACCTCACTCAGTCTGACTTGCGCCAGGCCGACCTTTCCGGAGCCAACCTTCAGGGGGCTCACCTCTGGCGTTCCAACCTCTCAAGGGCCAACTTCAACGAGGCAAATATGGCCGGCTGCACGCTGGGCCGCACCAACATGTCCAACAGCGTTCTGAAGGCGGCCGATCTTAAAGGGGCTAGCATCGCCTTCTCCAACCTTTCTTACGCCGACTTGGAACGGGCCGATCTTTCTGGGACCGACCTCAGCCAGACAGACCTCTCCTGGGCCAACCTCAGCGGCGCCAATCTTCGCGGCGCCCGCCTCATCGGCGCCAATTTGGATATGGCCGACCTGACCGGGGCCGACTTACAGGGCGCCATTATCATCAATACCAAGTTGAACAGCACCAGTCTGAGCCAAGCTGTCTGTGGGGTAACCATCATCGCCAATTGCGATCTGACACGGGTCATTGGCCTTGATAACGTTCGGCACGCTGGACCCAGCATGATCTCCCTGGACACCCTCTCCCGGTCCAAGGGCCAGGTCTCCGCCAGATTCCTGGAGGGAGCCGGCGTGCCTCCGCTGCTAGTGGCTGCCCAGGACGCCTTCAGAGAGTCGGGAATGACCTCCACGCGGGTGTTGCTGCTGGGGTCGGAGAATGACGCCGAGTTTGCCGCCAAGGTCAAGGCCGGTCTGGCGGAGGCCCAAGTGCCCAGTTGGATCATTGCCGCCGATGATGAAGCGTCGCTACAATCCGGTGCGACGAACCTGGACAACGCCGTCTACTACGACCGGTTGGTGCTGCTCTGCACCGCCCGATCTTTGGAGAACCCCATCACCAGCCGTTACTTCGCCAGCCTGTTAAATGGACAGGGCCCGTCGACGGGAGCATCGTTGGTGGCCGTGGCGGCCGACGAGATCTTCTACCAACGTGAGGACCGGCTGTGCTCGGGATTGCGCGACGGTGTAGTCGTGGATTTCCGTGGGTGTGAAGACGAAGCCCGCTTCCAAGAATCGCTTGCGGCGCTCGTTCAAGAGTTCGAGAAGCCCAGTCAGGATTCCTCGCCTTTCTGAGTCCGCCGGACTATTCCACCGGCGTCCCGTTGGCCAGCATCAGGCACGCCTCCCCCCATTGGTTGCTGTTCGTGATCTCCCAGGCGTCACTGGACCCAGCGGGCTGCAACCGGAGCCCCTCATTTCCGCCGTAGACCAGCAACACCACGCCTTCGCCAGAGTCTTCGGCCAGGGCCGACATCGCGGCACACGGCCCCTGGGAGCTCCAACCGGTAACGCGGCACCAGAGGTCTTCGCCCATGGGATTCGTGGCGAACACCCGCATCACCTCGATCGGATCGCTTAACAGATCGAACATCCGGTGCAGGTCCAAAGGGCTGTTCTCCCCGCCCACGACTTCTACTTCGACCAGCATATTTATCGGCTCCCCGCAACGTTTTCCCCATACTATCATCCGGCCCGCCTCCTAATAACACGGGACAAGACGGCTAGTTAATCGGTACCCGATGGGCCGCCCGATGAGACTCCGGAGGGCGGATGTTAACGCGCGTTTGAGATATACCAAGGATACGGATAGTGAAAAAACTTGGTGGGCGAGTCCTTGGAAACCGATGGTGATGAATATCAACGGGGAAAGTAGATGCTAAAAACCCAGGAACTAAGTATTTTCGATGAGGTTAACCTTTTCTTCGACGATTCCGCTGACCGCCTGGACTTGAACGACGGCCTGCGGGAGATGTTGAAGCGGTCGTGGCGGGAGCTGCTGGTCCAAGTGCCGGTCCGCATGGACGACGGCCAGGTCCGGGTGTTCAACAGCTCCAGAGTGCAGCACAACCCGGCTCGTGGCCCCTACAAAGGCGGGGTCCGCTACCATCCGGAAGCTGACCTCGAAGAAGTGCGGGCCCTGGGCTCGTTCATGACCTGGAAGACCGCATTGGTGGACCTGCCAGATGGAGGCGCCAAGGGCGGGGTTCAAGTGGATCCAGGGCAGCTTTCCTCAAGCGAGTAGAACCGGCTGACCCGGCGCTACACCCAGAACATAGAGCACCTGATCGGTCCCAACCGGGATATACCGGCTCCCGACTGGGCATCAACGCCTAGACAATAGCCTGGATGATGGACACCTACGGGCGGTTGCATGGCCACACTCCTGCCATCGTGACAGGAAAGCCGGTTGAGATGGGCGGCTCGCTCGGCCGCGAGTCTGCCACCGGCCGCGGCGTGGCCTATCTGCTGCAAGAAGTTGCCATCGATCTGGGCCTGAACACCAACGCGGCCAAGATTGTGGTGCAAGGCTTCGGAAACGTCGGCGCCTGGGCCGCCCGGTTGATCCATGACATCGGTTGCCGCGTCATCGCCGTGAGCAGCGTCGACGGCGGTCTGTACAACGCCGCCGACCTGGATATCGCCCGGTTGCAGCAATATCAGGAGCAGGCCGGCGGGATACTGGGATTCGACGGCGGCGGACAGATATCCAACCATGAGCTTCTGGCACTGGACTGTGATGTATTGGTACCCGCGGCCATCGACAATGCGATCACCGAGGACAACGCCTATGACATCAAGGCGCACCTGATCTTGGAGGCGGCCAAACCCCATCACGCCTGAGGCCGACCGCATCCTTAGCCAGGGCGGTGTCGCGATTCTGCTGGATATCCTGGTCAATGCCGGAGGGGTGATCGTATCCTACTTCGAGTGGACCCAGAACCTCCAGGAATTTCGTTGGGAAGAGAGCCGGGTCAACGATGAACTCAAGAAGACCATCCTCAAGGCCTACCACGCCGTCTGGACCCGTAGCGTCAAACAGCAGATCACCCATCGCCCGGCATAATTCGATATCGGCGTACAAAGAGTGGCGCGGGCGGTCGAACTACGCGGGTTCGTTTAACGAAGCTGTCAGCCAACAGCGGTAAGCCATTGGGAGTTAGCTCTTTGCGCCCCCAGCCGTGTCATTCCGGTACTTCCGCGGAAGGAGAGGAATCTCGTTGCCACGGGAACGATCGCTGTGCGGAGGCAACGATACCCTTCGCCAAGTGTGGAAATGGGCGGCCAGGTCTGCCCGGCGAGCGTAAAAAACCCCCCAACCCCCTTTACGAAAGAGGGTTTTTGGCGAACCCAAAATACAACTCTCCCTGATAGCTGACTTCGTATTGACACTCCCCAGGCCTCTCCGTATCATTCCCTCAAAGTTGAGTTCGTCATTTTCAGGCACGGACTTTCACCGCAATTCTGATATTTCAGGCATCACCGAGGGGGTGCAACGTGGCAATCGGAATAAAGTCATACCGTCCCACAGTCTCAGGGTCGACCCACATGGTTACGGCTGGGCATTACCTGGCGACCGCGTCGGGTTACCGGATCTTGGAGCAAGGTGGCAACGCCACCGACGCCGGTGTGGCCGCCGGTATCACCCTGAACGTGGTGCTGCCCCAGTGGACTAACTTTGGCGGCGTGGCCCCCATCATCATCCATGACGCCCAGAAGAAAGAAACGGTTGAGATCAGCGGTCTGGGCCGCTGGCCCAAAGCCGCCAACATCGACGACTACCTGGCCAAGTTCGGCGGCGACCTGCCCGCCGGTATCCCCCGCACCGTCACCCCCGCGGCCGCCGACGCTTGGATGACCGCCCTGAAACTCTACGGCACCATGACCTTCGAGCAGGTGGTCACCCCGGCCATGGAGCTGGCGGAGAACGGCTTCCCCGTGCCCGCCACTCTGGCATCTTATTTCGCCAAATCGGCCGGCGACGACATGACTCACGAAACCGATGACCAGGTGATGTGGCCGTCCACCGCCGAGATCTTCTACCCCGGTGGAAGGGCCTTCAAAGAAGGCGAGACCCTGGTCCAGAAGGACCTGGCCCGCAGCTTCAAGCGCCTGATCGAAGTTGAGAAGAAGAACGCTTCCCTGGGCCGGGAAGTCGCAATCCAAGCAGCCCGGGATTTCTTCTACAAGGGCGAGATTGCCGAAGAGATAGTCAAGTTCCATCGGGAGAACGGCGGCCTTCTGACGATGGAAGACCTGGCCGATTTCCACGTAGGCGTCAACGCCCCGGCCCACGGCACCTACAAAGGGATCGATATCTACACCTGCGGACCCTGGTGCCAGGGACCCGTTAGCATTCAGGCCCTGCAGATACTGGAAGGAGTGGGTCTCAAGTCCATGGGTCACAACAGTGCCGACTACATCCATGCGGTGTTGGAGGCCCTGAGCCTGTCGCTCAGCGACCGTGAAGCCTTCTACGGCGACCCGGACTTCGTCAACGTGCCCATGGAGGGCTTGCTGTCCAAGTCCTACGCCGAAGAGCGCCGGGCCATGATCGACATGCAGAAGGCCTTTGGCGAGATGCCGGAGGCGGGCGACCCCTGGCGTCACCAGGGCATGGAATCGCCCAACGGCAAGCCCGCCCGCCCAGAGCCCGTGGGCGGCGGACTGCAGGCTGACACCAGTTACACCGCGGTGATCGACCGCTGGGGCAACGCCTTCTCGGCCACGCCCAGCGACACCATCGCCTACAATCCGATCATTCCCGGTCTGGGGTTCATCGTCTCCGGACGTGGCTCCCAGTCTTGGCTGGACCACAATCATCCCAGCTCTTTGCAGCCCGGCAAGCGTCCTCGGTTGACGCCCAATCCGGCGCTGGCGATGAAGGACGGCAAGCCGCTCATGCCCTTCGGCACGCCGGGCGGCGACGTGCAGCCCCAATCAATGGTCCAGCTATTCTTGAACGTGGTCGAGTTTGGGATGGAAGTACAGGAGGCCATCGAGGCCCCCAGAGTTTCGACCTGGGGCTTCCCCAACTCCTTCTGGCCCCACGCCTACAACCCTGGCTTCGTCGGGGTGGAAGGCCGAATCGACCCCGACGTCGTTGAGGCCCTGCGTAAGCGGGGCCATGCCGTGGAAGTCTGGGACGACTTCACTCCGAGAATGGGGTGCCTCTGCGCCATCCACGTTGACCAAGAACGCGGCAGCCGCAACGGAGGCGCCGACCCACGGCGCGACGGCTACGCCATGGGGCGGTAGGTCCCACAGCGGTCAAAACAATAAAAGCCCCGTCCTTTCTCAGAAGGTCGGGGCTTTCTTTTTATCTGTGACGTGGGTTTAGCGGAAAGGGCGCCCCCACCCTAGCCCTCCCCTCATTCCGCGGAAGGACGACTGGAGAGGGGACTGCTGCTTCCTTTCGAAAGGGGTTTCCTGGTCAGGCACTAAATGAAAGGCGAGAGCTGGAAGCAACTTTCGCCACCGGAGGTATAAATCCCCTCTCCCATAAGGGGGAGAGGGTTAGGGTGAGGGCAGCCTCTTACAGGCTATTCTCCCGCTGATAATTACCCCCTACTCCGCCGTCCTCCCGCCATCGATCACCAACTCAGACCCTGTCATAAATGACGCTTCGTCCGAGGCCAGAAAAAGAGCGCCGTAGGCCACGTCTTCGGGCTTGCCCAGCCGCCCGATCGGTGTGCGATCCATACGGTCCTGCCGCATGCTTGGGTCGGCTAGAAATCCCTCGGTCATGGGGGTTTCGATGGTGCCGGGGTGGACCGAGTTGGCCCTAATGCCGTCCGCGGCGTACTGGATGGCCGTTGACTTGGTCAACAAACGGACCGCTCCCTTGGACGCGTTGTAGGCTGATGTCGCCCGGCTGCCCACCAGACCGGCCACTGACGAGATATTTACGATGGAGCCGCCACCGGCATCACGCATGGCCGGGATGGCGTGCTTGGTGCCCAGGAACACTCCTTTGGCGTTGATGTCCATCACCTGGTCCCACTCGTCCGAGGTGGTCTCCTCCACGTTGTGGGCCCGGTAGATCCCGGCGTTGTTGACCAGGATGTCCAGCTTACCGTAGCGTGAGACAGCCTCGTTCACCGCATTCTGCCAGGCCTCTTCACTGCTCACATCCAACGACACGAACACGCATTCCCCGCCCGCTTCGTTAATCTTGGCCTCCACCTTGCGGCCCTCCTCCTCAAGCATGTCCCCGATAATCACCTTGGCGCCCTCTTCGGCGAAGAGCTTGGCCTCCACCGCGCCCATCCCACGGGCTCCGCCGCTGATCAATGCCACCTTATTCTCGAGACGCATGGTCCTCTCCCGTTATTTTCTTGGACGGATTCTAACTCGTGGATACCATGAGTCAAGGCGCCCCTTCGGCCCGAGGCTCGATTGACCGGACTTTGGGCCACCGATAGAATGGGCATTAAGCCTTATGGAACCTATTTCGGTCACAATTCCTTCCGTAATGAACCGCCGTTTCAGAAACTCGATGGTCTTGGTGGCCTCCCTGGCCAGCTTGGTTCTTTTGGTGGCCTGCGGGGGATCTGGAGAGCGAGCCAGGGACTTTGAGGTTGTCCAATTCAGCGGCGAGACATTCCGGTTGTCCCAGGAGACCGAAAGCCAGGTCGTGGTGGTGAATTTCTGGTACCCAAGTTGCCCTCCCTGCCGCGCGGAGATGCCCGCCATCGAGGCCGCCTGGCAGGAACTCAAGGACGAGCCGGTGCGCATCCTGGGCCTGTACGTGCCCCAAGGATTTGACTCTGAAGAGGACGCCCGGGACTTCGTGAATGAACTGGGGCTGACCTTCAGCCTCGCAACCGACCGTTTGGCCCGGATCGCCGAAGCCTACGATTTTGACGCCTTTCCCAAAACCTATTACATCGACATGGAACGTAATATCGTCGCCACGAACCTGGGAATCTTGGAGACCGGCGAGATCGTCCGGCAGGTCCGGGCATTGATCGGAGACCCGGCGTCCTAGGCGGCGGCTCATGAATGTCTTAGACTGGATATTGTTGGCCATCCGCTGGGGGCATGCCTTGGCCGCCGTGGCTTGGGTCGGCGGCGGCATCTTCTACTTGATGGTGTTGCGTCCGGCGCTCCAGCAGGCGCGTGGGCTGCCGGCGGAAACCAGCCGGAGCATCGGTGTCGAGTTCCGGGGTCTGGTCAGCACCGCGATAGCGATATTGCTGCTCACGGGCGTTATATTGTCGGTCTCCAGGCTGACCGAAGACGCCGTAACAAGCCCCTATGTGGCCGTTCTTGTGGTGAAGATCGCGTTGGCCCTCTACATGTTCTATGTGGTCCGGTTCATGCGCCAAGATAGCTACCCTGAGGACCCAGAACTTGGGGATTCACGGTGGCAGCGGCTGATGGGGCGCCTCACTGGCACAACGGCCCTTTTGGTGACCGGCGTCGTGGTGATAGGATTGTCTGACGTGCTGGACGGCTTGCTGGAAAACGCGTTGGTCTAGCTACTGGGTGATGGAGTAAAGATGAAGAAAGACCTGATGGATATACTGGCCTGCCCCGTGTGCAAGGGCGAGCTTGTGCTGCACTCGGAAAGGGAAGAGGGCGATGAGGTAATCACCGGCAGCCTTGAGTGTGCCGCGTGCAACGAGTCCTACCCTATCGAGGAATCGACCCCCAATCTGCTGCCCCCGGACCTGCGGCGGGAATTGGCCTAGCCAACCCCCGCCTGTTGTCAGGTTAGGGTCCGGGAATGGCGCCCAACTGAACCAAGAGGCCCAGAAGGTCGATTTCGGACCATTGTTCGGCGATCTTGCCGTCTTCCAACCGGTAGATGTGGATCTCAGTCCACCCTACCTGCTTCCCGGTTGGCGGTATGCCATTGAATTCCCCGGTGTGCGTGGAGCTGGTCTAAATCCTTTCAATCACCCTATCTCCGTCCGCTATCAGGTCCTGGACCGCGGCCACGATCACCTGGCCCAATGCCTTGATCCCATCACGGCCCGCGGGCAATCTGGGGTCCGTCAGATGGTAGACGAAATTCGGCGTCATCAGTTCATCGACAATCCCATGGTTGGCCTGGTTCTTAAATTTCTCGATGAATCGGCCGACGACCTTCAAGTTGTCCTCCCTGATATTATCCGGTTCAGATGACTCCGATTCCCCGCAAGCGGCGATCAACGTCGCGGCTAACATGATTCCAATGAACAGAATGGGCGTCTTAAATTTTGACACAGCTCTAACTCTATTTGCTCTCTGCGGTTTTAAAATCTACTAAGACCGGGCCATATGGGTTTCCCGGGGTGCTATTGGTTAGTCGGCGGGTTGGGCCATTGCCATGGCGTCATCCCGGCTGACATCTTGCTGGTGGATTTCTTTGCCGTGTTCTTGCACCAATTTCACCAACTCGTCGTCGGTGTCACCGGTGATTTTTCTCCGCAAGGGCAATTTACTACCTTGGCCAACTTGGACCGCCTATAGAGTTTGATGTCGGACTGAAATCCACCGCTATAATACACATCTGTATTTGGCGAAATCTTGGCAAATGTTTGGCAGGCGATGGGGATAAGGGTTTACGTCACAGGCAGAGTCGCCGTCGAGGTGGACGGCCAGATTGTGATCGACGAGCGCCGGTTCCGAGGCAAACAGGGCCGGATGCTATTTGCGTATCTGGTCTGCGAACGGAGCCGTCCGGTGGCCAAAGAGGAGTTGGCTTCAGTCCTCTGGCCCGATGAGCAGTCGGACGCTTGGGAGGCGGCGCTCAGCGCCCTCACCAGCCGGCTTGCGGCACTGCTCGCATCCGAGGGTCTCGAAGATTTGGGCATGTCGTTCTCACGCCAGTTCGGCCAGTACCAACTTAAGCTGCCTAGCGACGGTTGGGTCGACATTGAAGCCGGGAACTCGGCTCTGGACCGTGCCGAGGCGGCGGTGCGCAACAACTAAGTGAGAAATGTCCTGGGGCCGGCTGCAGTGGCCGCGTCCATCGCCCGCCGCCCTTTCTGCCCGGAGTGGACGGATTCTGGCGGGAAAGCCTGCAGGGCAAGCTGGACCGCCAATTGGTCCGGGCGTTGGACTGCCTGGGAGAGACGCAGTTGGAGATTGGCGAGCCGCAGACCGCATTTGAATCGGCATTGGAAGGCATCAAGTTGGACCCCTACCGGGAGCGCACCCACCGTGCCCTGATGCGGGCCTACGTCGCTACCGGTAACCGGGCCAAAGCCGTAGCGACCTACCACGAGTTTCGGAAGTTGCTGGCTCCTGAAGTCGGAACAGACCCGGAGCCGGAAACCGAGGCATTGTACTTGGAGTACTGGATTAAACGGGCAGCGGAATGAGGTAAAAATGTGAAAAGCCCCCGTCCTTCCACGGAAGGACGGGGGCTTTTTAGTTGGCTGCTGCGAACTTGGGTCTAACCCTCGCCGGTCAACACCCGGACGACCCTGGGGGCCAGTTCCTCGGCCCTGGCTCGGAGGGCTTCCCGGGACAGGTTTTCGATGGGGTGCTGGGTGAAGATGGTTGGGTAGTCGGGCGCGCCCCACATCTTAGCCATTCCCTGCGCCGTCGGCACGAACCGGTCAGTGCAGATAGTGGCCGAGGGTATGCCGGCGTTCTCCACGTGAATCCCGTCGTGCACACTGCACGCACTGCACGATCCTCAATCACCTATCGCGATGATCACCGAGTCTACCTGCTCGGTCAACTCCTTCAAGGCCGTAGGATCTGCGGGGCGGGAAGCGCTGGGCTTCCGGTGCCACTTGATTTCCGTTATCTCGTAGCGTGTTCGAAGCACCTCTGAAAGCTCTTCCAGAAGGACATCCGCGTTGCGCTTGCTGTCGTCAATTATCCCCAGCCGGGTGCCTGCCAGGCTAGCCAGACGGGGCGCGCCATCGAACGGCGCCACGATGGGCTGGGTGACCGGATTTACCAGTACATGTTCGCTCTGGGCCATTTGGTTCACTCTCTCAGAGATATTTTAGGGCCGCTAATTAGACTATGGCGGTGCTGTCGGGAAAAATCAACGCTTTGCGCCACAGGGTTGTCAGTTGGAATACTCAAATGGGCAGAACTCGGCATATTTTCCGGGAAAATCTACCGACAGGTCCTCTCCGTCAAATTTGAAAGCGCTTGTCGTGCACAATTCTTGGATCTGGGACGTGAACCCGGTCGGCTTGTTAAGAGTAGCTAATTCGTCTTCTCCGGTTACCGGATTCTTCATCGGCGCCAGGTGCATATCGAGCTTACCTGGGATGGTGGCGTGGCTATTGATTCCATCGATCATCACCTGAAACCGCACGTACTGAATCCTATGAACTGCGTAGTCAGATCGATAAAGACACTGAATGGCGCTTCCTTCCGAACCATGGATTCGATGGCTTGCCGCTGGTCTTCGGTGGCTCGCTCATCCATCAAGTACACACTCGTCCCATTGCCCAGATGTATCGCTTCGGGGAACTTCGAAACCTCGGAGATGACGAGCCCGTCTAATTCCACACCGTCGTAGTGGCCAGAGTCCACTTGCCAGAGGTAGACCCCTTCGCACGTACCAAACTCGGCGGTTCTTCGAAGCTACAGGCGCAGTTACAGGCGCCCAGCAGGCGCCCTTTCAAATGGTAGTTTTCAGATTGAGTCAATTTCCGTTCCTAACTACCTGATCAGCTTGGTCACGGCGGTGGAGCCAACCTTGGGTCCCCAGCTCGGGATCACCGAAGACATGTTGGACTCCTCTCCGCCGGCGAAGATCAGCAGGATATCCTCGGGCTCGGGAATCAGCGGAATCATCTTTTCACCATCGCCCGGTTCCGGGTCTCCTTGCAGGACCATAGCCGCTTTTAGATCGGCAACGGAGCGTTGGGTCCGGGCATAGATATAGTCCTTGATCTGGGCTTTGCTCCAGTCCTTCCAGAGATTGGAGTTGCCCGCGATGGTGACCACGATCTGTCCCTGCCGGACGCCGATTCCGGTGTCGCCCACCGACCCCGAAGTGGACATGTTGCTGCCCAGGCTGGATGCCGCGTCGGCAAGGGCCAGGAGGATGGGCTCGGGGTGGCCCACGGCCCTGACCTGACGGGGCGACTCGCCGGCGAAAACTGTTACGGTGCTCTGGTTCGCTGAGAAACCGCGTTCGACGTGCAGGGGGGTCCAATGGGTTTCCGTCTCCGCTTCGGCGATGCAGTAGGTGTACTTGCCGGGATGGCCGATGACGCTGCGGTCGAAGACGCCGGGAATGGCGGCGCAGGCGTTCATCAGAATCAGCCGTATGGCGCGGCCGATGGTGGCGTTGGCACGGTTTCCCGGACCGAACAAGTTGTTTCGCGAATTGATGTTCAGTTCTTTGGTCACCGGACCGTTCACGATGGATAGGATGGCGGCGCCGCCCATGCTGGAAGACGGTCCCACCAGGTTGAATATGGGCTCCAACATGGCCTCGGTGCCGGCCAGCACCACCGGCATGTACTCGGGCAGGCAGCCGGCCATCACCGCATTTGCGGCGACCTTGCCAACGGTTATCTCCCGGCGGCGCTCCGGAAGCTCGCCGACCACGTCATTAGACGGCCGGCCGGAACGCTCGATGAACTCCCCAACCCGCTGTTCCGTGGGCGGGACCACGGGCAGACCGTCGGTCCAACCCAACTCATAGCAACGTTCGATGGCCTCCAAGGCCGAGTCCCAATGGACCGTGGTCGTTTCGCCGGTAGTGGAATCGCCCGAATCAGGCAAGATTGTTGTCCTCCGTTAAGTGTCTGTGCCTCGCAGAATCTCTTTGCTGTGGTATATGGCGGTCGGTCTTTCAGGCTTACGACGCCCGAAGGGGTTGCTTCGGGTGAGTATGGCTTACGGGAGGAGGAACCCCATTCTAACCTTCTCCCTCGCAAGGGTGAAGGGACAATTTCATGGCTGAAAGCCGGCAGCTACCTACTACTTCGCCAGGGTGTACTTAGACAGCGAGCGCAGTTCCTTGGGCGGGTCCATGTGCGAGCCGCGGATGGTGAAGGACACTTCTGCTACGTAGATGGAACCCTGGGAGTCGACGGCTATGCCGTGGGGGGCTATGAACTGTCCGGGGCCTTCCCCTTCATTCACGTCGCCGAACTGGCTGACGAGCTTGCCTTTCAGGTCGAAGATCGAGACGCGGTGTCCCAGGCCGGGGGCATCGTCCACCCCGCCCATGCCGTTCAATTCGCCGACATAGATGTGCTCTCCCCAGAGGACCATGGAGTCGGGCCGGTGGATGTTGCTCCACATGGTGATGAACTTGCCATCGGTGTCGAAGAGCTGGATCCGGTGGGCTTCCCGGTCCACCACGTACACGTTGGCGTTACTGTCGATGGCGATGTTATGGGGGCGGATGAATTGCCCGGCGTCGATTCCGGGACTGCCCCAGGAGAACTTGTACTCGCCTTCGCCCGTGTAAACGTGAATCCGGGAGTTACCGTATCCGTCCGAGACGTAGATGTCGCCGTTTTCGGGGTGGATGGCGGCGGAGGTCGGGCGGTTGAAGGGCTCTCCGCTCCAGCGGGGCTTGGGGTTGTTTCGCTCGCCGATCTCCATCAGCTTCTCGCCGGAGGCGCTGAACTTCTGGATGGTGTGGATTCCGTCATCGGCGCAGAGCAGGGAGTCGTCATGGGCGATATACAGGCCGTGGGTTCGGTTGTCGCTGAAATGACCTTTGCCGAAGGACCGGATGTAATTCCCGTCCCGGTCCAGAACGATGATCGGTTCCTCGCCACGTGTGAGGACGAAGACGTTGTCCTGGGAGTCGATCGCGACGCCCGGACACTCTTTAAAGGTCATACCGCTGGGCAATTTGGCCCAGTTCTCAACAAAGTTATATCGGAAATCGCCCTTACCGTAGACGTCTGGCATGGTGTGCACCTTCCGTTAATGATTAAATTTTAGCTGAGTTTCCTGCCCTGGGGAACGTGGCTCGGGCAGGCATGGTTATCCTAAATGTGGCTGATTAAGGTGTCAATGGCCGGGGGGTTCGTCCAAGATGGAATGCGCCATTGAATGGCGTAGTGAGGCAACTTCAACCAAAGAATTGGCCCCCATGCTAACCATCTCCCTTGCGAAAGGGGAGGGACACAGGAATCGAAGAGACTTAGTTCCTGATTAATACGACCCTCGGCAAATGTCACCCTGAGTGATGTGAAGGGTCTGCCAGTTCATAGTCGGCAGATTCTTCGTCGCCCTACGGCGCTCCTCAGAATGACAGTGGAGCGGAAAGGCGACTTACGATCAAAAGGCAGGATTTCGACGCTGACGGCTGACCGCTAAAAGCTGACAGTTATTTCAACACCCGTCCGCCCTCACCTTTCAGATAGTCGGCGGTGCGCAGCGCCAGGGCTTGGATGGTGGGTGTGGGGTTCACGCAGGCGCTGGTGGTGAAGATGCTTCCATCGATGATGAACAGGTTGGAGACGTCGTGGGTCCGGCCCCAGCGGTCAACCACCGATCTCTCCGGGTCCTCCCCCATCCGGGCCGTCCCCAATAAATGCCAACCGGCGTTGCGGCGCAAGTTGGACGAGAAGACCTTCTTGGCCCCGGCGGCATTCATGATGTCTTTGGCCCGGGCAACGCCGTGTTCTAGCATCTTGGCGGTGTTGTCGCTGACGGTGTAGTTGATCTTGGGCGCCGGAATCCCGTCGCTGTCGGTCAATTCGGGGTCTAAAGCAACCACGTTGTGCTCTTCAGGTAGGTCCTCGGTCATGATCGTTATACCCACAGAATGGCCGAACCGCTCGCTGAACTCCTCGTGGTGATTCTCTCCCCATGCCACCCTCTGTCCCATCAGGCCGCCCAGTGCCGCGGGTAGGGGGGCGCCAGCATAAGCCAGCACCTGAAGATCATAGCCGCGAATGAAATCGTGGTTTGGGTTGGTCTCGTAGAACTCTTGGCTCAGCATGGTGCTGCCCCTCGGGCCGTCGTCTTCCATCCCCAGGTCTTCCACGAAGATACCCAACACCGCGCCAACCGGATGGTGCATCAGGCACTTGCCCACCAGGCCGCTGCTATTCGCCAGACCGTCGGGAAATAGTGACGAGGTTGAGTTCAACAGCAACCGGGCTGTGCCGACGCCGTTGCAAGCCAGCACCACCGCCTTGGCTTTCTGTTCTTTCAGTTCGCCGTCTTGATAATAGAGCACTCCGGTGGCGTTGCCGTGGTCGTCGATGGTGATCTCCCTAACCCTGGCATGGGTCTCGAGGCGTGCGCCAAACTCCAAGGCGGCGGGCCAGTATGTCAGGTCGGCTGAAGCGAATGAGCGTAGGAAATTGCCCATATCCGGGTCGCGGTCATGGTGGCGTACCGACGAGATCGCTGTGTCCGAGGACCACCAGTGCCAGCCTAGTTTGTCGAGTGCTTTGGCCATGAGCCGGCCGCTGGCTCTGATGGACAACGGAGGGCAGGGCCGGTCCGGTTTCTCCGGGTATGCCGGGTCTCCCCGAAGTCCGGAAACGCCCATCATCCGATCGTTCTCATCGTAATAGGGTTCCAGTTCTTCATAGGTGACGGGCCAGTCGTCGGCCACACCCTCCAAGGTCTTAACCTTGAAGTCAGATGGGTGGAACCTGGGGAAATGGGCGCCCCAATGGATCAGGCTGCCGCCGACGGCGTTGTACATCAACGGAGCGATCGGCGTTTCATCTTCATTGATGGGATAGTCCTCAGGCAGTCCCCGAAAACCGGGGTCGGGATGGAAATCCGTCTGCCAATGGATCTGCGCGTCGTTATCAGATGTGGGAAAGGCGTCAGTGGGGACCCAGCCGCCCTGTTCCAAACAAACGACATTTATCCCAGCCTGAGCCAGGCTCCAAGTGAATGCCGCTCCGGACGCTCCGGCGCCGACGACAACTACGTCGGCGATATCTTCGATCTTGGCCATTATTCTTCCTCATTTTAATGGGAGCCGAAATGCGTAGGGGCACGGGCCTTCCGCAGAAGGGCCGTGCCCCTACAGGCCGATAGCTGAATGCAGTTAGCTCGTGCCTATCTTCGCTCGAACATGGCGGCAACGCCCTGACCGCCGCCCACGCACATGGTTTCCAGACCGAACTGGGCGTCCTGGCGCTCCATCTCGTTAAGCAGGGTGGTCAGTATGCGGGCGCCGGTGGCTGCGATGGGGTGGCCCAGGGAGATGCCCGAGCCGTTGACATTAAGGTTGTCATGATTGGGCAGTTTCCACTCGCGGAGCACCGCCAGCACTTGGGCGGCGAAGGCCTCGTTGAGTTCGATGACATCCATGTCTTCCAGCGACATGCCGGTCTTTTCCATCAGCTTGCTCACGGCTGGGACCGGTCCGATACCCATGGTGGCGGGGTGACAACCGGTCACTACCCAACCCTTGAGAAAGCCCATGGCTTCAAGACCCAATTCTTCCAGCTTGTCTTCGGCCACCACCAGGCAGACCGACGCCGCGTCGTTCTGGCTGCTGGCATTCCCGGCGGAAACGGTGCCGTCTTTCATCACAGGGCGAAGACGGCCCAAAACGTCCATGGAGCTATCGCCCCGGGGCCCTTCGTCCTTGTCGAAGATCACCGGGTCGCCCCGGCGCTGCGGAATCTCTACCGGGACGATCTGGGAATCGAATCTCCCGGATTCCTGGGCGGCAACGGCGCGCTGGTGGCTGCGCAGAGAGTATTCGTCCTGTTCTTCCCTGGAAATCTCATACTGTTTGGCCAGGTTCTCGGCTGTCTCGACCATACCGGAGATGACGCCGAACCGGTCCTCAGGGGAGATGGTTTCCCGGGCGCGGGCCAACCGGTCGTGGAGGGTGATAGAACCGAATCGGGCGCCCCAGCGGGACTCATTCACATAGAATTCGGCGTTGCTCATGCTCTCTACACCGCCGGCGATCACGACGTCGGCATTCTCTGTTTGGACCATCATGCAGGCGTTCAGGATGGCTTGCAGACCCGAGGAACAGCGGCGGTCTAGTTGGTAGCCGGGCACCTCAATGGGCAGGCCGGCCTTGAGCAGGGCCAACCGGCCGATGGCCGGGTTCTCGCCGCTGGGATACCCATGTCCCAGGATCACATCGTCTACCTTGGCCGGGTCCAGTTTACTACGCTCGAGAGTCTCTTTGATCACGGTGCAGGCCAGTTCTTCGGCTGGTACATCTTTTAGGGTCCCGCCGAAATTGCCCACCGCGGTGCGGACCGGTGAAACGATGCCTACGCGTCGCATAGATCACTCCTAAATCGCCCCTGAAAATCGTTCCCGTAATAATAACGTTTTTATCGCGGGTGTGTCGAATGTCAGAGGCGTGCCCGGTCAAATAAAAAGGGCCGGTGGATCCTGCACCAGCCCTTTCCTGGGGATATATCTGGGGAATCAGTAGATTCCTGCTTGTGGGCGTAATCCATGTTGTCCAAACCGCGCTCGCATCTCCCTTGGTAGACATAATCTCAGGAGAAGTATTACGGCAGTATTAAGGGATCAGGGGGATGTCGCGAACATAGAAAAAGGCCACGCGTCTCATACGGAAACGGCGGCCCTTCTCATTGGGGTTTGGGTAAACAATCTTAACGGCCAGCCCTTAAGTTGAGCAACGGCCCGGTGTCATCAGCCACCGGACATCACCCGTTCCTATCCCGAAATCAGATGTGGATCCAAGCTTGAATGGTATAATTCGTGAGCTGATTCAATCCTGTTTCGCAGACACCTTCAGCTGAACAAGTAACCGGAATCATCGCCGGCGGCGGATGGATATCGTCGCAAAAAAACCCCGGAAAGTATCAAAACCCCAGTCCGCTCCTAACATGGACTCCACCGGAGAATCCCAATTCCGGTCTCTGATAGAGACCTCCCTAGACATCGTGGCCGTGCTGAATCACGACGGCGCCATCCGCTATTTAAGTCCGGCCGTAGAGAAGGTTACGGGTTTTGCTACCGAAGAGTTGATCGGCAAGAGCGCCTTTGATTTCATGCACGAAGACGACGCGAGCGAGCAGTTCAAGGTCTTCAGCGCCGTGGTATCAGAGCCCGGTCTGGCCACAGCCGGTGAGCCCCATTCTTTCCGTTTCCGTCACAAGGACGGTCACTGGATCCTACTTGAGTCGATCAGCACCAAGCTTCTGGACGGCCCGGAATCTTCCGGAATCGTGGTCAACGCCTGGGATCTCACAGGCCACATTCGGGCCCATGAGGCCATGCGCGAAATGGCCGACCGGCAGCGGCGACTGGCCCAAGAACATCCCGTCATCGCGGAAGTCGGCCGAGTGATTAGCTCCACACTCAATATCGAAGAGGTATTCGAGTTATTCGCGGCTGAGGTGAAACGTCTGATCAGTTTCGACATGATCGCCGCCAGCCTTGTCGATCATTCCGATCAGACCACCACCCTTAGGTACTGGTCGGGGTCGGCGGAATACCGGGAAAATTTTCAGACCACCGTGCCCCTCATCGGTAGTGTGACCGGCGAGGTGGTTGCCACCGCCAAACCAGTCCTCGTCCACGGCACGTCCCACGACGAACTCCGACAAAGATTCATTTATCTTTCGGATAGTGAGGAAGGATGCGCCCTCTCCTGGCTGGGTGTCCCCTTGGTCAACAGAGGCGAGACGATCGGGGCCTTGCTGCTATTTTCTTCCGCTCCCCAGGCGTTTTCAGAACTGGATATCGCTGTGGCTGACCGGGTGAGCTATCAGATCGCCGGAGCGATCAGCAATGCAGAACTGTTCGACGGGTTAAAAGAGGCTGAGTCCGAGTTAGCGGGCAGCGTGATCGAACGGACCCGGGTTGCGTCCCAGAATGAAGTGATTTCTGAGATCGGCCGCATAATCACCTCCACGCTGAACATTGAAGAAGTGTTCGAACTATTCGCGGCCGAGGTGAGCCGCTTGATTCAATTCGACATGATTGCCGCTAGCGTAATAGACCATGCCCGACAGACTACCACCATCAGATATTGGTCTGGGCCGGCGGATTACCGGGTAAATTTCCAGAGGGCGGTGCCTCTCAGTGGGACTCTAACGGGCGAGGTCGTTGCCACCGGTAAGCCGGTCCTAGTCAATGAGAATTCCGACAAGGTGATGCGGAAGAGGTTTGTTCATCTTTCTGATAATAACCTGGGACGTGCCCGCTCTTGGCTCGGTATCCCTATGGTTAACCGTGGCGAGATGATTGGGTCGCTGCTCCTGCTTTCCTCAGAGCAAGGCGCATTTTCCGACGAGGACATCGCGTTGGCTGACCGCGTCAGTTACCAGATTGCCGGGGCCATAAATAACGCGGAGCTGTTTGATGGCCTGAAAGATGCCGAAGCCAATCTCGCCGCGAGTAATGACCGCAACCAGATGATTCTAGAGATAGCCCACGACGCATTCGTGGGGATAGATGATGCGGGACACGTGGTTGCATGGAACTCCCAAGCGGAGACCACCTTTGGCTGGACCGCCAGTGACGCCGTAGGGCGGTTGCTTTCTGAACTTATAATCCCTGACCGGTTCGTTGCCCAACATACGGCAGGGCTGAGCCATTTTTTGGCGACGGAACAAGGCCCTGTGGTAAACCAACGCGTCGAGATGACCGTGAAACATCGTGACGGCCGTGAATTCCCGGTGGAATTGACCATATCCCCACTGAGATTGGGTAACCGGTATCTGTTCAACGCCTTCATCAGGGACATCACGGTCCGGAATGAATCGGAAGACGCTCTGCGGCGGTCGGAAGAAAAGTTCCGGGCCATCTATAACAACGCGCCGAAGGGCATGGGAACCCGCACTTTGGAGGGATTACGAAAGACCTCAACCCCGCCTTTTTAAACATGCTGGGTTACACAATCGACGAAATACAAAAACTCGAGATGGAGCCTGGGACACTCTACGATGCCAAGTACCGAGGAATCGAAAAAGAGTTGTTTGAGCGAGCCCTAGAGGGAGAAGACATCCCTCCCTACGAGAAGGAATACATCCGGAAGGACGGCTCCACGGTATTCACCGAGGTAAGAGCCAGCCTGGAACGGGACGACCACGGTGATCCCATCGGCATCGTCGCGGTGGTGACCGATATCACCGAACGGCGGTCGCTGGAACTGGAGATCGCCCAGTACACCCAGACTCTGGAGACTGCCAACGAAGAGCTGCAGCAACTGGACCGGATGAAGGACGAGTTCTCCTCAACCGTATCCCATGAACTGCGCACTTCACTCACCTCGATCAAAGGCTCGGCAGAGATCCTGCTGACCTACGATGATGAAGACCGGGAAACGCAGATGGAATTCTTGCGGATCATCAACAAGGAATGCGACCGCCTGATCCGCCTGGTCACCGATGTGCTGGACCTATCGCGCATGGAGTCCCGGCAGATGAGCTGGCTCTGGGAGGCGGCGGACCTGCCGGAGATAGTAGCCGCGGCGGTTGATGGGACTCAATCGTTGTTGATGCAGAAAGACCTGTACATCAAAGTGGAGTTGGGCCGCGACCTGCCCCGCCTTTGGAATGACCGTGACCGGTTGGTCCAAGTGGTGACCAATCTGCTGAGTAAATCCATAAAATTTACTCCGCAGGGCGGGAAGATTTGGATCAACGCCAAGAAGGTCGCCGCCAACAGATTAGACGGTCTGGGCGAGAAGTTGGAGATCTGCGTCTCTGATAGCGGCATCGGAATCCCTGAATTGGAATACGAAAATATCTTCCAGAAATTCACTCAGGTCGGCGAGAAACTTTTAGACAAACCGACTGGCACCGGACTGGGCCTTCCCATCTGCAAAGAGATCGTAGAGTTCTTTGGCGGAAAGATCTGGGTGAAAAGTACGCCGGGCAAGGGCAGCTCTTTCTATTTCACGGTGCCGGTGCGGGCGGAAGAACAGAAGAGAGACGCGGAAATTACCGTCTAGCTCTCTTTACGGACCCGCATTATTTCCCCTGAGGACCGCTGATCAGGTCCAGATATTTGTATCCCGAACCGGTGTTGAACAGCACCACCGATTCATCTGGGTCCAAGAACTTCTGGTCCAGTAGTTTTTTCAGCCCCACCAGCGTCGCCGCGCCTTCCGGAGCCGGGAAGATTCCTTCAGCCGTGGCCATCTCATACATGGCGGCGATCATCTCTTGGTCGGAAACCGCCAAGGCAGTCCCGCCGGTGGCCCGTATGGCT
>Ga0208113_1000138_pt1 | contig 34605 bp, 33 predicted proteins | sample Knorr_S7_td_NADW_FD_185598 | JGI IMG/M metagenome (GOLD analysis project Ga0208113, IMG submission 185598) | Marine microbial communities from Southern Atlantic Ocean transect - Knorr_S7_td_NADW_ad_2505m_LV_A (SPAdes) (version 2) | ecosystem: Environmental > Aquatic > Marine > Oceanic | place...
CCCTATAGTTTCCCTTCTGAATTTCCACACCATTCCCTAATGTAAATCCAGCAGTCAATTTCTCCTTATTTTGGATTACTTTTAGCCCAATTTTGTCTCGAGTTTCAAGAATAGCCTCGATACCACCATTAAGTACACCTGTTTCATGAATACCCGCATGGTTTTGTACATCTCTAGCATATATAGTGAATCGCCATTGACGAATTAATTCATCTCCATCCCCAACCCTTGGCGTAAACCCAGCAATAATGCCCGTCCCGATCATATCCTGTCGCTGAACAAATCCTAATGCAGGATTAAAATCTTTATCTACACGGTGCTGGCCAGTAGATAAAAAATAGCGATCATTTTTTAAATCAAGCCGCATCATTGATGCTACTGAAGGACCATCTATTTCAGAATCTTGGACCTGACTATACCATGCATTGACGCTGCTGCTACCCCAAAACCGCATTTGGCCATCAATTCCCATAACAGTATTCTGACTGCCACTGGTTGATACATCTGTTACGATTGCGCCAATGGTTGTCCGATCTCGGATATCCGTACGAAGTCGTAACGCACTGTAAGCTGTAGCAGGCATATCATTTTCCGCATGAGTATGAATATTAAGACCCCCAATAGAGGTTTTACCGATTTGACCATATACTCTTGTACCACCTGACACATCTTGGTTCAAACCAATTCGACGGCTAAAAAAGATTTCCGTTTGTTTTGGATTCCCAAAGGAAAACAACTTAGATCGGGTGAGAAAAAACTCCCGTTTTTCAGGATAAAAAAGATTAAATCTCGTCAGGTTAATTTGAGCATTATCCGCCTCTACCTGCGCAAAATCAGTATTATAAGTCAAATTCAAAGTTAGATTTGATTTTAATCCATAGTAAATATCCACCCCACCATTGCCCATATTATCCGAAGTAGTTTCATCATCAAATGTTTGTTTCTGAGAACCACCAATTCCAAATGGTTTAATTTTAATATCATTGCCGCGTTTAATATTTTTTAACCCAGTTAAATTTGCATACTGAGATACTTGATAAACATCTGAACTGTATTCCAGACCAATATGAGGCCAAATGACACTTTCATTTTTTCTATTTATATATCTTTTAACTGCTAATCCCATGGTTAGCTCATCCTTATTAGGGAATCGAAGTGTATTCCAGGGGATGGCCACCTCCAATACCCAGCCGAAATCAGTAACACGTCCTTCGCTTATGTACACCCCATCCCAAGCCCATTCATCCATACTTGGTCGATTTTCATCGGTGATCAAAGCGTCATCTTGAGTACCCAAAGGATTTAATTCAAAAAGATAAGCATTCCGCCGATCAAGATAAGTGTCTAAAGCAATTTCCAATTTGTCATCTCTATGAAGCCAACCGCCTCGGTTCAAAATGGTTGCACGTATTTTTTCTGGTTCAGAATCAAAAAAGGTAAATCCAAAATAAAGATGATTATTATCGTATAGAATTCGCATTTCGGATTCTTCACTTGGCGTACCTCCATCCTTAGGCAAGCGCTGAACAAATTCAGTGATTGGCTGAACGGTTTGCCAAATGGGTTCATCCAGAATGCCGTCCACCCTGATGGGAGTATCGGTCAAGTGGGCAGTAACAGTTGGCCGCTCTGTAGCACTCAAACCATAAATCGTAAAAACAGCGATCAGAAAAATCCTTTGGTTCATCTTTATAATTAGAAAATAAGTTAACTTATTTTCCAGAAGGACCATCTTCCCACCACCATAATGGTGGTAATACACGCTTTTCGGGCCAAATTTGGTTCATTGTATCAGCCTCGTAAAGCGCACCATTTTTCATGACATATTTCAAAGTGTTCGTATTGCGAATATTCACCAGTGGGTTTTTATCTAGGATAACGAGATCAGCTAGTTTTCCTTTTTCAATTGAGCCAATATCATCCCCTACACCGATAATTTTCGCTCCATTGAGAGTTGCTGCACGAAGTGCTTCCATTTCAGTCATACCACCACTTTGAAGTGCCCACAATTCCCAATGATACCCTAATCCTTGGAACTGACCATGGGCACCTACGCCAACCAATCCACCAGCGCGAATAATTTTAGTAGCTTGAGCTGCTAGTTTAGGAAATACATGTTCGTCTTTGCGAAACCAGGGACGGCGACGTGTCCTTGACTGGACAATATTATCTGGAATAAAGCGTTTCACTTTGGGGTCATCATGAACTTCTTCTGTTGTATAAAAATAGTTTTCTGCCCATGGACCACCATAAGCCACTAGCAACGTTGGCGTATATGTCATACCGGACTGAGCTACCAGTTCTATCACATCCTTGTAAAGTGGCGTAATCGGTAACGCATGTTCATTCCCATGAAATCCATCTATTGCATGGGTTAGATCCAATTTCAAATCTAAGGCCCCTTCTGTAGTAGGCATCATACCCAATTCATGAGCTGCTTGAACAATGAAATTGCGTTGTTTTCGATTTCCAGCTAGATATGATTTAAGGTTCTTGGTTCGATAATGATTGCGGTATCGCTTCATCACACCCAAAACCTCATCTTTGCTTTGAAAATTGTTGATGGAGAAAATACCTGGCCCTGTATTAAAGGCTCTCGGTCCAATCAAGACTCCCGCATCGGCTAAATCCTGGTATGCAAAAATATCGTTAGTAGATGTTTGCACATCCAAGCCGGTTGTAACACCCCAGGCAATATTCGCTAGGAAAGTCCAGTTTTGGCGATCCAAAATTCCCTTACGAACCTCTCCCCAATGGGCGTGAGTATCCACAAATCCAGGAACAATTGTTTTTCCATCTAGATCTATTACATAAGCTTCTTTAGGTATTTTCACAACATCAGAACTGCCAATCTCAACAATTCGGTTATCCTTTACTATTATCACACCTTTTTTGATGACTTCATCCGCTTTCATGGTAATGATCCTTGCACCAGTCAAGGCTATCAATCCGTTCGGTTTGGCACGATTTGTGGTCACAGTAATTTTGATTTCAAGTGCTGGAGGAGATTGAAAATTAGATTTTACTGTATCAGTTATTGCTGATTCGAAGGAGACAGAATCTAGAGGCAAACGGTAAAATGTTGATCCAATCGACCAGGTAATCATTTTACCCCCATCAGCCCAGTCGAAATAGTCGGCTCCTACATCGGTAAGTTGTACTACCGGAATTTTAGGATTGTTTACATCTACAACTGGAGCTTTACCACCCACTTGTGGAACGGGCATCACATAAAGCTGATTATTGACTCCGGCAAGAGCCCATTTACGATCGGGGCTTAAACGAATATCTCTGGCATTAACCGGTTTTTCACTGGAATAATACCCCTTCCCTTTTACGGCCAAATGTTCCCTGCGGTCGGTACCATCTAAGCGCACAGAAATCAAACCATTTCCGCGACCAATACCACTATAGCTAAATCCGTTTAAATAGATGCGGTCTTGTTCATCAGTAAAATGCGGTTTACCCAAACCTCGTGCAGGCAGAATCAATTTTGTTTCACTACCATCGGTTTTTAATGAAATCAGATCCATGGGCACACTTGGCCCTCCAAATTCTCCTGGTGTACGCAACCGTTCTTTTGCTGAACCTCGCAATGCTACAATTGTTTTACCATCTGGAGAAAAAACTGGATTAGAATAAAATGCCGATGTTTTTGTGAGTTTTTGGGGTGCGCCACGGCCATCGGCTTTTATCTTCCAAATATGCCCGCCACCAGCTTCCCAGGTAACATAGACCAAATAACGCCCATCCGGACTCCAAGAAGGGTGAAATTCACCTGTATTATTTTTCGTAATCCTTTGATAAGACCCGTCTTTTACATTAGCCAAATAAAGATGCATCAAGGTTGAAAAGGAAATTTTTTTACCATCTGGAGCTAATACCGGATCCATGATAATTCGAGATTCAACTGGCCCATCTTCAATCCGATAAGGAAATGTTAGTTCAGGTCCGACGTCAATTTTTACGTTTGCTGAAAATTTAATTGGCTTGAGTTTCTTTGTAGCCAGGTTCAAGCGATAAAAACCGCCGTCTTTAGTTATAATTAATTCGTTGCCGTTGGGTGTAAAATCATAAGTTGGCAATACATCCCGAGTAAACCGGGATTCTTGATCATCACGAGTGACTGGGTATACCAACCACTCATCATCTCCGGTTTCCAGGTTACGGATTCGGAGTCCAGTCTTAGTCTGGTAACGTGTTCCATAAATTAAAAATTTTCCGTCCGGAGAAACTTTAGGTTTAATACCGCTACCCTCCGCCCTAGTAATGACATCTTCATCCCCAGTAACCATATCCCTACGGGCTATCTGCCACATGGGAAAATTTGCATTGTAAGAAAAGCCACCAATTCGTCTGGCATAAAAAATATATTTCCCATCTGGATATATGGATACACCCATGGCATTATGTCGTTGGTTCCCAGGTGTGTCAGGCTTGGGTTTGGATTTGGTGATTTGTATTCCAGTGCCTCCTTTGATATGATACATCCAAATTTCAAAGGTACGCTGGCCCCATGAGGTCTGGGATACATATACATAATTCCCATCATGTGAAAAAACGGGTGAGGCAAATTGATGATCTTTTGATTTACTCAGCTGTTTGGGTTGGCTACCATCTAAATTGGCAATCCACAAATTTTCTGAACCTCCCCGGTCACTAACAAAAGCAATCATTTGTGCATTCGGTGAATAAACGGGCTGAGAATCAAAAGCAATTCCAAATGTCAATTGTTGTGCGTCGCCGCCACGAAATGGAAGTGTATATAAATCTCCTAAAAGATCAAAAATAATGGTTTTCCCATCTGAAGAAACATCCAGGGACATCCAGGTTCCCTCGGATGTGGTAAAAGCAACGTTACGGGTTGGTTTTAGGGGAAGTTTATTCCCAAGACTATCTGCTTTTTCCTCTGCAAGGATTAAATTAAATGCCATTGAAAAAATAAATAATCGTTTCATTTAACCTCCAATTTTTCAGCCAATTGAATATTTAATTATGAATTCAAGCGTTCTTTGAAAAAAAGAAAATAGACTGGAATTCCTGTGAGCACAAAGGCCAAGTCCTGAACGGATTTATCCGTTTCATAGAAAAACCTTAGCAGAACCAGCCCGATAATACCGACCAAATAGATTGTACCTAGAATCTGATAGTAAGGTAATTGGTATCCATCCTTATTTCCTGCCTCTGAGTTACGAAATTTGAAAAACGCAACCGTCGTGAAACCGTAAAAGATAAGAACTGCAAACACCATACCGCTTACAATTGTCTCAAAGTTCTGTCGTACTAAGATAAGCACAATCCCCCATATACAATGGGCAATGATCGCATGAGTCGGAGTTTGAAACTTTGGATGAACATGATCCAGCCATTTAAACATAAGCCCATCCCGTGCCATGGCATAATACACTCGACTCGCAGACATCATGGTTCCATTGATACTACCGGTTGCGGAGATGATCACCATAATAGAGATCAATCCAGCACCCATATTGCCAAATAAAGCCACAGCCGTATCAGATGCTATGATAGTACTCGATCGCATTCCTTCCAATCCAATAACTGTATGATATAATAGATTTGTACTTAAATAAAGCAGGGCAATTAATAACATCCCATAGAGCATAGATAGGGGAATCACTTTTTTTGGTTCTTTCATTTCACCGGCCACATATCCAACCCGATCCCATCCGATAAAAGAGAAAAGCACCAACATGAGTGCAGCCACTACATTACCTGTAGGGCCAAGCGTGGCGGTGGCATGGGCGGATTCTGACAATTTTGCAAAATCACCATTTATTATGATTAGCCCCATGATCGCAAATAGCAAAAGGCCACCAATTTTTATTGATGAAGAAAATTTGTTATAAAGACTGGCCCATTCAACACCAATATAATTAATGGCACCAAAAATAATAATTACCGTAATGGCAACTAAATTTTTTTCAAGTTGGTCCATCGGGATGAAATAGCCAATATAATTGGCCGAAATCAAACTTAAACCCGCTGCAGGGCTGGTTCGAATTATGAACAATTGAGCCCACCCAAATAAAAAGCCCCAAAAGGGGCCAAATGCTTTTTCTATATAAATATACTCACCGCCGGTATTTGGGAAGCGGCATCCCAATTCTGCATAAATCAGTGACCCAACATAAACAAAAATAGCTACCCCAACCCATAGCACAATGATAACTGAGAAAGAATCCAAGTAACGAGCAATAACCTGAGGTGTAGCAAAAATTCCTGAACCGATCGTGATCCCTATCAGAAGGGAAATTCCATCAAAGAGTCCGAGAGACTTTTTAAGTTTGGTCATTAATTTTTTTTAGGAGACTTTCTAACCAATTTATTTATTAAAATGCTCTTTAATACAAGCTACTAAACTATGAACGGAATACTGCCACGACTAGGCAGTTTGATCGATTCTATCATCACGGTTTCACATACTTATACATCAATCGTATCAAGGAATATGCTTCTTGCATATTTTTTGCCGTGTATCCTACGGTATAACCATCCACCCTATCCATTCCTGGTATTGCCTGTAATACTTCTGCTTGGATCGTACTGGAAAATTTCAATTTTATTTGGATTGAATTTTTATTTTTTAATGGTTTTATTTTTTTGAGTTTTTTCAATGCACGCTCGGTTGCAGCAAATAATTCCCTTTGCACCAATTCACCATGTTTCAGCCGGGCAACCTGTGCTGTTTCAGCCGTTTTGGTCGCCACCAATTCACAGTTGACCAATTCACCAAACTGTGTTGTGAAAACATCATCACCAGCTGCCAAAATGACTGGCACATTTAATTCACCCGCAAAAAATGCATTTAATCCACCTTCACCAACTTCAATCCCATTCAACCACAAACCCTTTACGGATCCAGATCCGGTATGGGCTAAGAATCCCCTAGGTGTTCCAGCCCGAGCATGGTAACCTAAAAAAATTGCTGCATCAAAACTGTCATCCAAGCCTTGAACCATTCCGAATGGTTTTTTATTCCCTTGGATATATACTACCCTTGGATCCAATTGCTGATGAATAAGGTTTTGCATATCACCGTGAGAATCGTTAACTAGAATTTCCGATGGACCATTTTTAAATATGGCTTTCACCACTGCATTAACTTCATCTGTCATTAACTGCCGACCAACGTTATAATCTTTTCCACCATGACGGGTCATTTCACTAGTCCCAATACCACCGATACCTTCCATATCCACTGAAATAAAAATCTTTAATTGTTTGGCGCCAAGTATCATACCTTGGCATAAAAGAAATACAATAAAGAAAACTCGGTATAATTTAGTTAGCATCACTTTTAATCTTTTCCAAAGGGGAGCCGATTAAGTCCAATTTGACCATTGCTCATAACAAAAACTACATCTTGAATTGTACGAATATCTTCTAAAGGATTTTTTGTGATGACGATTAAATCCGCTTCTTTTCCCACTTCAACTGTACCTGTCTTATTGGATATTTGTAATAATTCTGCACCAACAATCGTTGCTGATTGGATCGCATCCATGGGTTTCATCCCTAAGCGCACAAAATTGACAATTTCCATTCCAACACGCGTAGTACTATTTGGCCCATATCCCGTATCCGCACCTGTGACAATTTTAATTCCTAAATCGTAGGCCATTGTTACCGTATTTTCTAAAGCAGCCAGCATATGCTGTCCTCGAATAAATAAGACCGGGTTATCATAATCCCCGCCTGGTTCAGTTAGATCAACAACTGTTGTAAATGTTGGAACAAGATATGTGCCCATTTTTTTCATCAGTTTTAATGATTTCTCGCTGAGATAGGTCCCGTGCTCGATACTTCTTACTCCTGCTTTTATGGCAGCATAACCTCCTTCATCTCCATGCGCATGGGCCATGACAGGGATATCGTATTTTTTTGCCTCATCTACAATTATCTTTAGTTGTGCTTCTGTATATGTTTGCTTCCGCGGATCTGTATGGGGAAGTCCTGCCCGTTCAGTACCTCTCGTTTTGATAAAATCAACACCATGGTCCGCATTGACACGGACAATTGTTCTTAGCGCGTTTTCCGAATGAATCCCATCTTTAAGCGCACCTAAGCGCGGATCAGCGAGAATTGTCTCACCTAAATTGGGTGTCACAAATACACCAGCAGCAACAATATCAGGGCCAATAAATTGTGAAGCCTTAACCATCTCACGGATCGCTACATCTTGATAATTAGGCGTACTTGCACTTCTGGCCGTGGTCACGCCTGACTCCATAGCACGCCTAGCAGCATCCAAGGAACGGATATGGGTATGTGCATCGATAAAACCTGGTAGTAACACCATACCATTCAAATCAATGATTTGATAGTTTGCTGATACCTTCCCTTGTTTTTTAATAGATACAATTTTCCCATTGGAGACTAAAACAGTCATATTAGATTGAAGCTTCGGGCTATACCCATCAATGAGGTTGGCATTAATTATCCCATAATCTTTTTGCTGAGCAGTAAGTAAGATGGTAGTAAGTAAACAGAGAGGTAGTATTCTATTCATAATTAGTTATGTAGGTTTGGAAATTTAATCGTCCATAATATTGCATCCAAAATAAGACAATGGAATGATATAAAAGAAAGTCCAATTACCGACCAGCGATGGAGCTCAGGATTGATCACATCACTAGCGCTTGCTAAACCGATCGTGATTAAAAGAATAGAAATTGCTGTTACCCTGAGTTCAAACTGTATCAGGTTCCAGGTGCCAGCAGCAGGCATTTCAAGGTAGGCAAAAGTAGAATGAATCCACATCGATGCTGAAACAAAAAAAAGTACTAGAATTATTACCATAACTGAAGCTTCTGTTTTGCCCCAAAAAAATTTCACATCCAACCCGTCCCTATAAATAAAATAATACATAGCAATAATGTACCCAAAAGCCGCTATAAACATAGAGGTAACAATCCAGGCTCTCCAATTCTGTGGGATACCGCCCCACAAATCATTACCGGTATTGGGGTGATTCAATAATGCATAGAGATAGCCCCCTAAAACAGCAATTCCTCCAATAATATTAATCCATAAAAATTGAATATTGGTTCGCATTATAGCTTCTTTTATTACTTGGTTTATTCCTTTGGGTATAGGAAGTATAACCCATTAAATTTTTTCTTTCAATCAATACATGATTTGAACGACAAAAAGTTTTTATGAAAGCACTAGTAAAAAAATCACCAGAACAGGGAATTTGGATCGAAGATGTTCCTATTCCGGAATGCGGTACCAACGACGTTAAAATAAAAATTTCCCATACAGCTATTTGCGGGACAGATTTGCAGATATATAAATGGAATGAATGGGCCCAACGGACTTTGGAACTGCCATTAATTACTGGTCATGAATTTGTAGGAATTGTAGAAGAGATTGGCCCGGGCGTTACTCATTATAAACCAGGAGACCGCGTTTCTGGAGAGGGACACATCACTTGCGGATATTGTCGTAACTGCCGTGCTGGGAAACGTCACCTTTGTCACAAGACTATTGGGGTGGGAATTCAACGTGCAGGTGCTTTTGCAGAATACCTTGTTATCCCTGAATCCAATGTTTGGCCAATCCATGATGATATTCCCTCTGAGATCGCCGCATTCTTTGATCCATTCGGAAATGCGATACACACTGCCCTATCCTATGAATTGGTCGGGGAAGATGTCCTGATTACCGGTGCAGGACCTATTGGAATTATGGCCACTGCCATCTGCAAATTTGTTGGTGCAAGGAATGTGGTGATTACCGATGTGAATGAATACCGGCTGAACCTTGCAAAAAAATTGGGTGCCACGAAAACGATAAATATCTCCAAAGAAAATATTCGGGACTCTTTTGATGAATTGAATATGGTCAATGGCTTTGATGTAGGATTAGAGGTATCAGGAAACCCCTCTGCTTTTAAAGATATGCTTGAACATATGTACCATGGGGGGCGTATTGCCCTACTAGGACTTTTGCCAAAATCCACTCAGATCAATTGGGATGATATCATATTTAAAGGTCTCCATGTTAAGGGGATTTACGGCAGAGAGATGTATGAAACATGGTATAAAATGACCCAGATGCTACGTGGTGGTTTAGATATTTCTGATGTGCTTACCCATCAGATTCCCATAAATGATTTTCAAAAAGGGTTTGAGATCATGGAATCAGGCAATTGTGGCAAAATTGTACTCGAATGGAATGCGTAAATGAGTGATTCAAAACAAATTTATGAAGATACTCTTTCTCGAATAGAGGCAGAAGGGCTATACAAGAAAGAACGAATCATTACAACACCTCAAAGCGTAGGTATTTCTACCAAAGAAGGCGGTCAGGTTCTCAACTTTTGCGCTAACAATTATCTTGGTCTAGCCGATAATCCAGACGTGATATCTGCGGCCAAAGACGCACTAGACAACCACGGATTTGGCATGGCTTCCGTACGATTTATCTGCGGAACTCAAGACCTTCACAAAAAATTAGAATCTAAGATTTCACAATTTTTTGGTACAGATGATTCTATCCTATATACATCTTGTTTTGATGCCAATGGAGGATTGTTTGAAACCTTATTATCTCCTGAAGATGCGGTAATCTCTGATGCATTGAACCATGCTTCTATCATTGATGGAATAAGACTTTGTAAAGCACAGCGATACCGTTATGCTAATTCCGATATGTCTGACCTTGAAGCAAAACTAAAGGATGCTCAAAATGCTCGTTTGAGACTCATTGCTACAGATGGTGTTTTTTCCATGGATGGCTATATCGCTAAACTGGATGAGATCACAGTATTAGCCGAAAAATATGATGCTATGCTGATGGTGGATGATTCTCATGCCACCGGTTTTATTGGTAAAACCGGACGTGGTTCAGCGGAACATAGGGGCGTTATGGATAAGGTTGATGTTTGGACCTCCACTTTAGGCAAGGCTCTTGGCGGCGCTTCCGGAGGTTTTACCACTGGTAGAAAGGAAATTATAGATTTACTGCGCCAACGTTCACGTCCCTACATTTTTTCAAATACGGTGGCACCGGCAATTGTGGCAGCTGGCATTAAAGTTTTTGACATGCTTTCTGGCACCACCGCTTTAAGAGACAAACTGGAAGAAAATACTATTTATTTCCGAGAAAAAATGGCTGCCACCGGTTTTGATATAAAAGAAGGTTCACACCCCATTGTTCCAATTATGCTTTATGATGCAATACTCGCTCAAAAAATGGCTGCAACTCTTTTGGGTGAAAACATTTATGTAATTGGTTTTTTCTTTCCCGTGGTACCAAAAGGAGAAGCACGAATCCGTGTTCAAATTTCCGCAGGAATGGAAAGAGAACATTTAGATCGTGCCATAGCCGCTTTCACAAAAGTAGGGCGAGACCTGGGGGTACTCTCCTGAATTGAATCTTGCTGATTATGATATAGATCCAAAACGAGGATTCCTCCCAAATCCTGACCCGATAACTAATCTTCCACAACAATATAAATCCTGGGATGAACTTGGTGCAACTATGCCTCTATTGCTTGCAGGCGGAAAATTTCGCATTTCCGTTCGCAACTTGCCCATGCTTGATTCTAATCGATTAAATGATGGGCCTGAATTAGAACGGGCCATGATGCTTTTATCGATGTTTGCTAATGCTTACATTAATTGGGGAGAGAAAATTAAAAAATCCATTCCATCCAATCTAGCTGTTGCTCTTTGGGAAGTGGCACATCGATTAGGTCGTCAACCCATCTCAAGTCACGCATCCATCGTCCTAAATAATTGGAAACGAATTGATACGAGAGGGCCTCTAATTCCAGAAAATTTAGATACGGTACAAAATTTTTTAGGCGGCAAAGATGAGGACTGGTTTTTTCTGTCAACTGTAGGAGTGGAATCTGCTGGTGGCGAAGTACCAAAAATACTCATAGCTGCTATCGATGCTATTGAAACTGATAATTCTAAATTGCTGCATAAACATCTGGTAAGGCTATCAACTGCAATTGAAAAGATGCTGGTTGCCTTGAAACGTATGTATGAACATTGTGAACCTAAATTATTTTTTGAGCGCATTCGTCCATTTTTAACCGGATGGGAGCCAAAGGGTGTTATTTATGAAGGTATCGATACCAAACCAAAGATCTTTATTGGTGGAAGTGCGGCTCAAAGTTCGCTGCTTCAGGCTATCGATTCTGGCCTTGGGATTCAACACAAAAGTCAGGCCTCTGGCCCATTTCTAGCAGAAATGCGAAAATATATGCCGGCCAATCATCGTACTTTTTTAAGTCAACTTGACGCGGCTCCATCCATATCTAAATATGTAGAAAAAATCAATGATACCCTCCTATCAAATACCTTCAACTCATGTGTTTCACTATTAAATACCTTCCGCCAAAAGCATTTAGAAATGGCTATAACCTATATTTCAAAACAGGCTGATGATGAAAAAGCCGCCACGGGAACTGGTGGAACTGAATTTGTTCAATTTCTTTCGAAAGCAAAATCCGAGACGGACTCTTCAAAAATAAACTAATTTGCGGTATCGTTTTCAACAGTGATTCTATCGTTGTATTAGTTATATCTAATATAAATAGGATATCCATTGCTCTCCAGAAGGGTAGAAAGGTATATTCCCCGGCTTTTTTAAGGCTATAATTATAACATTTTATGAACAGTAAACTAACACCCAGATTATTGATTATTGGTCTCATTCTCATATGGGCAATATGGGCCATTTGGCCAACCATTAGGTACCAGGGCCTATCCGATGCTGAAAAGGAGAGTATGCGGGAGGAAGGAACAATTGAGCAAATCGAATCACGCACCATCAAACAGGGACTGGATCTTAAGGGTGGAATGTATATCGTCCTTGAAGTAGACCTGCCAACCCTGATGGAAACCCTTGCAATAAATAAAGATAATAGATTCAACCAATCAATCACTTCCATAAGGGACCAACTGACAAGAACACCGGAAGCTGATTTTTTCACTTTATTCTCGTCAGCCTCCAATGATAACAATATCAAGTTATCCCGTTACTACTATGATTTTGGTTCCAGTAATGAGGATATCCTTACCGCACTTGGAGAAGAATCGGAAGACGCAATCAATCGTGTTTTGGAAATTCTTCAAAACCGTGTAGACCAATTCGGTGTCGCAGAACCAACAATTCAAAAACAGGGTAGCCAGCGTATCATTGTCGAACTAGCAGGCGTTCAGGATTCTGAAAGAGCGCGTTCCCTTTTGGAAAGCACTGCACTATTGGAATTCTTCCTGGTAAAAGATGTAAATATTACCAATGAGATTCTGGTTAAAATTGATCAGGCTCTGAAAGGGGATGAAACCATTGCAGATGTTATAGAATCTGCATCAGTCGAAGAGGTAGAAGAAACAAAAGAAAGTAATGATCAAACTATATCCGTTAGTGAATTGTTCGGTGAAACAGAAGAATTGGGCGCTTCATCTGACTCCGCAGTTGTTGATGAAGACATGTTCGCTGAGCGTCCATTCTCTTCTATGCTGAGAAACCTTGGGCAGGCGATTGGTATTCCTGAAAAGAATGTTTATGCAGTTAAAAAGATTTTAGAGCGGCCAGAGGTTCGGGAAAAACTGGCTGCTGCTGGCGGTACTTTCATGTTTAGTCACAAGGTAGAAGAATATCCCCTTGTGGATGGTACGATTGAAAAAATGTACAGTCTGTATTTGCTTGAAGACGAAGCAGAACTCACTGGCGGGGTAGTTGAAGAAGCAAAAGCAAATTTAGGTTCACAGGGATCTACCTCTGCCGGCCAACCTATTGTTAACCTGACAATGAACTCTGACGGCGCCCGTAAATGGTCGATTGTTACTGGATCCAATGTAGGCCGTCAGATTGCTATCGTTTTAGATAAAAAAGTGCATATGGCACCTAATATTAGGGAAAAAATTTCAGGTGGCGGAACCTTAATTGAAGGCTTTGCCAATATCAATGAAGCAAAGGATATCGCCATTGTTCTTAGAGCGGGTGCACTGCCGGCACCAGTGGACATTATTGAAGAAAGGGTTGTTGGTCCTTCACTCGGTGCTGATTCCATACGCCGTGGTACACAATCAGTACTCATTGGTCTGGGCCTAGTTCTGATATTTATGTTGATTTATTACAAAGTTTCAGGATTGATTGCTGATTTTGCATTGATTTGGAATATCGTTCTTGTTTTGGCTGTCCTCGCTTCTCTACAGGCAACACTCACGCTTCCAGGAATTGCAGGGTTGATTTTAACTGTAGGTATGTCCATCGACTCAAATGTTATTATCTTTGAACGTATTCGAGAAGAATTGCGCAAAGGTAAAACACCGCGTTCTGCAGTTGACGGCGGTTATGACCGTGCGCTAACTGCTATTATCGATGCTAATGTAACAACTTTGATTGCAGCACTGGTCTTGTGGCAGTTTGGTACGGGTCCTGTTCGTGGATTCGCGACAGTACTTTTTTGGGGAATACTAATATCCATGTTTACTGCTATTTTTGTAACCCGTACTATCTTTAACCTTTTCACCAATCGCAAAAACTTAAGCAAGTTGAGTATATGAGAATTATACAAGAAACCAATATCGATTTTATACGACAGAGAAAGGTTTCCTTCATACTTTCTGCATTTGTGATTCTGGCCGGCATAATTTCCCTGGTGATCAATGGCGGACCTAAACTAAGTATTGACTTTAAAGGCGGTACTTTAGTCTCCGTTCAATATACAGAAGCCATGGATGTAACCACTGTGCGTACTGCCATGGGGAATGTAAACATCGACGGACAATCATTTGATTTCAGTCGCGAAGAGATCAAGCATTTTGGTGGTCCTAGCGCTATATTAATTCGTGTACCACACATTGAGGACGCACCGCAAAATTTTGCCCAAAAAATTGTTGATCATCTTTATAGTGCATTTCCTGAAAAAGTACCTGAAAGTAAAACGGATTTTATTTTAGGGAAGGGAACGGTTAGCCCAAAAATAGGTTCAGAATTAAGTGGAAAAGCAGTCATGGCTATCATATCCGCCCTGGGGTTAATTCTTCTGTACATTTCCATTCGGTTTGAATTTAGATTCGCATTAGGTGCCATCGCTGCTTTGGTACATGACGTATTAATAACATTAGGGCTTTTTTCACTTCTGGGGTATGAAATCAGTTTACCCATTATTGCGGCATTTCTTACTATCGTTGGTTATTCGCTAAACGATACAATTGTTATCTTTGACCGTATTCGTGAAAATGCAAAAGCTTCCAAACGGGAAGCATATCATGGGGTTGTAAATCGAAGTATTAATGATTCCCTTTCCCGAACTGTTGTCACATCTCTCACAACATTTCTTGTAATATTTATACTTTGGCTATTTGGTGGCGAGGTCATCCACAATTTTGCCCTGGCTATGATCATTGGAGTTATTGTAGGGACTTATTCATCAATTTATATTGCCAGTCCAATTGTGGTTCAACTTCATGAAAATGCCGCTAAATAAAACTAATAATAAATAAAAGCCCCCACATTTGGGGGCTTTTTTATTATTTCTAATTTTAACAAAAATTGTTTTTAGAACACATTTAACTCCTAAAAATGGTGCTTTCCCGGTTAAACCATTTGACACACCAAAAAATTGCCAGTCCCGCCAAGCCAAACAAAGATACATATACTTCAGTCATTAAAAATGGGTCCATCACACCAGCGATAATATCTTTAGATGCCAAAGACACATTTAATACGGGAATTAACGCAGTAATAGTATTTAACTCTATCCCCGGCAAGGTGCCTATCACTGCAGGAAAAATAATAACAATATTCAATGGCGCCATGATACTTTGTGCTTCCTTGAAGGATTTTGCATAGACAGATAAACCCAAAAGCACAGCACTGAAAAAAGCAGCCACAGGAAGTACTAGTGTCATAATCAATCCAATGGTTTTTGGGCTCAGAACTTCATTAATAATAACCAACATCTCCGGCGGGATTTCAGGAATACTTTGAATTCCTATAGCCATCCCGGCTAGGGCAATAAAGGCGGTTAAAACTGCAGCTAACATCACCACTAAGAATTTGCCCAAAACAATATCCAGACGGCTAGCTGGTGATGAAAGAATCGTTTCCAGTGTACCTCTTTCTTTTTCTCCGGCGCCTAAATCAATAGCCGGGTACATGGCCCCCATAAATCCAAAGATAATGAATACATATGGAAACCATCCTCCAGCGATCTTACCAAATTTTTCCTGTTTAGAAGCAACATCTTTATAGGTCAAATTGTATGCTTTTACTACTTCCGGTTTAAGATTTAAGCGGTTCATTCTTTTAGTTACTATTTGATTTTCGAATCCTTTTAAAACACCATTTATCCGATCCTTTGTAATCCCGAATGAATCCGTACCTTTAAAGTGAATGTTAATTTTTGCTTGACCATTTTGATCAATTTGGAACTGATAATCTGAATCAATATAAATGGCAGCATCTAGGTATTCATTTTGGATATAGCTCTCAACACTGTCTTCCGGGATTTGATTCAGCATGGTCACCTTATCCATATTGATAAATGCTTGAAATAAATCTGGCGCAAATTCCTGACCAAAAAATCGCACTTTTAAGTGTTTCTCGCTGGCCTTTTTAGCCTGAGAAAATGAGATTTTAGTAATCGTACCAATAAGAACTGGAATTAAAAATAGCGGGACTACAATCATCATGATGATGGTTCGTCTATCACGCGTGATATCGATGATTTCTTTCCGGGCAATTATGAGAAATTTCAACTTAGGCCTCCCCCACTCGATATATAAATTCATCTTCAAAAGTCGCCTGTGTCATTTCAGCCTTAAATTGATCCAATGTATTATTATAAAAGAGGCGCCCATTATAAATGATTGATATATCATCGCAAACCTGATTTACTTCTCCCATACGATGGGTAGAAAAAATCACGGTCTTACCCTCTTCACGACAGGAACGTATCAAATCCATGATAGCCCTTGATGTCATTACATCCAAGCCGGCAGTGGGTTCATCAAATATCATAACTTGCGGATCATGAATAATCGTTCGCGCGATAGAGGTCTTCTGTTTCATCCCTGTACTCAACCTTGATATACGACGGTCAGCAAAACTGTGCATATCTAATATTTGGAATAGATGATCCTTTCGTTTTTGGAATGCGCTTTTTTCCATCCCATGAAGATCAGCAATATATTTCACCATTTCAGTAGGCGTTAGACGGTCATAAAGTGCCGTTTGGCCTGTCATGAATCCAATTTGTTCCCGAACATTTTGGCCCTGTGTCACAGAATCAAATCCTGATACAGTAATAGAGCCGCTTGTTGGTTTTAACATTGTGGCAACCATCCGCAAAGTTGTGGTTTTCCCTGCACCATTCGGTCCAAGTAAGCCAAATATTCTCCCCGGTTGACATTCAAAACTGATATTATCTACAGCACGCAGGGTTTTAGTATTTTTATATTCATCTCCTAGTTCCTTACGCTGTTTCCTGTTGAGCGAAAAATCTTTGGAGAGGTTTTGAACCTGAATCATATTTTCCTTAAAAATTAATCGGCAGGAAAGTTATCGGAAAAAATGAAAGCCCCCAATAGAAGAAAGATTTGAATTCACCATTTTTTATCCATAAAACACATTCCGCATTACATTATATTTTCTTCAGGTATTTTAATGAAAACAAAGATTTATATACTTTACGCACTCATGAGCATTTTCTGGGGGATGAGCTGGTATTTCCTGAAAGTTAGTTTAATAGAAATGCCTCTCTTATGGGGTCTATCAATCCGATTCCTAATGGCTGGAATCATTTTTTGGGGAGTTTATTATTTCAGAAAAGATCGTGTACGTTTCACTCCCGAAGTCAAAATCGTTTATTTACTAATTACATTTTTTAACTATTCTTTATGCTACATCCTGACTTATTGGGGATTAAAATATATTTACTCAAATCTGGGGTCTATTCTTTGGAGCCTTTTCCCATTGTGCGTGGCTGTCATGGCACATTATTATTTACCTGATGAAAAAATATCTATCAAAAAATTTGTAAGTATTGCGATAGGTTTAATCGGGACAATTCTTCTACTTTACGAAGGCGGATCTTTAGGTGGTAGATATATATTCTATGGTATTTCAGCCATGATACTTTCCGTCGTTTTGGCGGCATGGCCCAATGTGTATTTAAAAATGCATGCTGCTAAAATCAATCCATTCCATCTCAATGCTGTTGGGATGACCAGTTCCGGATTAATCATGATGGCCGCTTCCTTAATGCTGGAAACCGGACAAAAAATGCCCCTCGATGGTATGAATCTTTTTGCCTTATTTTTTCTTACCGTTCCAGGCACGGTTGTGACGTGGGGAATTTATATTTGGCTTTTTACCTATATGCGTGTCAGCCAAATAAGCTATGTGGCTTTCTTCCCCCCGGTAATTGCTATTATCATGGGTTGGCTACTGCTTGATGAGAAGTTGCCTATAATTACCATTATTGGTGCGGGGTTGATTATGCTTGGTGGATTCCTGATTAATTTTGATCCTAAGAACCGTAAAACCCACATCAAGAAAAAATTGAACCTGTTACCGGAAGACTGATTCTGCTTTTTCTCTGTAAATTAACATATGATACAGTATACAATTAATAATTCACCCATAGGCAAATTACTAGTTGCCCAATCAAATAAAGGTTTGACCCACATTATATTTGAATATCAAATCCCACAATTTAAATTTATTATTAATAAAAAATATCCTGGGGAAAAAACATTGCGGGACGACAAAGCATTATATAATACAGTTCAGCAATTAAATGAATATTTTTCTGGAAATCGGCGGTCTTTTACAATCAATTTGGATCTGGCCATGCCGCCCTTCTATCAAAAAGTACTTATGACTGTCAAGAAAATTCCCTACGGTAAGACGATTTCATATCAAGAGGTAGCTAAGCGATCCGGAAGACCAAAAGCTGTTCGCGCGGCTGGATCAGCGAACGCAAAAAATCCCCTTCCCATTGTTATCCCATGTCACCGTGTTTTAGCAACAGGTGGAGGAATAGGTGGATATGGGGGCGGACTCAAAATAAAAAATTACCTTCTGAAGCTGGAAGGAGCCTTTTAAATTGTATTCTTTATTTCCAACAAAACCAATTTAATACATCATGTGGCAATCAATTAAACGCAGAATTTTTACAGGCCTTCTGGCGATAGTACCAATTGCAGTTACCTTCTGGATTCTCAAATTTCTATTTTCATTTCTCGACGGCTTAGCCGCGCCATTCCTAGAACGTTTTGGAATTGCTATACCAGGACTTGGAATTATTTTAACGCTGATTTTCATTTTTTTCCTTGGTCTACTAGTTTCTAATGTTTTGGGACGGACTTTATTTAATTGGGGGGAGCGCTTACTGGCAAAACTGCCGATTGTGAATACGATCTATAATGCAATTAAGCAGATCACCGGAGCTTTTTCCGGTTCAGCCTTTAAATCATTTCAGCAGGTTATTTTTATTCAATATCCTCGCAAGGGATTATGGACTATGTGTTTCGTAACTAACCAGTCTCAAAATGAGAATGGCGAGGAATTTTATCATGTATTTGTACCGACAACTCCAAATCCCACTTCCGGAGTTTTTATCATTACATCCAAAAAAGATGTTATCCATCCGGATATTTCGGTTGAGGATGGATTAAAAGCCATCATTTCGGGTGGAATTTTAGATCCAGGAGAATCTCTGAGCGGCAAACTTCCTCAGTCTGATAATTAAAATGGCCATCCATCCGCGTTTGGCGTCCACTCCGATCCTGGCGGTTTATTCTTTGCAATACAAACTTTAGATGATGACCTAGGCTCATGAGTGAATTCACATTCTTGATCATATTATTATTTGCCAGTTACCTGGCAGGTTCAACACCAACCAGTATTATTATGGGGCGCGTTACCCGCGGTATTGATATCCGCGAACATGGCAGCGGAAATGCTGGTGGCACAAATGTTTTCCGTGTCATTGGTTGGAAACCTGCTTTGGTTGTGATTATCGTGGATGTATTCAAAGGCTGGCTACCTTCAGCTGTATTTGCACCTACTTTTTTTCATCTCCAGCAAATTCCTGATCTGGGCGTTGTACAGATCTTGTGCGGATTTTCTGCTGTGTTGGGCCATACATATACCCTTTTTGGAAGTTTCAAAGGTGGCAAAGGCGTAGCCACATTGGGAGGAATGTTCATCGCTCTTTTCCCTACCGCTTTTCCATTTTGTTTGGGTGTGGCTGTACTGACCATAATCCTTACCGGGTATGTATCTTTAGCATCTATCCTGGCATCGTCATCACTTCCAGTTTTTTTATTTTTGCTGCCCCCATTTTTTGGTATGGAACCAGCCTCATTATCTTTAATGATCTTTAGTCTACTGATCCCGTGGTTTATTATCTTTACACACCGTAGCAATATTCAGCGACTAAGGAGTGGTAAAGAGAATCGCTTTGAAAAAGCGATGATATTTCAAAGAAAATAATTAAATCTGGTGCCCGATTGCTAAATGGAAAGCACTATCTATCTGATTTCCATCATAAAATCCATAACCGTACTCCAAGCGAAGAACCGAAACAAATGGCATCTGTAGTTGAACTGTGACCCCTGTGCCAATAACAGGACGCATACCAAACATATCACTAAAATCCGTTTGGCTTGTGACACCCCAGTCTATGAATGCGCCCACAGTTATACCAAATTCATATAAGTCTTGCAATGGAAAGCGGGGAACAACCACCTTCCGCAGTTCCACTGTTGATTTTAGATTATGGAATCCAAAGCGATAGATTTGATTTGGATCATTATAATTTAAATGTCTTGGGTAACGCCAACCACGCACCGATCCAGCTTCGCCCATCGCGGCTAAGAAGTTCTGATCTTTGTCACCAAAATTTGATTGTGTTTTTATGCCCATAGCGAAGATCCATGGCTTTGCGTTATCCAATTTGCTCAATCGTTTATATACACTAAAAGATTGTAACCATACATAATTGTTTTTGATCTCACCCTTTAGATTGATCCGACCAAAAAAGGCCTGTTTGATCAATATGCCTTTGGTTGGATTGGCATATAAATCCCGTGTGTCATAATGAAAATATCCCTGAGGTGCCAAATACTGGTAATTTAATATCATGGAATCACTCACAAAATCCATGTCCTCAAGTTCAAACCCGATTGACATTTTTCGTTCATAGCCAAAGAATCGGCCCACATTCATTTCTATGGACTTGATTTTTACATCATAAGGCAAATATGGATGGTGAAAATCCAATTTGGCCAAAGACACATTCAAAGATACATGATCACCTGTAATCCAGGGATTGAAATAAGAAATGCCAAAAGTATTACGGCCGCCAAATGCGAATCCACCTCCTATTTGCTCATTTCGACCTCGAAAATTCTTAAATCCACCACCTGCGCCATAAGACCATCCTGTTTCTTCATCATATGCAGGTGAAGGTCCACCGATAAACCTACCTCCAAAGAATTTGTTGTTTTCCATAATCTCATATTCTAATCGAACTGTCATATTTTCAAGTGGGATAGCCCGCCATTTTACCTCCGCAAAAATGCCAAGATTAAGGAGACGATAAAGGTCTTCCTCAGCAAGCGAACTATCTAAGGGCGCATCTAAAGGATGTTGGATCTCCCGCGTTATAATATAATCCTTGGTGAGTGTATTACCTCTATGGGTGATTTCAGAAACCGTAAGTATCTGGCAAAAGCCCAGGACTGGTAGGAGAAAAAAGAATCCCCGCATTTTCATTAAAAGTCCGTATTAAATATCGATGCTTCTCAGGAGAAGTCTCTTTTGGTATTCAATCCCTTCTTCTGAATACATATCATTAATAGCGGTTTGCAGTTTTTGATCAACCAGAATGCTGGTCATTTGAATCTGGACATGACTTTTGTCCAATTCTCTTACCTTCAAAACAGTTTGATCATTTTCATAATGATGAAAACCATCGGAAAATTCCTTCGGTGTACCATACTCCATAAGGAATTTATATTTGATCACGTCATCAGCAGTGAGCTGAGGAAAACCGGTTGGCTTTAGTTCAACGGTTCGCACCACACCATGCATGATATAATGAGAAGGCTCATGATTGCTCGGGCTATATACATGATCTACATTGACAAAATGCAGTTCTACGGTTTCAATTGTCAGGCGGGTGATGATTTGAAATAAAACTTTTGAGCGTTTGAGGGTTAGTTTATATCCCGTTGGTACATCAATAACTTCTTCCCAGTATTCCACCGTTTGCGCAGAATCAATTACATTGGACATAACGTTGGGTAGACTCATGCCCCACTTGGCTACCGGATGTCGATCTACGTTCCATCCTTCCGGTAAAGATTGGAGCACTAATGTCGGGCGCTGTGATGCTGGTCTGGAGGATAATGAAGGTCGGATCACTTCTTTTTCGATAGGAATTTCAATACTTTCCGGCGCTGGTGCAGATTGGCGCAACGTACAACTGGCCAACCCCAAAAAAAGCATTAATAGAAAAAATAATTTGGTATGTTTCATCAGAAATTCTATTTCTTTTCAGGTGGGTGATCGGGATGTTCATTCCCCCTATGACATACCCAGCAGGAAATTTCATGGAAATTTAAATTATTCATAGTTTTATTGGCATTTTGTACCATGGCCATCATCTGGCGAGCTACCTTTTTATGATCCTTTTCATCGCTGGAATAATCGGTCATATTATGGCAGAAATTACATTTAACACCTAACTCGGGTGCTACAACTGATTTCATGAATTTGACCAATTCACGCTTTGTTTTATAGGGCAATACTTTCACATTCTTTAAATCGGATTTTTGAGCAATTAAAAATCCAATTAGCAATCCAAAAATGACGATTATTTTCTTCATGGCTAACCTCCTAAAACCATAAATGTAACTGGGATAAAAATTCCAATCCTTTCGATTGCTTTCCTTGCGTTAATTGCGAAGATCTGATTTGGAATTTAATATCTACAAAGGGCAAAGGTACGTAATTCAGTCCAAAAGTGGTACGGCGAATTGCATCCTCAGTAAAATCCATATTTTCATCGAAAAAATCAATTCGCCCCATTAGGAAAAGTCCTTTTTTCAGGCGCCAGGTGAATTCACTGTAACTGGCGATAGATCGGTCAAGTATCCAATTCTCAGCTACATCTACTTCGCCCATCCAGGATAGGTTCCCACGGGACAAACCGCCAAACAGACTAAACATTTGCAGATCACCCTCAAAAAGAAATGAGGCCCCCGCCACCGATTGAAATGAACGGAAGGAACGATAGTGTTCAATGCGTCCAACATAGGTTTCTGTGGATCCCAATATGTATCCATCAGTGGTGCGGCTAATAGAAATGAATGTGTCGCCAAAATAAAAGCCTAATTCCATTAATCCTACATTCTCCAATGTTGGGATAAAAGGCATCCCTTCCCGATGATTTCCCTGAACCAATTGAATATTACCTCCACGGATAAATGTGGTATGATCCTCTACCTTCAAACCATAAGATGGTTTAGATAATCCAAATTTAAAATATCCATTTGGAATCAGGTTATTGACTCGCAACTGAAATCCAACGTCTTTTCGCAGGGTGGCCAATTCAACCAGGGTGGTGTGATATTTACCCTCATTTTTAACCTGAATATTGGCCTGCATGGGAAAGACAGCAAGCCCAACTGGGATATCATCTTTTTGTTTAGAAACACTCTGGATTCGTATATCACCCCCGAATTGAAAGTGACTAAAAATTATACCAGAATAACTGGATAAACGGTCTGGTGTCCGATAGCTAAGATCATCTAAACCGTAACTGATGCCATAATCATTCCGCAGACCACCGCCAGAAGGATCTACGTGACACAAGATGCATGAGGATCCGCTTTCCAGAGCAAAACGGGGAATGGCCAACAACGGTGTCGAGATGAAAATAAAAAATAGTAATAAATGATGATATTTGGTTAATCGATGAATCAATTATTTTTTGCGCCCTGGTCAATCCACATTTTTATGGTTTCAATTTTAGACTCGCTCCATTTGTTTAACGGTTCTGGAGGCATTCGACTGCCCGAGGCTACACCTTGTAATTTTCTCACTATTAAACTTCCAGCCCCATCATTGACAATAACGACCGGTCCGTTGTTGCTGGTACCTTTCATTAAATTACTATATGTACTGATGGACAGACCACCCTTATTCCCGTGGCAGTTAATACAAGTGGCATTCAACATCGGTTGAATATCACTTTTATAACTGATTTCTCCCAAATTCTCTTCCTCTTTTGGATTGGTCCCAAAATCGCTGCAGGCAATAAACATCAAAAAAAATGTGATGAATAATTTTCGCATTTTGATTAGAAACAAAAAAGCCCCCGCAAAATACGGGGGCTTTTCTATCGAGGATTTAAATGGTTATTTACGACCTCTGGCCATAGGGGACCGAGCCACGTTTCCACCTTTATCAATGTAGTAGAGATAACCCGATTCTCGTGTGACCCCGGCACTTGCTACTTTTTCAGCATTGCCGCCGCCTTTGCCAGCGCGGGCCATCTTTGAACGCCATACATTACCGTCTTTTCCGAGGTAATATAAGTAACCGGATTCTTTTGAGACTCCCGTTGATCTTACGACTTCACCCATAGTATTGACCTCCTTTAGTATGTTGTCTTTTTTACTATTTGTCAGTTCTCGTCGTGAAGTGTACGATTTCTCCTCTATAAAATGCAACAATTTTCTCGAGGAGACTCCGAGGAGGATTTTTTACCTTTTTTTGACTTATTATGCCACACTCGAAGATCTTAATTTTCTGCCACTGTTTTCAGTACCTTAGCCCCGGTAGCTCAGCTGGATAGAGCAACGGACTTCTAATCCGTAGGCCACAGGTTCGAATCCTGTCCGGGGTACTCCCCTCTATAATCTAAAGCCCTAAATTGTAAAGCTTTTTCGTATATTTCCTTCCGTTTCATTTCAGATTGAGGTTCATATGAGAAAATTATTATTACTCTTTTCTATCCTATTTTCATTTACTTTTTCTGGCGAACTAAATAGTGATCATTTCAAGAATTTGAAATTCCGTTTTATCGGCCCAGATGGGAACCGTGCGATCGCAGCAGCTGGTGTATCTAGTGACCATAACACATATTATATTGGCGCTGCATCTGGCGGGTTATGGCGCACCCAAAATAACGGTATTTCTTGGCAGCCTATTTTCGATGATCAGGATGTATCTTCCGTTAGTGCTTTGGCTGTTTACCAAAAAAATCCAAAAGTTATCTGGGCTGGTACCGGCGAGACCTTTCTTATACGTCCGGCCCATGCCATTGGTAACGGAATTTATAAATCTACCGATGGTGGTGATACCTGGGCCAAAATGGGGTTGGAAAAAACTGCACGCATCGCCCGCATTGTAACTCATCCGGACAATGAGGATATCGTCTATGTAGCGGCTCTGGGACATACCCACGGGCCACAGAAAGAGCGTGGGATATACCGCACAATGGATGGTGGTAAATCTTGGGACAAGGTGCTGTTTGTCGATGAAAACACTGGTGGTATTGATATTGCTATTGACCTAAATAATCCAAGTGTTTTGCTGGCTGCTATGTGGCAAATACATATCAATACCTGGGGGCTCAATAGCGGTGGTGAATCAGGCGGAGTATTTATCTCACGTGATGGAGGAGATTCATGGAACCGGCAGGATAAAAACGGTTTGCCTGGTGGCAAGGGTAATCCTGTAGGCAAAGTGGCCATTGCAATTTCGAAAAGTAATTCAAATGTTATGTATGCTTTGTGCGAAGAAGCACATCCTGGCTTCTATCGAACAGATAACGGGGGCCAATCCTGGAAACTGGTAAGCCGGAATCACACCCTGGCAGAGCGGGCACCTTATTACATGCGTATCGCTGTAGCTCCAGATAATCCTGAGAAGGTATATTTCCTTGATGTCCAGTTTAGCGTGTCTGAAGATGGAGGAAAAACGATTAAATCAGGTTATCGTGCTGGTGGAGATAACCATGACATTTGGATCGATCCTGAAGACGGAAATCGTATCATGGTTGCTCATGACGGATGCGCCAGTATTGCCAATGACGGCAAAACCTTTAAACGGGTGGTCTTGCCTATCGCCCAGATGTACCACGCACATACAGATAATCAAATTCCTTATAACGTTTATGGCAACCGTCAAGACGGATATTCTTACCGTGGACCCAGTAACAGCCGTGAGCGGGGAATATCACTGGGCCATTGGCGGGCATTTGGAGGATGTGAATCTGGTTTCGGCATACCGGACCCCAATGATAATAATATCATCTGGTCCGGCTGTTATGATGGAGGCCTGGAGGTTTACGATGTACGCACTGGTCACGCCCGCAATGTGAGAGTCTGGCCGGAAGCTGCCTATGGCTGGGCGCCAAAAGATCTAAAATATCGCTGGCACTGGACCTTTCCCATTCATATTTCAGAACATAAAAAACACGCCGTATACGTTGGTAGTCAATATGTCCATCGCAGCACTGATTTTGGCCAAAGCTGGGAAGTTATTTCACCCGATCTGACGCTCAACCTCAAAAGCCACCAACAAAGTTCCGGCGGTATTGCCATTGATAATCTTATGACATTTGATGGCAGTGTTCTGTTTGCAATTAATGAATCTCCTTTAAAACAGGGATTGATCTGGGTAGGTAGTAATGATGGGCAGGTTCACCTGACCCGTAATGGTGGTCGCACATGGATAAATTTATCTGAAAATATTAATATGCCCCCATGGGGTACGATTTCCAATATTGAAGCTTCCCGCTTTGATTCGAAAACAGCATATATTTCTGTGGACTTCCACCAGATGGGTGATTTTGACCCATATATCTATAAGACAACAGATTATGGAAAATCCTGGAAGAAAATCAGTGCGGATATTCCAAAATCATTTTCCAGTTTTGTCCATGTAGTGAAGGAAGACCCTAAACAGGAAGGCGTTCTTTATGCTGGTACGGACAACAGTGTATATGTTTCCGTAGATGGCGGTGAATACTGGACCAAAATTAATAATAACCTTCCCCCTGCACCTGTTTACTGGATCACTATTCAAGAGCATTTTGATGATATGGTCATCGGTACCTATGGACGCGGTATTTATATTCTCGATGATATTAGTCCTTTTCGCGAAATGGCCAATAGCAATCAAAATGAAGTGAACTTCATGCCGATACAAGATGCTTATCGTTTTCAGCAAATTCAAAGCATGAAAAATGATGGCACTAGTCTGATTCGTGGCCAGAATCCATCTTATGGGGCCAACATTGATTTTTTCCTGCCAGATACAAATAGTCAAGAGGTAACAATTTCAATTCAGGATCTGAGCGGAAATGTAATCCGCAATATTGACCCTCGTAAAATCACCGCCGGGGTAAACCGCATCATGTGGGATTTGAGGTATAAAAGAACCAACACCCCTAAGCTGAGAGTTAATCCAGATGGTGTGGACTGGGTAACTTACAATGATGATGGATGGCGGACACTGCGTACCTGGGATATTGATGTAAATAATGGAAAACTGGGGCCTAAAGCCATTCCTGGAGATTATCAAGCAGTTTTAAATGTAGATGGGAAAGAATACAGCCAGACGTTTCAGGTGCTTAAAGATCCCAATACAGCTGGAAGCCTAAAAGATATCAAAGCCCAGTTCAAGTATTTAATGACACTTCGATCGGCAATAAACAATAATGTTGACCTAATTAATAAAATTGAAGAAATTCGCTATTCCCTCCAGAATGATTATGAAAATACCTTTGAAAAAAAGGAAAGAGCTGCTCAGTTAGATCAACAATTATATGAAGTTGAAAGTAATCTTTTTGATGTGAAATTGACTGGCGCTCGTGAAGATGCTTTCCGAAATCCTAACAAGATTTACGGGCGGTTATGCGCCCTGGCCAGCGATCTCACTCGTTATGGCGCAGACTTCAAACCAACCAATCAACAGATAGAAGTAGCGGAGCTTTTAATCGATAGATTGCAAAAACAGAAAATTGAATTTGAGATATTACTTGAAGATGATTTCTTTGATTCGGAAAAGAAATAAACAAGAGTAAAAAAGCCACCACCAGGAGGCTTTTTTTTAATTACTGGCGCGCCAATTTAACTGCAGTACCGTATACTAAAAGTTCTGCAGTACCGGACAATATCATGGATGTTTGGAAACGCACACCGACCACTGCAACGGCACCAAGTTTTTTGGCTTTATCCTGCATTCTTATGAGCGCCTGTTCTCGAGACTCGGCAAGCATACCTGTATATTCCTTAATCTCACCGCCTATAATAGTTCGAAACCCCGCCATGATATCCTTTCCCAAATGACGAGCCCGGATGGTATTACCAATAACGGTACCTAAATGTTCAGTGATAGTATATCCTGCTACGGATTCGGTTGTTGCAACAATCATTGATCAATCCCCCGAAATGGCTCATCCTTGGCATCGTCCCTGTTTTCTTTTATGAATTTCAGTGCTAAAACTACCGCACCAGCCAAAAGTAGAATGAATCCTAATCCCAACAGAAAATCACTCATGATAAAGCTAATGATTGCAGTGAAAAATTTTAGTACCAGGATTACACCTCCGGCAATAATGAGATAAACGGCGATCTGTTTTGTTTCCATAATGGCTATCAATTTAGTCCTTATTGTTTGTTAATATCACTGAGAAATAATTGTTCCAAAAAAGAGAATCCTTTCTCGGGAAAAAGATATTTAAATTCTTGATGTAATGCCTGAAACAGATTATTCAGTTCGAACATTTAAGGGCGGTTATGATGACAACCTCACCTACCTAGTAACTTGCATGCGCACCGGTAACCAGTTTTTAGTGGATGCAGCTGTACCTCTGAAACAAATTGATTCATATATGAGCAAGAAAGGATTGATTGCTCTATTCATCACACACACACATGGTGATCATACAGCATATATGGATGAGTATGTTGAGGCTTTTCCAAATCTGATAACCATGATCTATAAAGATTCGGAAAATAAAGTTAAATCCACCTTGAAACGTCCTGTGAAGCACGGCGATATCGTTACTGTTGGGCAACTCAGTTTAGAGATTCTGCATACACCAGGGCACTATTCTGACTCCGTCTGTTATTTATTTGACGGTATACTATTTACCGGTGATACTCTTTTCGTTGGCCGTACCGGCAGAACAGTCAGTGCAGGTAGTAATACGCGTCAGCTCTATCGTTCAGTTTATGATATAATATTAAATTTACCTGGGCACATCATCATTTATCCCGGGCATGACTATGGACCCAAAATGACCATATCTATTAATGAAAACATTTCAATCAGTCCTCTGCTACAAGCAGAGGATGAAGATGATTTTGTTCAGCGCATGGCAGACTATGAAGCCGAGCGCACTATTGGATCTTAACCAAGGGAGGTTAATATGAAACGATACATTACTGGCTTAATCAGCGGCCTTATGATTTCAGTTATGATTATTACTATGATTGGTGCAACACAGGCGCAGGATGATAGCCTGAATACAATCATGGAGGAACTGGATACTTATGTACAGGATCAACTGGGAAAAGATAAAGCTGCAGGTCGATTTCAACTGCAGTCATTTCAAATCGAGCGAACCCATTGGCATTACATGTTGGATACAGCTACGGGCGAACTGTATCGACTTGAGCCTAGCCGCACACCAGGAAATACCAAATGGGTCTTAACCGCGGAAGCCAACTTTTAGTCATTATTCATGAAAAAGCTGTATTATATAAACTGGTACTTAACAATTCTATTATCCTTTTATATAATATCTTGCGATAGTGATGCCAAATGCAATAACTGTGGCGATGTGTTTGGCGGTTTCGTATTCATGGAGGTCACTGCTAGCGATTTAACAAAATACGAAGGATTAGCACAATTGAAAGGTGTAGATGTAGGAGTCTGCCTCCGGGCCTATATTCTAGAAGAGGAACTGAACGTAAATTCGGTAACAATTGTCGATGACTGCTGCTGCCAATAATAAACTAATAACCAGTACTTACTGTTCGTCCAAACAGCCAACAAAGATTATTATTGGGCTACACGGTTGGACCGGCAATGAACACATGTTTGAACCGGTGGCAAAAATGATAAAAATCGATGATGCAAAATGGGTGTTTCCAAGGGCACCTTATGCATCAGATACAGGAAAAGGATATACATGGTTCAGCGGCAATGATGAAAAAGGATGGGAGATTGAAAAAACCTGGTTGGGGATGAACCAACTCCTGAATGACATTCAATCTGAAGGCTTTAATCTGAAAGATATTTATTTGATTGGTTTTTCCCAGGGAGCAAGTTTATCAATGGAAATCGCACTTCGACTTCCTTACTCGATCGGAGGTATTATACCTATAGCAGGGTTTATAAAATTCAAGGATATTTTAGGCAAAGAAGCGACGGAAGAAAGTAAAGAAACTCCTATATTGCTTCTTCACGGAAACCAGGATGAAATTATCCATGTAAGCGCAAGTCAAAAGGCATATAAATTTTTCCAGCAGCGGGGACACATGGTTTATTTGGAATGTTATGATGCTGCTCACAAAATACCGCAACATATAGCTCCATTAATCAATGATTTTATTTCAGATTCAATTCGTTTTTTTAAATTAAATTCGCCGATAACGGTTGAATAGAGTATTAGTGGGCGAAAGGTACTGGATCGGGATCTGGGCCCAATGGAGGCAGGTTATCACAGCTATACATTAAGGCCCAGCGGATGGGCCTCCGGCACTTATATTATCCAGGTTGAAGCCCTGGGTGCTATCCTGACCCAGAGAATCACATACCTAAAATAATCTTCATGCTGGCCGAACATTGATGGCCTTATCACCTTTCATGTCAAAATCAACGTCAAAGGCAACCCTTTGGTCAGGTCTTAAACCAAATTTTTGCAATTTTGGGCCTAATCCATAAACGTGGACAAAATAATCTTCGCCATCATCACCAGTAATAAAACCAAATCCCCGTGTACTATCATATTCTTTTACAGTTCCAGTCATTTCATTTATCCTTAATCCTAGTTTTAATTAGAGCCCTACCGATTGAACCTACCAGTACTAATAGGCCACCAACAAAGGCCCAATTGCCAATCCTTTCCCCTACAACCAGAAAAACCCAAATGGGGTTTAGTATAGGCTCTAGCATAGCAATAAAAATGGCATCCAAAGCAGGAACAAAATTTAAAGCTTTGATATAGAGAATATATGGGATCGCTAATTGAACAACACCGAAAACAATGAGAATTCCCCAATCGAAAGTTTGAATTTCTGGCATGGCCTTAATCAATAGTGGCAGACTAATTAAAGCGGTGAGCAGATTGCCAAAAAATATAATTTCATAGGATGATTTTGATTTCTGTTTCCTTAAAATAACTGTGAAAAGCCCCAAACAAACACCACCACAAAGGGCCATTATATTTCCCCAAAATCCAGAAAAAGATAATTTATCCATAAAAAAAAGCCCCAACCCAGTAAATATGATTGCCATTGAAACCCAGTCCAGCCAATCAACTCCTTCATTTAATAGCCAATATCCAAAAATCGCTACATAGATAGGTGCTGTGTATTGGAGCAAAATGGCATTGGCAGCAGTGGTTAACTTGGTGGAAGCCACAAAAAGGAATACCATTGCAGTATAAGTCAATACTCCCACAACCATATAGGCATTCCATTCCATTTTAGGTTTTTTAATTAAACCTAAAAAAATAAGCATCGTGATAGTACTGCGGGCACCTGCAATCGCAATTGGATGCAAATCCAGCATCTTGATTAGGACACCGCCCAAACTCCAAAATAGCGCTGCGATAACCAAAAATATATGCGCAGTAGCTACTTTCACTTAAACTTCACAAGACAAAAGGACGACTATTATTTTTCTTTTACCGAAAGAGTAATGGTGAATTCTGCCACTGGTTCATTTCCAAATTTATTTGGTACGGTGGCAGTGACTTGTACCGGAATATTCACCCTTTCACCGGTTGTTATTGTTTTTTCCACCGCATCTGTAATGGCTTTACCTTCCCTACAAATAAAATAAACATCACCTTCAGCCCGCTTTAAAAAATTTGCCGTTAAATCTTTAAATATGGGAATCACTTTTCGCTTTGATTCACGAATCCTAACCATGGCTGTAAAACCAGTCACCATATCTACGCCAACAACCATTGCGCCTATGTACATAGAACGTACATGGTTACGTGTACGACGATCCAGGGACATCATTAGTACAACTTTTTCTTCAGTTATATCTACAATTTTTGGACGGCAATAATGAATCAGTCTGACTTGCGTCAGACCAAAATACCATAAGTAGAGGTTATATTTAAACCGTTCTGCTATGGTCAGGGCCATACTTAATTGGCCTCCCTTTCGGCTTTCAATTTTTTATTGATTTCAATTACCTTTTGATTCCCCTCATACCAAGGTGGCAAATTCTCCCAATCTGGAATACCATCATCAATCAATGTTTTACTACTGGCCTTTTGCGGAAATCCTTTAGCTGGCAAGGCGCCTAAAATCAGGCAAACCAATTCTGATTTTTCATCTGCTTTCAGACTGCGGCTAGCCACAGCATCAACTTTTATAATATCGCCAGATACTAATTCTATATATTCACCATCAATATAAATAATTCCTTTTCCGCTAAATACCACATAAACTTCTTCCTGCTGTTCATGCTGATGGGTAAATGTGTACCCTTTCCCTGCAGGGAGTCTTGCAAATCCCATGGCAACACCTTTTAACTCCAAATCATCCCGTAAAAATGTTAACCATAAATCGAGATTCGCAAAATTATATGATTTTTTTTTGTAATTCATTTTCACTCCTGTTCTACCAGGGAAGTTCTTCCCCTTTGAAATTGATAAATTTTCCATCGATATTTTTCTTAGTTTCCAAAACTTTGAGCATTCCGGATATGGAACGTTTGGTGGAAACCGGTGCCACTGGAGTGCCCATGCGGGTTCGGACCCACCCAGGATGAAAGGAAACGACCGAAATGCCCTTCCCTTTTAAATCCTCTTGGAGGTTTTTTGTCACCATATTCAAGGCAGCCTTGGAAATACGATAACTGTAAGACCCGCCGCTGGTATCATCAATGCTACCCATAAGTGAGGAAATATTGACAACGGTTGAATCTTTGCCCAATAATGGTAAACAATACTTGGTAACAAATAGTGGCCCAATGGTATTCGTCATAAAAGTTTCTATGTGATCATCCATTTCAACTTTATTTAATCCGGCCCGGTTACCAATAATACCCGCATTGTTAATAATCAAATCTAACCGTTCTAATTTGGTCTTCAGCACATGAACGGCAGCCCGAATTGAATCCTCCAGTTTAACATCCAACAAAATAATATTATCCTCAGGTATAATTTTCTTCAGTTTATCTGCTTTTTTTGGTTCGCGGCATCCAGCATAAATATCCCAGTCTTTTTTTGAAAGCTGTTTGGCAAACTCCAGACCAATTCCTCGATTGCCACCGGTGATAAATACTTTCATTTAATTTGCACTAATAAAATAAGCTGTAAAATCATAATGGATCAAATTTATGGCAGATTGAATCAGAAAAGAAACGGCTCAAAACCTATTGGGAGATAGCATGCGCATATCAAAGTCTAGTTCGTTTCCTGAAACAATATCACAAATCAATTTACCCGTAATCGGAGATAAACTGATACCCAGCATAGCGTGACCAGTGGCAGCAATCAAATTTGGGTATTGGCTAAAAGCACCGATATAAGGTAGCCCATCAGCAGATAATGGCCGCAATCCTACCCAGGGTTCTAATCCACTAACCCAAGATATATCATATTCAGGATAATAATTTTGGACAGCCTTTAACATAGCATTCAATTTTTTTTGATTAACTTTTCGGTTTGAATCAGTCACAGTCATGGTGCCACCAAATCTCCATTTAGCACCCATTGGCGTTGATGCAATGCGCGCTTCGATCAATAGAGCTGGTAAATCCGGCTTTTTGATCGGTGCCTCCATTGTAACACTATATCCTTTTCCAGCCATCAAAGGCATTTTTATTCCAATGTGTTCGATCAATTTCGATGATAGTGACCCCGCTGCCAATACAAAATGGTTCCCTGACCATGATTGATCAGAAACTTTTATTGATTCAACGTTGCCATTGCCTACAGCCAATCCGGAAACAGTTGTATTATGAAATATTTTGACGCCATGTTCAATAAGAAAATCATGTAATGCTTCTAAATATTTGACTGGATTAATATTGCAATCCAATGGGTAATGAACACCGCCCAAAACTGTTAATTCCATTCCTGTTTCAATTAATCGTATACCAATTGGATCCAGATCGACTGCTTCCATGCCAATGTTCCGTGCCATTGCTGAAATTTTATATTCTTCAGCGAGAGCATCATCACTATTACAAAGCATCAAGATTCCTTTCATTTCTAAACCAAAAGAGATTTTCTTGCTGAGCTCCAAATATAAATCTCGACTAGATAGACTCAGTTTTCGAAACATGTTTGCACCTGATTTTACATGTTCTGGATTAGCAGCTTTACGGAAT
>Ga0208113_1000146_pt1 | contig 33869 bp, 31 predicted proteins | sample Knorr_S7_td_NADW_FD_185598 | JGI IMG/M metagenome (GOLD analysis project Ga0208113, IMG submission 185598) | Marine microbial communities from Southern Atlantic Ocean transect - Knorr_S7_td_NADW_ad_2505m_LV_A (SPAdes) (version 2) | ecosystem: Environmental > Aquatic > Marine > Oceanic | place...
CAATGGCTAGTTGACAACTGTGATAAGATCTATATGTACAGTCCAAAAGTTAAGCAACAGCCATATGCAGTAACTGCATGTGACATACCTGAAGACATTCTCCGAAACGACTGGGGAGACATGCGTTCTAATTCTGGTATAAGCAATGTCTGGGGTTTTATGCCCTTAGATAAGGAAACTGGAATTATTTACTATGGAATGGCACAGCCTGGCCCAGACAGAAATGGTACGTTTGCACCTGGTCCTAGACTATTCGGTACTGCATTCGTAGCACTGGATGCAAGGACTGGTGAATTCCTATGGGCATATCAAACAAGTCCTCGAGACTTGTGGGACTATGACTGTTCTTGGAACACAATGTTGGCAGAGACAATGGTACGAGGTCAAAATCGAAAAGTTATGATTGGCGGCTGTAAAAACGGCATCATCTATGTATTAGATGCTGCAACTGGCTATGCTTATCACGCACTCGAATCTGACTTCATTAAACGTTGTGCTGACAAAAACTCCGATGGAAAATCCCTTTGTGAATTATATGATCCAACAAGTAGATATGATATGGTTGAAAGACTTTGGACTGACTGGCCTGGTGATGGCAGTGGATTCTGGATGAATTGTCAGACAACTGGATGCCTTGAGGCAGACTTTGCTTTCGATCCTGAAAGAAATATGGTCTATGCAGGTCTATATAATCTCCCAGAATGGGTATTAGTTGGAAATGCTGATCATAGAGGTGCTAGCGTCGCTGGATGTAATGCAGGCTGTCGAGAAACGAGAAACTGGGAAACTAAGAGCGCACAAGCTCATGGAGTACCTGTTAATTCAAGTATAGTTGCATTCGACATAGATACTGGTGAAGAAAAATGGAGATACTTCATAGACAATATGGGCTTCCGTGGAGGAGTCATAGTTAGTGGTGGAGTTGTCTGGTTTTCCGCCGTAGATGGTTGGGCAGTAGGATTAGATGCTGATACCGGTGAAGTTCTATATAGGCATAACACTGGTACATCAATGGCATCGCCACCTACAATCGGTGCTGATTCTGACGGAAATATGAAAATATTTCGAGTTCTTGGAGGTCGAGCAATTCGAGGCATTGGCTCATCTGAACCAGGAGCAATTATGGCATACGGCCTTCGTGACGGATGGGATGATGTCTTAGAAGCCGAAGTAGTCGAAGTCATAAGAAACGTACCTGGACCTGAACGAGTAATCGAAGTTGATAAAATCGTTGAAGTCGAAGTTGTCAAAGAAGTAAACGTACCTGGACCTGAACGAATAGTTGAGAAAGAAGTTCCAGTAGAAGTCGAGAAAATCGTTGAAGTCGAGAAAGAAGTCGAAGTCATAAGAACTGAGGAAGTAATTAGTCCAATCTCCTATGTTATAATAGGAATAGGAGTAATGCTGGCAGTAGTCGGAGGAGTACTCTACACTCGTAAATCTTAATTTTCTAAATAGCTGCTCTGAAAAGAGTAGCTATTTAATTTTTTTTACCGAGTTTATTTTTTTGTTTCTCGATCGATTCTTTTTCAATTTTCTTAAATAAAATTTCTGGCTTTTTTATTTTGTGACCCGGTTTTATAAATAATTCAACATTTGTTTTCCAGTTAATTTTATCTCGTTCTATATTCAAATTTGTTAGTAATTTCTCTATACTAAATGGAATATATGGAAAAAGTAATATTGAAAGTGATAAAACCGCATTAATACTCAGATATAGAGTTGTGTTTTTACTCTCTTCATTTTTCCATGGTTCTCTTTTTTGAAAATATTGATTACAATAATCTGAAAAATTCAATATTGATGCAAGTCCTTTGTCTATTTCATTTTTTTCTAAATGTTTTGTAACATTCTCATTTGCATTACGTATTTTATTTAAAAATTCATGATCTTCCTTGTTGTATTCTTTTGGTTCAGGAACAGTACAGTCATAATTTGATTCTATAAAACTAAGTATTCGATGAATGAAATTCCCTACATTGGCTACTAATTCATTATTTATTTTAACTGCAAAATCTTCCCAGTCGAAATTAACGTCAGATTGATTAAATGGTGTTATTCTAGCCAGATAGAATCTTAAATAATCTGCTGGAAATTCATCCAAGAACTCTCTTAGTCCAATGTACCACCCTCTGCTTTTTGAAAATTTCTCACCTTGAAGCATTAAATGTCCTCTTGTAGGAATGAATTCTGGTAATTTATATTCCTCATTTATTGCTAATCTCATTGCAGATAGGAATAAATAATGGTGGTATACAATGTCTTTACCAATAAAATGATATATTATTGAATTATTCCAGAATTCTTTTCCATTGATATTTTTATTTTCAAGAAATAATAATGTAGATGAAATATAACAAATGTGATTATCAAACCAACCATACAAAACTTTGTTTTTTGCCTCTTCTAATGGAATGGGAACTCCCCAGCTTATATCTCTCGTAATATCCCAATCATTTAATCCATCATCTATCCATTTCATTACGTAGTTTTTCACATCGTTTTGAAGATTTGAATTATTTGTTAACCATGTTTTTAATTTAGAAGATAACAATGAAAGCTTAAAGAAATAATGCATACTGGTTTTTAATTTTGGGGTTTTATTACAAATTGCACATCTTGGTTTTAATATTTCTCTATCGATGAACGCTCTTCCACATTTTTCACATCCATCTGAATACTGATCATCTTCATTACAGTATGGGCATGTTCCTAATACATATCTATCTGGTAAATATTTTTTATCTTGTTCACAATATAATTGTGAAATTTCATTTTTATAAATTAAATTGTTTTCTAAAATTTTTTGAAAAAAATATTGTGTTAATTTAATATTCTCAGTAGAACTAGTATTGTGAAAAAAATCAAAACTAATTCCTAAATTAGTAAAATCTGCTAAATCTCTTTTATTCCAAAAATCAATATATTTCTCAGGAGTTATTTTTTCTTTTTCAGATTGAAGAAGTATTGGAGTCCCAAAGTCGTCTGTAGCGCAAGTGAATACTACATTTTTATTATTAGATCTGCAAAATCTTGCAAAGATATCTGCTGGTAGATAGGTAGATACTATATGACCTAAGTGAATTTCTCCATTTGCATATGGTAAAGCACTAGTAATTATAATGTTTTTGCCATTTGATTCCATTATATTTCCTTTAATTGTGATATACATTTAAAAATTTAATATATCATTCATGTATAACTAATTTATATTTGAAAATATCAATCATTATTCCTGCATTTAATGAAGCAGAAATTATTTACAATAATTTAAAACAAATAGAAAATTCTTTCAATCAAATTAATTATGATTTTGAAAAAGAATTCATTGTATGTGATAATAATTCGTCTGATGAAACAGCTAATTTAGCAAAACAATTTGGCGCCAAAACTATTTTTGAACCACTTAATCAAATTTCTAGAGCCAGAAATACTGGGGCAAAACATGCTTCTGGTGATTGGTTAGTTTTTATTGACGCTGATTCTTGGCCATCGATTTCACTTGCACAAAAAATGTTTGATGTTATGTCTGATGAACGATATATTGGCGGAAGTGCAAAAGTTAAATTTAATCATGCGCCACTTTGGTGGAAAACTAGTTGGAAAATTTCTAATATTTCAATGAAATTATTACAATTAACACCTACTGGGGCTTTTCTTTTTTGTGAAAAAAACGCGTTTAATTATCTTGGTGGATTTAATAATGATTTATTTGTTTTAGAAGATTTAGATTTTGTTCGCAGATTACGAAAATTTTCATATACAAATAATAAAAAATTCATTATATTGGATGAACCAATTTATTCATCATCAAGAAAAGCAAAAATAATTAGACCTAAGGCATTTATTAAAATGGCTGTTGCTTTTTCTAAACATGGAAAAAAAGCATTAAAAGATAAAAATAATTTTCCTCTATGGTATGATAGATAATTTTTTTTATATATATTTAATATTAAACGCATTTAATTTTTAGTTGATTTTATTTGAAAGCAGCATTATTTCATAAACATGGAGGACCTGAAGTTTTAACTTATGGGGGTTGTGATGCACCAACAATAACGCCAGATGAGTTATTGATAAAAGTTAAAGCTTGTTCAATCAATCATCTCGATTTGTGGATTCGTTCTGGTTTACGTGGAATGCAAATTAATTTTCCTCATATTTTGGGTTGTGATATTTCTGGTACAATTGACCAAATTGGTAAAACATGTCATGGATACGAAATAGGCCAGGAAGTAATTGTTTCTCCTGGAATAAGTTGCGGTTCTTGTAAATCTTGTTTAACTGGAGCAGATAATTTTTGTGCAAAGTATAGTATAATTGGAGGATATGACAAAAAAGGCGGGTATGCTGAATTTGTATCTGTGCCTAAACAGAATATACTTCCTAAACCTAAAGATCTCAGCTTTGAGGAATCTGCATCTATCCCATTGACTTTTTTGACTGCTTGGAATATGTTGGTAAAACGTGCTAAAATTAAAACTGGTGAAATTGTATTGATAGTTGGTGGTTCTAGTGGCGTTGGTACTGCTGCAATCCAAATTGCAAAATTATTTAATTGTTACGTTTTTGCAACTGCAGGCACTGAAGAAAAATTAAATAAAATGAAAAATCTTGGAGCTGATTTTGTTATTAATCATAATAATGATGATTTTGGAGAAATTATAAGAGAAAAAACCAATCGCATTGGCGCTGATGTTGTCTTTGAACATGTAGGAGTTGCAACTTGGACTCGCAGTGTTAATTCTCTTACTCATGGTGGCCGATTGATTACTTGTGGCACTACTACTGGCTCTGAAACTGATTTTGACATTCGATTATTGTATAGACGGCAATTGTCTATTATGGGTTCATTCATGGGTTCTAAAGGAGATTTGTTTAATATTCTTAAATTTGTTAATGAAGGTAAATTAAAACCAGTTGTGAGTGATATTTTTCCTCTTCAAGATGCAAATAAAGCTCATATTCTGATTGAAAATCGAAAACATTTTGGAAAAGTTGTTCTAAAAATTTAGATTCTGTAGATGATAATAAGCAATTTTGTATAAACTGCGGCAATAAAAAGTCTGAAAATGCAAATTTCTGTGAAAAATGCGGCGCAAAATTCTAAATATGAATTATTCTAAAATTTAATATTTAGCAAATTAGTTGTTATTGTTATTATTACTATGACTGCTGAAAAATCGAATAACGGAACCCCCCGTAGGACTTCATATTCTAAGGATATTTCTGTTGAATCTGATAATAAAGAAGTAACACTAGTTGGCTGGATTGTTAGTATTAGAAAGCAAGGTGGGATTTTTTTCATTATGTTTTCTGATTATACGGGTCCTGTTCAGATAATTGTTAAGAAGGGTCTATCTCCTGATGATATATTCGAACAGGCAGAAACTTTACGAGAACACTCATCTGTCGCTGTTACTGGAATAATCAAACAAAACCAAAAAGCTCCAACAGGCGTTGAACTACATCCTACCAAAATCTCGGTATTATCTGTTGCCAATAAAATTCCACCATTTTCTCTTTATGGTGGTCAATTGCCAAATATTGATAAGCGCCTAGATATCCGTGCAGTAGATTTAAGACGACCATCTGCCCAAGCAATTATGCAATTACGTGCAAAATCATTGCAATCAGTAAGGAATTTTTTCATTGATAGTGATTATCTTGAAGTTAATACGCCGAAAATAATTGCTACTGCAACAGAAGGCGGCTCGGCTCTTTTCCCTATGCTTTATTACGACAAGGAAGCATTTCTGACTCAAAGTCCGCAATTATTCAAAGAACAACTTGTTTTACCATTTGAAAAAGTATTTGAGATTGCTAATGCATATCGTGCAGAAAAAAGTCGAACTTTGCACCATATTAGCGAATTCATCTCTGTTGACATGGAACAGGCTTTTGTTGATTATAAGGATGTTCTGGTCACCATTCAGGAATTATTGATTAATCTTAAAAATAATTTACTAGATTCGAGTCTTGATAAATTACAAAAATTGAATGCTGAAGACTGGACAAATTTTGATCAGATTCCAATTATTACATATAATGAAGCAATTGATATTATCAAAACTGAGAATCCAAAAATTGAATGGGGCGATGATTTATCCTCCAATTCATTGGATATTCTATCTAAAAAATATCCCTCATTTTATTATGTCATTGATTGGCCTTCTTCTGGTAAACCATTTTATATTAAAACTGACGGTGATTATTCCGAATCATTTGATCTCATGTACGGCAATATGGAATTAGCTTCTGGAGGTACTCGTGTTAATGATAAAGAAGAATTAATAACTCGATTACAACAAAAGAATCTTAATCCTAACGGTTTTGAATTTCATTTAAGAGTCTTTGATTATGGCATGCCTCCTCATGCGGGATTTGGTTTGGGATTTGAACGACTTATGATGATTATTGCCAATCAAACAAATATAAGAGAAGTAAGTATATTTCCAAGAGATCAACATAGGCTTATGCCGTGATAATTGTTGCCAAATAAAAAAATAATTGATTCAAAAAAGTACTCTGAGCTTTCTAAGATTGATCTATCTCCAGAAGAGACCAAAATACTTAATGAACAATTCCCAAAAATTCTTGAATATTTTGATTTATTATCTAAGGTTGACACATCTAAAATCGAACATGTTGAGTCGATTTCAAACGTCTTTCGTGAGGATATAGCTCGTGATTCTATTGCTGATGAGATTCTTGACATATTTCCTTCTAAAAAAGAACGCTTTGTCAAAGGTCCACGGATGATGTAGAAAATGAGTAACTTGATTAGTCAATTTGAAGATATTAAAGAAAAAAACAATTCAATAAATGCTTATATCACGTTTTCAGATTTGCCAGAAAAACAATTAATCACCGATGGCAAATTATCTGGAAAGACTATTGCAATCAAAGATACTATCTCCACTTTAGGTCTTCGAACAACATGCGCCTCAAAGATGCTAGAGACTTATGTTCCTCCATTTGACGCACATGTTGTTACGTTGTTAAAAAAACACGGGGCAATGATTCTTGGTAAAACAAATTGTGATGAATTTGCAATGGGTTCCAGCACTGAACATAGCGCATTTGGACCTACTCATAATCCTCATGATCTTGAACGTGTTCCAGGTGGTTCCTCGGGTGGAAGTGCTGCTGCTGTAGCAGGTAATCTTGCTGATTTGGCTCTAGGTAGTGATACTGGTGGTTCTATTAGGTGTCCTGCTTCTTTTTGTGGAATTGTTGGTTTAAAGCCCACATACGGCCTAATTAGTCGTTATGGTTTGATTGCTTATGGGAATAGTCTAGAACAAATTGGTCCAATGGCAAAAACTGTTTATGATTGCGCATTATTATTAGAATGCATATCTGAATATGATGATCGAGATGCTACTTGTATTCAAACAAAAAATCCTGAATATACGCAACATCTTGATGATGATATTGGTGATTTGAAAATTGCAGTTCCGAAAGAATTTTTTGGTAATGGAACTGATCGAGTTGTTGAACAAACTGTCTGGGATACAATTAAGAAACTTGAATCTGAAGGTGCAATTATTGAAGAAATTAGTATTGAATCTATAAAATATTCTCTTCCAGCTTATTACATAATTGCAATGTCCGAAGCTAGCTCTAATCTTGCAAGATTTGATGGTCTTCGATATGGATTGCATAGTGAAAAATCTAATGATTGGAATGAACTTTTTTCTAAAAATAGAAAATTAGGTTTTGGGTTTGAAGTTAAAAGAAGAATTATGCTAGGAACGTTTGCATTATCATCTGGATATTTTGATGAATATTATGTTAAAGCTCAACATGTTCGTTCATTGATTGCTAGTAATTTTAAGAGAGTCTTCAATAAATTTGATGTCGTTATATCTCCTACAATGCCTACTTTGCCATTCAAAATTGGAGAAAAAATTACAGACCCATTATCGATGTATATGAGTGATGTAGATACAGTTTCTGCAAATCTTGCAGGAATTCCATCTTTATCTGTCCCTTGTGGAAGTTCTAATTCACTTCCAATCGGTATTCAATTGATGTCTAATCATTTTAATGAACAAACCATTTTAAATTTAGGTAATAAAATTGAGCAGTTTCGAGGCATGGTAAAATGAAAAATACATTTGATGGAGTAAAAATTGGACTTGAAATACATTGCCAGCTCACATCACTTAATACAAAAATGTTTTGTAATTGTTCGTCAAATTATCGTGGAAAAGAACCTAATACAATATTATGTCCTGTTTGCACGGGTTTACCTGGCTCTTTACCAGTATTGAATAAGAGAGCTCTTGAAGCGGCTATTAAAATTGGATTAGCTTTAAATTGTAAAATATCTAATTTTTGTAACTTTTTCCGTAAAAACTATTTTTATCCTGATTCACCAAAGAATTATCAAATTACTCAATATGATAAGGCTGGTGGCGTAGCTATTGCCAGTAAAGGTCATATTGAAACAACTTTAGGGAATGTTCATATTACTCGTATTCAAATGGAAGAGGATCCAGGTAAATTACAATATGAAGGGAGTATAACTGCCTCGACAAATACTCTGATAGATTACAATCGTGCTGGAATATCTCTAGTAGAAATTGTTACAGAACCTGATATTGTCTCTCCAAAACATGCACGAGAATTTCTTAATACTATACAATCAATCGTTGAAACTATAGGTGAATGTGATAGTACACTTGATGGCTCAATGCGGGCTGATGCTAATGTTTCAATTAGTGGTGGTCAGAGAGTTGAAATTAAAAATATTTCTTCTTTCAAAGAAGTTGAACGTGCACTGAATTTTGAAATTACTCGGCAGAAAACTATACAAACTGCTAAAAAAATGGAAACTCGACATTGGGATGATACTCGTCGTGTCACTGTAACTCTCAGAGTCAAAGAAGATGAAGAAGGCTATAGGTATTTTCCCGATCCTGATCTCCCGCCATTGAATATATCCAATGAATTTATTCATGATATTGGAACAAAACTTCCTGAATTGCCAGAACAAAGATATAATCGATTTATTAGTGATATAGGACTGCCAAAAGAAATTGCACATATTCTAACTAAAGATAAATTAATTGCTGATTATTTTGAAAATTCTTTACAATATAATAATTATCCCAAATTATTAGGTAGCTGGATTGCAAATGATATTCTCGGCTATCTGAATCGCAATAAATTGGATTCTACTGCTTTAAAGATTGCACCTGAAAAACTTTCTCAATTGGCAAAAGCTGTTTCTGATTCACAAATTAACGAATTAACTGGAAAGTCAATATTGATTCAATCACTCACATCTAATCAAGATATTGATGTTCTCCTTGCTTCGGAAGTAGGCAAGTCTGTAGATAATGAACAATTGCTAAAAATAATTGATGATATTTTTCTACGAAATCCACAAGCTGTAACAGATGCTAAAACAGATCCTAATGCGATACATTTCTTAATTGGAAAAGTTATGAAAGAAACTAAAGGTCACGCTGATCATGTTATTAGTAAAGAATTGATTGAAAAAAAATTATCCGAATAAAAATTTTAAATTATTATTTATTTATTAGTACGACTTGAATTAATTAAATGGAAAGAAAATCTATTATATATTTTATTTTTTCATTGTCGTTAATTATTGTCTCACCAAGATTTTTAGTTATAAACATTCCTGATGCAAATGTTATAGATTTCATTTTAGCATTTTTTATAGTGTTTTTTTCTTATCTTTGTTTATCTATAGGCATTTCTGAATCAATTTAAAAATTATTTTTAATTATTCTACGCCTATTGTATTTCCTATTCCAGCAATAATTATTTTTTCCTTAATTTTTGTATGTTGTTTAATTATTTGATTAACTTTTTCGATTAATAGATCAGCTGATTTTAATGTACTTTCCTTCATTTCTGTAATTGCATCTTTCTCTGCCATTTTTGAGACCAAAGCCAAATATCGAATTTTATTTATTGTTGCCATTTCTTCGATTTTATATCTCTCAATACCTGGTCCTCCAATTGCAGCTCCAATTCCTTCTGCTATTTCTCCTGTTTTTTCTCCCTCTAATTTGAGAGCTGCATCAATAGTAATTATTAATTTAATATCTTTATTATTTTCAATAATTTTTTTAATTGCTTCACCGGGTTTACCGACGTTTCCTCCTGGTCCTTTGGCTTTGATTAAGAAAATTTGTCTATCTTCAATTGACGTTTCATTTACTATTGTATTTTTTACAATTTCCGTACTTTTAGAATCTCCTTTTAATTTTGATGTAATTAATGGGCCTATTGTATCTCCAATTGGTTTACCGTTTTTTAATGATGGTATGGCTGCATGATAAGCTTCAGCTTGTTCCATAATTATATGTAAAATCATTTGAGCTTGAGCTAGTATGAATGCATTTCCAGTTTTTTTTCCACTTATATAAAAATGTCTTATGTATTTGAACATGAGATTTAGTCCTAATGTCACTTCAAGTAGATTGAGTAAATTAGTTAATTGAGTTTCATCAGCCGATTTGGCTAATAATTGAAGTTCACTCTTTAGGATTTCTTCTTCTGTATCTAATAAATGCTCTAATTTATTTATAATTCCTTTAGGATCCATTGCTACGGGGGGAATTACAAATGATTCCAGAAGACTATCGAATCTTTCTTCAACATATTTTTTTTCTCCACCATATTCTAACAAAGTTTCTAATACTTTATTTCTTGCGTCTGTTTTCATTTTTTCAAGTTTTGTTAGGCTTTTTCCTATATTACGAGTTATCATAAATAATTGTATTTTTTGTCCATACAACATTAAAAATAGAAATAATGGTATCCAAATTATACTCATTATTGAATCTGTATCTCCGCCAATCATTGATTTCTTTTGGTAAAATGTTTAATTTAAGGCTTGTATACTTTCAAATGTTATTTAATTACGATATTAATTTCATATTTCATACATTTTATATAATGCAACGTTCTAAAATTAACGATTTTGCCAAAAACAAAAGCTGTGATTAGTGTTGAGAATGTAGTTGCAACAGGTAATTTAAAGCAAAGCCTTGACTTGATACAAATCAATAAAAAATTCAAACACACCGAATATAATCCCGACAGATTTCCAGGATTGGTATACCGTATAAAGGTTCCAAAAACTTCGACTTTAATATTTAGAACTGGTAAAATGGTTTGTACTGGTTCGCGCTCGGAAGAAATGTCAGGAATTGCTATTAACCTTGTAGTTAAGGAACTTAAAAAAGGAGGAATAAAAATTAAGAATAAACCTATTACTGAAGTTCAAAATATAGTTGCATCTGTTGATTTAGGTGGTCAAATAGACCTTGAAGAAGTTGCACGACAGTTACCTCGATGTATGTATGAACCTGAACAATTTCCTGGAGTAATTCTTCGCGCATCTGAACCGAAAGCAGTTTTTCTTATTTTTTCTAGCGGAAAACTCGTTTGTACTGGTTCTAAACGTGAAAAAGATATCTATACTGCAGTTAAAAAACTTCATACATTGCTTGAAGAGAAAGACCTAATGATTTATTAATTTCTACGAAATTCTTATTAACATTTATATACTCTGTTTTATTATTGATATTATTTGATTAATCGAATTACCTATTTAGTTCTGGGATTCTTGATTATTTCCATGATTTTTACTGATATTCCTATGGTTTCTGTTCAAGGACAAAATAATAACGATCAAGGATTTGGTTGGGTTTCTCATGGGTATAATGGCAAACAAACAAATTTTAGTCCGCAGAACCAAATTACAGTCGATACAATTCATCTTTTAACGGATGAGTGGACTAATGCTTTTGTAATTCCTCCTATTGTTGCTGGAATAGAATTACAACCAGGATTACGAGCAAGACCATTAGCTAAGGACGGTCTTATTTTTATGCCTACTAATTTTAATGATGTTTTTGTTCACAATATTAATTCAGGTTTGCCTCTCTGGGCCTATGCATATCCAGTAAATATGACTCAGGTTATAGAAGAATATCCCGCTATAAGTCCGTATAATCCAGGAGTTGTTGAGTCAGCTGGTATATTTGAAAACTATCTTTTATTCCCAACAACAGATTGTGGAATGGTGTTCTTAGATCATCTCACAGGTGTTCCAGAATTTCGTGGTGAATTGACACGAGGACAAATGTGTGATAATATTGACGGCAACAATGGATATTACACTGGTCAAATTTACAGCAGTCCTGTAGTATATGAAAAAGAAAGAATTTTAATAACTGGAACTACCGTAAGTGGAAAAGCAGAATCTGGTAGAGGTTACATAGCAGGGTTTAATGTTGATTCAGGCGAACTTGTTTGGAGGTTCTTTTTAATGCCTCCTGCTGGTGGTGATAAAGACTGGGCGATGCAATTTCAAGGCCTTGGTAATGTAGATCCAGTTCCAGATGATTGGGGTGATGTTATTAATGTTGGTGTTGGAATGGCAATTGGACAATGGGCTATTGATGAAGAAACTGGTATTGTTTATGTAGGAACATCTGCACCAGGTCCTAATTTCAATGCAGTTAATAGACCTGGACCAAATTTATTTTCCTCATCTATACTTGCGTTGGATGCTGCAACTGGAGAATTAATTTGGTATTATCAAGCATCTTCACACGATTTATTTAACCATGGTTGTAATTGGAATACTCTTTTAGGAAATATTGAAGATCGTAAAGTATTGTTCAAAGCTTGTGATGATGGAAAATTAATTGCATTAGATGCAGCTGATGGCGAATTGATTTGGTCTTTCTCTCCTCCTGATGTAAAGTTTACAGTTGCACAAAATAATTTAAACAAAAATTGGCAAAATGAACCTTCCACTGATGGTTTTTGGCAGTGCCCTGGTATAACTGGTGCTAGTGCAGGCGATATTGCTTTTGCTTATGGAAAAATCTTCTATATCACAACAAATTATTGTGACTTTCTCAAATTTGTTCCTGATAGTGAAGACGATTTGAATTCTTTTGGCGCAGAACTTTTAACAGCGTTACCTGAAGGAGTTAGACGATATCGTAAACCTGATCCAAATGTGACTTTACACATTATGCCTCAAAATAGTACTGTATATGCTGTAAATACTCTAGATGGAAGTATTGAATGGTCGCGTCAAATACCTGATACACCCCATCTAGGTGGGCTTATAGTTTCAGGCGGTATGGTGCTATATTCTGGCTTGGATGGACAAATTCATGTTTTAGACGAACTGAGTGGTGAAGAAATATTTTCAAGATTTATTGGCGCAGCACTTGGAACATCTCCTATAATTGGAGCGGCAGCTTCTGGTGAACAGTTTATATTTCAATCTGTTGGCGGGTTGCCTGAAAGATTTGGCCAACCTGTTTCTGGAGTTTTTGTAGCTCAAAAAATTCGTGGTGGTCCTCAAGTACCTATACTACCGGATGAAATTGAAATACCGGAATCTGAAAATGATGGCGAATTGCCTTTAAATATTGTATTTCCTGCTCTTGTTCTGATTTTATTTGTTTTTATTTTTACTGCATTTGGTCCATCTCGAATTAAAAACCTGATTAAAAAATAATTAATTTTGACATAGAAAAATTAATAGCAGTGCATATTAAAACTAGGCATAATAATATTAGGTGTTAATAATGGGCGTCTTAAAAATATCCAAAATTAGTGTAATTCTTCCTAGATCTCAACTTTCATTAGCTATGGAAAAACTCTTTCGATTTGAAACTTTTCATGCCCAACAATCTGATTCTAGTCATTATGATGAATTATTGGATGATTATTCAAAGAGATCTCTTCGAATTTATGTTAAACTTTCTGAATTAATTAAAGAATTAAAATTAAAACCTACTCCAGGTATTTTGGATACACTCAAAGACGGTTATAATATTTCTGCTGAGAAACTCGAATTGAATAAATGGGAAGATATTCTATCTATTCTTGAAAATAAGACCGATCCAATTATAACTTTAATTTTAGATAAGATTAATAATTTAAAAGATTTTAACAATCAGATATCTAAAGATGAAGCAAATCTTGAAGCATTAAAATTGTTATCTGATTTTTCCCTTAATTTAGAAAATATTAATAAATTAAATCACTTTTCAATTAGTCTTAATATATGTAATAATAATGATATTGAGGAGATAACTAAGAGCTTTCCCAATGCTCTTATCTCAACCGAATCCCTTACTGATGATAAGAGTCTCATACTTATTGCTGTAAAAAAAGAAAAATCTGAAAATATAGAAAAAACATTGCGGATGTTTGAAGTTGATAATGTAATTATTCCAGATGAATTACCTCAAAATCCTTCTGACGCTCATAAATTATTATTAGAAAATCTTAATGTTAAGAAATCTAAACTTGATGAAATCAATGTCGATATGCTAAACCTAGTCCAACAACATAGTGATTTAATTCTCTCCCATTTTGAACTGTCTAAAATTCTCTATGATTCTTGTGAATTAGTTAAAAGAACTGGGGAATTAAAATATTTTGCTATTATTACTGGTTTTATACCATCATCAAAAAGAAAACAATTCGAACATGAATTTAATAATTGGATTTTACTTTCTGAAGAAATAAATCCTAATGATCATCATAACGAATCTCATTCTGAAGTACCCACATTATTAAAAAATTCAAGCATAACAAATTCATTTGAATTTGTTACTTTAAATCAAGGACAGCCAAAATATGGCGAAATTGATCCTACTCTTTTAATAACTTTATCATTTCCAATTTTTTATGGTATGATGTTTGGTGATGTGGGTCATGGACTGATTTTATTTCTTTTTGGTTTATTTCTATTATATCGAAAGGCACCATTTTTAAAGAAATGGGGGCAAATTTTTACTTTATCTGGTTTAGCTGCTATATTTTTTGGGTTTCTTATTGGTGAATTTTTTGGTTTTGAAATTTATTCTCTAACACATTTGTTTGGCCATGCGCCTATTCATTTTATTAATCGTAGTCATGGATTATCAACAATTAATGTTGTTGCATTGAAATATTTCCTTAAAATTTCTATACTTATGGGCATTACGCATTTGTTTATTGGAAATTTTATTACAATTTATAATACAATTAAGAATAAAGAATATGATGAATTGATTATCGAAAAAATTCCTGCTTTTCTCATATTTTTTGGTTTTGTGTTTCTAATGTTTGCATTTATTGGAACTGGTTTTAAGATTGATCAACTTTTTACTTCCCAACGTGATACTCCGATATTCTTCTTTTTACGAGTATTCCCGATTTCTCTTGTTTCTATTTATTCTATTTCTATATTATTATTTGGATTTTTTATTTTTATCATTGGAAAGCCCATAATGATTCTAACTGGAAAAGCTCCAAAAGAAAGTATAATTATGGTTGCTTTTGTAAGTTTTTTAGATGGTGGAATTGAAAAAATTGCAGGTTCTTTGTCTAATATTTTAAGTTATTCACGATTAGCTGTTTTGTTAACAGTTCATTCTTCATTATTGATTGTTGTTAACTTAGTATGGGGCTTTCCTTTATTTTTAGCTATACCTTTAGTTATTTTACTTAATATTTTAGTTCTTGTCTTGGAGGGGATGATAGTCTATATTCAAAGTCTAAGGCTTCATCTTTATGAATGGTTTACTAAATTTTTCGCAGGTTCTGGTAATTCTTTTCAGGTATTGATGCCTAAATTGATTCGAACAAAATTAATTTGGAAAGATTGATATTTTTACATTATAATATTGGACATTAAAACTTTCGGTTCAATTTTATTTTCAATTCCAAAAGCTATTGAAGCTAAATTATTTGCTTCAAATTCTTTAAGTCTAATTATTGAAAGAGAAACAACTTCGCCAAAAGAATTCCAAAAGAATGTTTTCTTAAATTTTATAAATTCATGTTTTCTAATATTGTCTTCTAACTGTGAAATAGCTGCCTCCTCGTTTGTAAATGACGTTGGTATTAATTTATTATATGAAGTGTTCTCTAATGTTTTTATCCCTTCTTCAATGCTTTCTGATATTATGATTTCTTTTAATGTTGTTATTGATATGTCGAATGTTGGCTCAATTAATATTTTCTTGATTTCTTCATTTTCTAATTTCCATAATTTAGCGCGAAGTACTGATAAAATATTATATGAATCGACATAATAGGCAATTATTTGACGAAATTTTCCTATTTTAGGTGTTTTTGCTAAAGTAGAATAAAATGATCTATCTAAATAAATATCAAAAATATCTATTTTAGGATTTTCTTTAAAAATTTGCATTGCTCTTTCTATATCTTTGAAAAATTCTGTTCCATTTAGTGTATTTATAGAATCTTCAATATTCTCTGCTGTGAGCGCTCTAGTGATTAAATCTCGTCGTCCAATCAATTCTTCTGAATATAAATCTAAATAGTCTTTAAGTTCATCATATGATTTATTCAGTGCTTTACCTTTTAATACTATTTTCAGATTTGCAATGATGTATTTTAAGAAATAACTAGACAGAATTTTATTTGCTGGTGATACCTTCATCAAGTCATAATGCAATTTTGATACGTGTTTTTTTACTGCATGTTCAATTTTTTTACTTGTATATGGCTCATCTACTTTTGAAATAAATTCATTATAAGTAGTTGTTTTTAATTTAATTATTAATTCATCAATTGATTTTGATTCAGCTAATGATGTATAAGTTGCTTGGTCTATCAATGTTCCTTTTAACGCATATGCTTTTACAGCAGAATAAGTTCTGTCTTCTAAAATGCTATTCATTTAAAAAAAATCATCTTTCTAGTATTCTTTTAATTACTAGTTTTACAACAGTATCAATTTTTGAATCAATTTTGATTTGTAATTTTTTGCCTTCATTATCTCCAGTTTTCACAATATCATTTGCTTTACTTTTATTTTCTTTAACAATTTTTTTAATGTTGTCATTTTTTATTGCACTTGTTTCTTGAATTATTTTATTTTTAATTTTTTCTGAGTTTGCTTTTGTCATTTTTATCAATTCAGACTTTTTTACAATCGCTTGATTTTTTATATTTTCTAGTTCTTTTTCAAAATCTGATAATGAATTAATTATATTTTTAATTTCAGGTTGTTTATTTGACATTGATTATAATTACTCCTATTTATTGTATTTATTTTTATTATTTGAGTTTTAAAATAGCCTGAGCAAGATCTCCATTTGTTTCTTCTAATGCTTTTTGTGCTTCTTCCTGAGATGCATTAGCTTGTTGTGATACTAATAAAATATCTTCTTTCTTATATGCGGGGTTTTCTTTTTCTATTTCTTCAGTATCGTTTCCAATTATTTGAAACATGTTCATTGCTTTACTTTTTATTTGTGATACTTGTGGCTCTTTTATTATTAAATCTCTTTCTTTTGTTTTTATGATGACTTCTTCAACATTTGGTAATTCTTCTAGATTCATACCCATTTTTTCGAGCATTCTACGAGTTTGACGATTATCCATTCTAAAATTCATTAATTTATCTTATCTCATCTTTATCATACAGTTATTTATTAATTCTGTGTCTTATTTTTACTGCTGCACCTTTGTTCATTTTTTTCATCATTTCTTGAGATAATATTGATTTACCTACTGCTATTAAATTATGTTTTTCATCAATTATTATTGCCTCAGATTCAGGAAAAATATTTTTCCCTACATTTAGCACATGTTTAGCAAAAACTGATCCACTTTTTTCAATATATTCTCGTATATCATTATTTATTATCACACAATTTCTTCTCTCTTTATCATGATTTAATATTATTTGACTTCCATATACTGTTAATGCATAACTTCCATTTGTTCTAACTGTGGCAAATAATTCTTCATCAATATATATGTATTTTAATCGCTTAGTTTTTGCTGATATTCTATATTTTATAGAATCTTTGTTAATTTGATTTTTGATATTAATATCAAATAAATAACTTATTGTATCTAGAATTTTATTTATTATTATATCATTTGACAAAATTATCACATTATTTTAATTTGAGCTTATTTTTTAAACTCAATAGTAATATCATTTAAATTATCCTATGTGTTGAATTATCATAAATAATTGCCAATTGAAATTTTACGTTTAGGTCATAGACTACATCGAGATTATCGAATTACTACTCATTGTGCATTAGTTTCTAGAGCATTTGGCGCAACGAAAATGTATTATTCTGGATTTCAAGATGATAAAATGGCCCTTAATCTCCAAAAAGTAAATGATTCTTGGGGTGGTAATTTTGAAATCAAGTATTTAAAAAATTGGCGGTCATTTCTTAAACAATCTAAACTCCAAGGTTCATTTATTATTTTATGTACTATGTATGGAAAAAATTTACCTGATGTAGAACAAGAAATTAGAAATATAAAAAATAAATCTAATATTATAATAGTTATTGGTTCTGAAAAAATACCATCTGATTTATTATATTTGTCTACTTTGAATGTCGCAATTAGTAATCAACCACATTCTGAAGTCGCTGCCTTGGCTGTTATTTTGGATAGAATATTCTCTGGTAATCAATTAAATATTAAGTTTGATAAGGCTCATTTAAAAATTGTTCCGACAAAACAAGGAAAAAAAGTAATTTATGATTTATAATCCAGAATAGATGAAGTAATGATATTTCCAATTTCTTTTGTTTTTTTATTTCCTCCAATTTCTGCTGTTTTCATATTGTTTTTCAAGCTATCATATACTGCCTTTTCTACTGCTTTTGCTGCAATCAAACATTTTTCATCTTTTTTGTGATCTGATAACCATTCTAACATTAATTTAATTGATAATATCATTGCAATTGGATTTGCAGTTCCATTTCCTGCTATATCTGGAGCTGCGCCATGAACAGGTTCAAACAATGCAAAATTTTTTCCTATGTTTGCAGATGGTGCTAACCCTAAACCGCCTACAACTTGAGCTGCCTCATCTGATAAAATATCTCCAAACATATTTGTAGTTACTATTATATCAAAATCTTCTGGATTTCTAATCAAGTTCATTGCACAAGCATCTACATATAATTCTGATAATTCAACTTCTTTAAATTGTTTTGAGATTTCTTTTACTGATTCTACAAATAGACCGTCAGTAATTTTTAAAACATTGGCTTTATGAACTGCTGTTACTTTTTTCTTTCTTTTCATTGCCATTTTAAATGCATATTCTGCAGTTCTTCTACATGCTTTTTTACTAATTACACGAAGTGCTATCGCACTTTCACCTGCATTAAATTCAAGACCGCGATATAGATCTTCAGTATTTTCTCTTACTATAATCAAATCAACATTTTCATTTAGAGAATTTAAATTTGGTAATGATATTGAAGGACGTAGATTTACGTACAAGTCAAATAATTGTCTCATTTTTACAATTACTTCCATAGCTGACTCTCCAACAGGTCCTTTGATGCAAACATCGGATGATTTTATTTGATTTAAAGTACTATCTGGTAATGCTTTCCCAAATTCTTTTAATGCTATGTCTCCTGCTTTTACCTCTATAATTTTGAAATCAATCTTAAATCTTTCACTTACGCTGTTTAATGAATTTAATGCACATTCTATGATTTCCGGACCTATTCCATCTCCAGGAATCACTGAAATTTTATATGTCAAATTGTTATTCACTTTTAGTTCATATTTGGTTTTTCATTGATTTTATAGCTCTATCTACTAATCCAATTATTTTACTAATATTATACGGTTCTAATATTGTGTTATTTGATTTATTAAACTGATTCTCTAATTCTCTACCTATATTATGTGCATTTTCAATTATAAATTCAGAGCGTTTTATTATCTTTTTTATTTCATTTTCAGATTCGTCAATTAAAGTCAGTTTAATTTTTTCTTCAAATAATTGAATACTTAATTTCCATCCATAATCCTGAATCTCTAATAAATTATTTACCGACATTAATAAATTCAACATCGAACAGTCGAATAAACTTATCTACCGTTATATAGAAATTAATTTATGGTCGATTCAAACATTCATTTTAGTGATGTTTTAGTAATAGGATCTGGTTTAGCAGGACAAAGTTCTGCCTTGGCAGCATCTAAATATTCAAATCATGTAACAATTTTATCAAAAGTTCCTGTTATGAGATCTCATTCTGTAGCTGCCGCAGGTGGTATTAATTCGGTTTCTGGATCTGAAGATTCTATTGATGATCATTTTGTTGATATAGTTAAGGGCTCTGATTATCTAGCAGATCAAAACGCTGTAAAGATTTTAGTAAAAAATACACTTCTTGAAATAGCTTTTTTAGAAGAATTAGGAGTAAAATTTGATAAGATTGGAGATAAAATATTACGTAATAAATTTGGCGGCGCAACATTTGCTAGAACACTAAATTCATCAGATAAAACAGGATTATCTATTATGGATTCGTTATTTAATTCCATTAAGCATTCTAACATTTCATTATTCGAAGGTTTCCATGTTATTGATTTACTGGTTCAAAATAATACATGTTTTGGAGTGATGACTTTTGATATGAAAAATGCTCAATTAACTCCATTTTTTTCAAAAACTACTATTTTGGCTACAGGTCCTTTTGGATATTTATTTAATAATACAACGAATTCAATTATTTGCACTGGTGATGGTGTTGCAATTGCATACAGAGCAGGAGCATCTTTAAAAGATATGGAATTTGTTCAATTTCATCCAACCTCATTGATTGGTTCTAATATTCTTATTACTGAACGCGCGAGAGCAAAAGGAGCTTATTTACTTAACAATAAAGGTGAAAGATTTATGGAGAAATATGCTCCGAAAAGCATGGAATTAGCTCCTCGTGATATTATTTCTAGAGCTATGGTTAAAGAAATTAAATTAGGTTTAGCTTTTGAAGATGATGAGTATGGGTCTTATGTGGAATTATCATTCACTCATTTGTCTGAAGCTGTTATTCTTAAGAGCTTGAAAGATATTCGTGATATTGGGTTACATTTCACAAAAACAGATATTATGACTGAGCCTTTGAAAGTTATTCCTGCTCAGCATTATATGATGGGTGGTATTAGTGTAGACCTGAATTGTAACACTGATGTAAATAGCCTTTACGCTGCAGGTGAATGTGCTTGCTTGAGCGTTCATGGTGCAAATCGTCTTGGCGGTAACTCACTATTGGAATGTCTTGTATTCGGTAGAATATCTGGTAAATCAGCTTCAATATATTCTCAAAGCCTATCTGATTTTGATTATGATATTGCTAATCGACTCGTATTAACACAAGAATCTAGATTTAAGAAAACAATTAATTCTATATTGGATTCATCGGAAAATTTGAATATTTCTCATATACTTAAAGAAATGAAAATTATAATGAATTCACATGCAAGCATTTCTCGAAATAAAAAATCATTACAGTATGCAAAAGAACAATTATCTAAATTGCAAATTTTAATGAATGATGTTTGCATCAATAATTCAAATACTTATTCAAATCTTGAATTATGTTCATATTTTGAATTGCATAATATGTTGGATTTATCAGAAATTATTATCGAGTCATCTCTTGAACGAAAAGAAAGTCGTGGTTCACATTTTCGGCTTGATTATCCTGTTCGTAATGATAAAGAATGGCTTAATCATATCTTGATAAAAAAAATTGATTCTGGCTTTAATTTGTCTATAAAACCCGTTGATTTATCCGATTTATCTCTTGAAACACGAAATTATTAAATTTTCTTTAATTGGTTTATTTATTTGATTAACATGACAAAAAAAGCAGTAATAATTCGAGGCGATGGAACAGGACCAGAACTTATAGATTGCGCATTACAAATTCTTAATTCTGTAAATCCGTCTAATGTAGAATTTATTGTATGTGATGCTGGAAATGAATGGTGGGAAAAAAATAAAGGTCCAAGTTTAATTCCTTCTTATACACTTAAAGAATTAGAAAATTCTGATGCATGTTTAAAAGGCCCAACTGTTACTTCTACAATTCTTGATTCTCCTCGAAGTGTTGCTGTAACTCTTCGACAAAAATTTGATTTATATGCTAATGTTCGACCTATTAAAACCAATTCTCATACTTCTCCATCAATTGACTTGTTATGTGTAAGAGAAGCTACCGAAGGCATGTATAGTGGAATAGGTTATAAAATTGATAATGATACTGCAATTACAATTCGGAAAATAACACGTTCATCATGTAATCGAATTGCAAAATTTGCTTTTGAATCAGCTATTGATAGAGAATGGAATAGTGTTGTAGCTATCCATAAAGCAAATATCTTAAGAGAAACCGATGGTCTTTTTCTTCATGAAATAAACTTAGTTTCTAAAAATTATCCCAAAATTACTGTTGAAGATTATTTCATTGATAATTTTGCACAACAATTGTATAAAAATCCAGAACGATTTAATAAAAAAGTTTTAGTTAGTACTAATCTCTTCATGGATATAATTTCTGAAGAAGCCTCTGCATTAACTGGCAGTATTGGAAATGTTTATTCTGCAAATTTTGGTACTGATTACGCTATGTTTGAACCTGCTCATGGAAGTGCTCCTAAATATAAAGGAATGGATAAAGTTAATCCCACTGCAACTATATTGTCTGCTGCTTGGATGTTACGATATTTAGGCGATTCCATTTCTGCCGATGCTATATTTAATTCAACTGAGAAAGTAATTACTGATAACAAATATGTTACATATGATCTCGGTGGCACGGCAAAAACATCTGAAATGACTTCAGAAATAATTAAACATCTTTAATTATTTAATTAAAAATTATTCAGATAATGCTTATACGTTGCTTTTAATTTTATTATATTATATGAGTTATGATAATGATTTAAAGAAAACTGCTGATATGAAACAATGGCTAGAAAAAAAAATTTATGAAATTGAAATTGAATTATCTAATTTAAAAAATATGCTTGAAATTGTTGATAGTGTTTTAAAAACTTCTAGTTTCCAATCTGCAACATTCTTTAAACAACCTATATCTGATATAAAAAGCACCTCTTCTAGCAGCGCTTATAAAAAATTATGTAATAAATGCAACGTTGAAATTGAAATGCGTAAAATAAATGAAAAGTGGGGTGCGTATACTGTTAGCAGTGATCTTCACCATAAATGTGATGCTTATGAATAAAGAAAATGTTATTGTTTTAGATTTTGGCGGTCAATATTCACATTTAATCACAAGACGAATCCGAGACCTATCCGTTTATGCTGAATTATTGCCATATGATAAATCTGCTAAAGAAATTGAATCGTTAAATCCATTGGGCATCATTCTTACAGGTGGTCCTAGCAGTGTTTATGATGATAATTCTCCTAAACCTGATCCTAAAATATTTGATTTAAACATACCAATTCTTGGTATTTGTTATGGGCTGCAAATAATTGTTGATAATATGGGGGGTTCTATTACACGAACTGATAAAAGAGAATATGGTAAAGCAACCCTATCTATACCGTTTGAACAAAAATTATTCTATGGCATTGGTTCAAAAACTGATGTCTGGATGAGTCATGGAGATGCCACAAAAACACTTCCAGATAATTTCAAATCAATTGCCTCTACTGAAAATTCTCCTTATGCAGCTATCTGCTCAAATAATTTATATGGTGTACAATTTCATCCGGAAGTTACTCACACTTCCGACGGAACAAAAATTTTAAAGAATTTTCTTTATGAAATCTGTGTTTGTAAGGGTTTATGGACAATGGATTCATTTGTTGATTCTTCCATTAATCAAATAAAATCACAAGTTGAAAATGATTCTGTTCTTTGTGCATTAAGTGGTGGTGTAGATTCATCAACAGTTGCATTATTACTTCATAAAGCTATAGGAGACAGATTAACCTGTGTATTTATTGATCATGGATTATTGCGTAAAAATGAAGCTAGTGATGTTTTAGCTATGTTTGATAAATTAAATATTAAAATTATTTTTTATAATAAATCTGATAGATTTCTCAATTTAATTACAGATGCTATTGATCCTGAGATACGTCGAAAACTTATTGGTCAAGAATTTATTAAAGTATTTGAAGAAATTAGTAAACAGAATGGCCCTTTTAAATGGTTGGCACAGGGTACTTTGTACCCTGATGTTATTGAAAGCGCTACGACTAAGGGACCTGCTGCCACAATTAAGACTCACCATAATGTTGGTGGCCTTCCAGAAAATCTTAGTTTTAAATTAATTGAACCGCTTAGGGAGTTGTATAAAGATGAAGTACGTAATGTTGCTAAATTAATTGACTTACCCGTCGATATTCTCAAAAGGCATCCATTTCCAGGTCCTGGATTATCAGTTCGTATTATTGGTAAATTTACTAATGAAAAATTATCTATTTGTAGAGATGCTAGCCACATAGTCGAGGAAGAACTTAAAAAAGCAAACCTTTATGATAGTGTTTGGCAAGCATTTGCTTTTGTTGGTGACGATCAAGCTGTTGGTGTTCTTGGCGATGGCCGTAAAATGGGTCACATAGTGACTGTCAGAATTGTAGAATCGACTGATGCAATGACTGCTGATTGGGTGAAGCTTCCTTCTGATGTTTTAGATAATATTAGTACAAGAATAACCAATGAGGTTGATAATGTAAGTTGGGTTACTTATGCAATATCTAGTAAACCGCCATCTACAATTGAACCGCAGTAAATAATTAATCCTTCAATAATTCCTTTATTTTATCACTTACTATCTTACCATCGACTTTTCCACGTAATTGTTTCATTGCTTCTCCCATTAAGATGCTAAAAGAATTTTCTCCTTTTTCATTAATAATTTCTTTTTTTGCATTTATTATTTCTGATATTATTTTTTCAATATCTTTTTCATTTAATTTATTTGATTTCATTTCATTAATTATATCGTTAACGTCATTATCATTTTCACATATGTCTTTAATTATTTTTTCAAAGGATTCTTTAGCAATTATTCCTTTTTCTATTTCTTTAAATATTTTTTCTAATTCATTATTTGTAATTTTATTTATATTGATATTATTTCTGCTTAAATTGATTAATGTTTCTGTTAATTGTGCCGCAATAAAATTTGCAGGCAAATTTATATTTTTAATTAACTTTTCAAATAATGCTTTATATTTTGAATCAAATATTTGAATTGATAATTTATCATTTAATCCGATGTTGTTTTTGTAATTATTTATTTGCTCTTCATAGGTTTGTGGCAGTATTTTTTTAATTTTTAATTTCCTATCATCAGTTATTTTAATTGGAATTATGTCAGTTTCCGGATACATTCTTGCTGATCCGGGTCTTGGTCTCATATAGTTAGTTTTTCCATCCTTCGTAGGAGTTCTTGTTTCTGCTGGTATGCCTATTATGCATTGGCGTAATCTATTTTGAACGCTTTTTATCGCAATATCTATGTTGTCTTTATCACCGGTAAGAATTATGAATCCATCATTAGATTCATTTTTAATTCTAGTAGATATTTTGTTCATTTCATCTTTTGTTATTCCATAATCAGGTAATTCGTCTGAATGAAATATTCCCCCATATCCAAAAAATTTCACTAAAGTGGAGATATCACGACCCAATCTTGTTCCTTCATACTCTTCTTTTCCGATTAATTCTCTGAATTTCGGCGCTTTTATTACCATTACTTTGCCATTGTTGATTAGTACTTTTTTTATTAACTTACAATCAGTATTGTTAAAAATATCTGATATGTCGGCAGTTTCTGCTTTAAAATTATTCTCTTTTATTCCTCTCTCTGATAGTATTTTTTTAATTTTAAGTAAGTTTGTTTGTCTTTGATTCTCAAATTCTATAATATTTGTTAACATATCTAATTGTTGTACGCCTTTTACTTCAATTATATTATCTCCGTCAATTGATACGTTTACGTCTTGTCTAATTGTTCCTATGCCTCTTGCTACTCTTCCAGTTGTTCTCATTAATCTTCCTAAAGTCAACGCAATTTTTTCTGTTTCTCCTTTTTTGAATTTTACAGGTGCAAGTGTAATTTCTATTAATGGAATTGACAATCTGTCTAATGAATAAGTTGATTGATCTATATTCTTACTAATAATTCGTGCCGCATCCTCTTCAAGACTTATTGAAAGTACGGGTATCCTAAGATTATTTACTTGTAATTCTCCTCCTGTGGCTATAATTACTGTTCTCTGAAATCCTGTCGTATTTGAACCATCTATGACTAATTTCCTCATTATATGTATCTCATCTACAGGTTCAGATTTTAACAAATATGATATTGTTAGTGCTATGTCTAACGCCTCTTCACTTATTTCACGAGGTGGTTCTTCATCTGCTTCGACAAGACAACTTGTGTTTATATCTGCTTTATAGTTCATTAGTTTTGATTTTTTTGATTCAAATAATGCTGCTGGGTCAGTTTCACCTAATTCACTCTGAGTAGGACGTAAAATTCTTTTAAAATATATTTCATTTCCCTGTTCATGAAATCCATTACATTTACAAAATAATTTCGTCGAACTTGAAAGCTGTTGATGTATTTCTAATCCTACTTTTAGTTCATTTTTATCATTTTCCATTGTTATTTATCTACCCAGTATTGATCTTTCAGTATATTCGCCAGCAATATTTTTCAACATTATATTTTTAACTTCATTATTCGGATAATTTCCATATGCCCACATTAATTTCACTAAAGCAGTTTCTGGAAGCATATCTTCAAGTGGTGTGACTCCTATTTCTAATAAATTTCTTCCTGCTGAATAGACTGTCATCTTTACTCTTCCACGTAAACATTGTGAAGTCATTCCAACAAACATTCCATTGTCTATTGCTTTTTTAATTGATTTGTTACATCGTGAATTGATATGACCTAGTCCTGTACCTTCTAGTATTATGCCTTTTGAGCCTGAATCTATAATTGCATTTATGATTTCGGATTTAAATCCTGGATGAAATTTTAATAATGCAATATTTTCATCAAAATTAATTTTTGGTTCAAATTTTGTATTATTCTTTGCTATTTCTGATCCAATTATTACTTTATCTTGGTTTACGATTGCTATTGGATCTATTCCTATTGATTCAAATGCATCGCGTTTTGACGTATGGTTCTTCCTTACTCTTGTACCTGAATGAATAGAAATTTCATTGTCTCCAATACTTGAATGCATAGCCAAATATATTCCATTTATGATTTTTTGTGAAGCTACAATAACTGATGAAATCATATTTAGTGACGCATCAGATGAAGGTCTATCTGTTGATCTTTGTGCCCCAGTAAGTATTACTGGTATTGGACAATTTGCTAATGCAAAACTCAATGCGGCGGAAGTATAAGCCATTGTATCTGTTCCATGACCAATAATTACCCCTTCATTCCCTTCCTTAATCTTCTCTATTACTTTGTTTGCAATGTTTTTCCAGTCTTCTGGATTCATTTGTTCACTTGCAATATTAGAAATTAATTGAGTGTTAATGTTTGCATAAGATGCTAATTCAGGTATTATTGAATATAATTCCTCAGCTGAAAATGCAGGATTAACTGCGCCTGTCTTGTAATCAATCCTTGAAGCTATTGTTCCTCCAGTTCCTAGTATTGCTATTTTTGGAAGTGAATCCTTTACATTGGGTTTTGACGGCGGTTTAAATTTTGGTTCTTCACCGCTTTTTATCTTACCTATATTTGTTATTCTTTTAGAATCTATTCCTATATTGTATCCATTGGTCAATTTTATCACAATATAGTTTTCATTTGAATATTCATATCTTGGAAGAAGATTTCCTAAGTATTCTGTTGTTTTTGTATTAATTTTAATAAAATCTCCGATCTTAATTCCTGCATTTGATAATAATTTTAATGATTTATCTTTATAACCGCTTAATTTCGACAATTTTATCAATAAAATTACTGTAATCGTATGAATTAACTTTTGAGTTTTCTTTAATTATTATATTATTGTCTTTTTCCTAAGGTTAATTCCACGGTGATTGCCTTTCCGTTTCTAAATACCTCTATTGGAATATTGTCTCCTGGGGAGAAGAAATGTTGAAGAATGTATGAAATATCATGTTGCGCCCTTAACGGATGTCCTCCTAATGTAAGAATTATGTCTCCTGTTTGTAATTCTGATTTATCTGCAGCAGAATCTTGGACTATTTCTTGAATTATTCTTCCTCCGATTACTTGATTAGATAATCCTAGTTTTTCAATTTGAAATAAATCTAGAAATATTGTATATATGCCTATATACGGATGTTCATGAAATCCTTTTTCGATTAAATCAGGAATAATTATTTTCGCAATACTCGCAGGTATTGCAAATCCCAATGCTTCATATTGTCTTCCCTCTCTATATCCCCTCGCATTAATTCCGATCACTTTACCATCAGAATTTATTAATGGTCCACCAGAATTTCCAGGATTTAGTGACGCATCTGTTTGTATCATTGGTAATATTGTTATACCTGTTCTATTTGTTTGACTAATTACTCCTGCTGTTATTGATCCGACAAGCCCTGCTGGACTGCCTAGTGCAAATACATGTTCTCCAACAGAAATCTTAGATTCTAATTCTAATTCTTTTACAGAATTTGGTAAATTGGCACGTAACACTGCTAAATCTCCTAAAGCATCAATTCCTATGATTTCTGCTCTGCTCATTGATCCATCAAAGAAAACAATTACAAAATCACTTCCGCATTGTACAACATGTTCGTTAGTTACAATATGGCCATTTTTATCATAAATGAATCCTGATCCAACTGAGCAAGTGTTGCCATCATTGCCATTTGCATAGACTTTAATGAAAACTACTCCTGATTTTGTTTTCTCATATACTTCTTGTGCATAATAGCTTGCTGGTCCTGGTTTACCTTCAACGCCTTGTGCCCCTGCTGGTCCTGGTTTACCTTCAACGCCTTGTGCCCCTGCTGGTCCTTGTTTACCTTCAAAGCCTTGTGCCCCAGCTGGTCCTTGCAGATTTTCAACGCCTAGTACCCCTGCTGGTCCTTGCAGATCTTCAACGCCTAGTGCCCCTGCTGTTTCTGAAGGTCTTTGAAATATAGTTGGATTGAAAAAAATTGTATATGATAATAAAATTAATGTTATAAAGCTAATTATTAGTGATAAATATGAAATTTGCGTTGTACGATTAGTCATACGAATCACTTTTTATATATTGATTCACTTATATAAATTTCAAAATAATTATTTATCAGTAAATAAATCTCTAATTATGGAAATTATAGTTGAACATTCGCCTGCAAAAGAAAAAATAAAAAAGTTAGGAGTTTATAATTGGCCAATTTGGATAAAGGAAGTTTCTGAATTTCCATGGGAGTATGACGTGACAGAAACTTGTTATTTTCTTGAAGGTGAAGCTATTGTTACTCCAAATGATGGTGACGCTGTTAAATTATTAAAATACGATTTAGTTACTTTTCCTAAAGGAATGACATGTACTTGGAAAATAACTAAGAATGTAAAAAAACATTATAAATTTGAATAAGATTATCTGCAATTTTTAGCTTATTTTTTATTCTTAGATGCTTTTTTCCTGCAAATTTTCAATTCCAATATTCCATGCTGCTTGGATGCGGTAATTTCCAGATTAATCCAATATCCTCTAATTTCTCAATTTGTTCCGCAACTAATTTGCTAACTATTTTATTATTTTCATGGTTGTTTATGTTATAACCATTATACAATAACCAATTGCTATTACTGTACAAAGAATTCCTAATCCTATGAATATATATGCGGGTCTTTCTTCCTTTTCTTTGATCTCAGAATATTCTGAATTATATTTTCTAATAGAATAGAGATTTACCATTGTTCCTCCGAATATAACTAAATATGATATGGCTGAGCTTGTGTTAGTTTCTATTCTCCTAGGTTCTAATATTTCTCCACCTGGAGCTAGCGGTTGTTCTATTTCTACATCGCCTAATGATTGACGATATGACTCTAAAGGTATTGAAAGTGAGATTAATATTAATCCAAAAATTAATTGTATGAAGTATTTACGCTCCATTCTGGCATGCTGTTCTTTAGGGCCTCTATATTCCATCATGATAGTTAGTATTAATAGAAAATTATTCATTAAAAAATATTTTTCAATAATCATGTTATTTATAGTAAATATAGATTGATTTCTAAAATTACAGAAGAACAAATAATTCGTATATTGCGCCAAACAACTTTGAAGAATAATTCAAATTTGATTAATGACGATGTATCTGTTATTGGAAAACATAATGGTAAAATTGCAATAAATTCAGATATGTTGGTTGAATCTACTGACGTTCCTTCGCAAATGACTATTCGTCAAACAGCACGAAAATCAATTATTATGGCTGCAAGTGATTTTGCTTGTAAAGGAATTTTGCCTAAATATTTCCTTTTATCGTTAGGCATTCCAAAAATATTCTCAAGAAATCAAATTAAAGCTCTATCTCGAGGAATTTATGACGCATCATCCGAATTGAATATTTCATTATTAGGAGGAGATACAAATTCAAGTTTAGAATTAATTATTAATTGTATTATAATTGGTTTTTATACTCATAAAATTCCCACACGTCAAAAAGCACGACCTGGTGATTTAATTTATGTAACTGGGCCTTTTGGTTTAACAGGTGCTGGTTTATTTTTATTGTTAAATAACTATAAACCTAAAACTTACTTTGAAAAATTTGCTATTAAATCTGTTCTTGAACCTCGTATTAATTTAAAAATATGTTCTGAGCTTACAAAAAATAATTTAATTCATTCTAGTATTGATTCAAGTGATGGATTAGCTTTATCATTGTATAGTTTAGCTGAAGAATCCAATGTTTCAATTTTATTAAATAAAATGCCTATTGCTAATGGATTAAATATTTTTGCAAGTAAATATAATAAATGTATTAACGATTTAATTTTATATTCTGGTGAGGAATATGAAACTATTTTCACTTGTTCCAAAAAAAAATCTAGCTTAGTTGAAAACATTTTAAATAAGCTTAATATTGATTATACAAATATTGGAATTGTTTCTTCTGGTAAGTCAAAAGTTTACTATAAAAATAAATTAATTAAGAGAAAAGGATGGGATTCTTTTACTCATAAACTAAAATCCGGTTAATGTTTTCAAAATTAAATATCTAGATTATTGCTGAGGGGTTTATATAACGTCCGTTATTAATTTCCATTATGGCAGATGTCTGGTTAATTTCATCTGGAATTGTGGCTCCTTTTCTTGTTGTTTTTCGAGAATCTATTGAAGCTGCTTTAATTATTGGAATAATATGGGCATATTTAGATAAAATCGAAAAACCAGAATATCAAAAATATCTTTTGTATGGTTCAGCCTTTGCTGTTATGTTTAGTATATTTTTGGGTGGAGTGATTGTGATCACTTTGGGTGAATTATCAGGATTTTGGAAAAAGGCATTTGAAGGTGTGGCATCTATAACCGCTACTTTTGTCTTGACTTATGTAATAATTTGGATGAGTCAGAATGCACAAACTATTAAAAATGAACTCGAAGGAAAAATTGCTTTTGGAATTGTTAAAGCATATCGGCACAAACAATTTATAAATACAATTTTAATTATTTCCTTTGTTACAGTTGCAAGAGAAGGACTCGAGACAATTCTATTCCTTACTCCGTTATTGTCAATTAGTTTGGAACAGACATTAATTGGCTCAATTTTTGGTATTATTATGGCCCTAATTTTATCATTGGCTGCAAAACGAGGAATATATAATTTCGATACGCGTAAATTTTTTTCATATACTAGTATAATTCTAGTAGTCTTTGCAGCAGGGCTCTTTGGATATGGGATACATGAATCTATTGAAGCTGCAGAAATTGCAGGAATTGAACATCCATTATTCGCTCAAGCATGGGATATTAACCCTGAATCTCAGGGCCATCCTCTACATGAAAAGGGAATAATTGGCTCCTTTGCTAAAGCTTTGTTTGGTTATGATGGAAATCCAGAGATTTTAAGAGTTTTTGGATATGTTGGTTATTGGTTAGTTCTTGGACTTTATCTTCGACGAACATATAGTTCTAGAAATATTTGATAATATTTTTTTATCCTTGATTCTAGTGAATTATTCGATATAATTATAAGAACATTTACAAACATTTACTCCTCAAATAATAATATTGAATTTATTACTTCTAAAATCATCTGATATAAAGAATCTAATTTCTTATGCTGATGCTGCTAAAGTAATTAAAGATGCTTTTGATAAGAAAGATAAAAATTTACTTCAAATGCCTCCTAAACTTTATTTACATTTCAAAAAATTTAATGGAGATTTACGAATAATGCCTGCTTATTTTGAAGGATCTAATTTTGCCACTGTGAAACTTGTTAATTCTCATCCATTAAATCCTACGAAAGGCATTCCTTCTGTTATTGCTAACATATTGATCTTTGATGCTTCAACTGGTTCGCCTGTTTGTTTAATGGATGGAATTTTTATTACTTCACTAAGAACTGCAGTAACAACAGCAATTGCAACTGAAATTCTCAAACCTGACAATTCTAAAGTTTTAGGAATTGTTGGAGTTGGCGCACAGTGCATGCCGCATGTCCAAATACTAAATTCTTTACTAGATTTTAATCAAATATATGTTTCAAGCATCTCAATTGAAGAATCTCAAAATTTTTTACGAATGAATAAAAATTTATTACAAGATATTAATATTTCTGCATTATCAGTTGAAGAATGTGTTTCTTTTTCTGATGTATTAGTTACTTTAACACCGGTAAAAAATCCAATTATTCACAAAAAATGGCTAAATAAAGATATTCATATTAATGCAATTGGTGCAGATGCACCGGGTAAACAAGAACTTGATTCTGATATTATCTTAAATTCAAAAATTATCGTTGATGATATGCAACAATCTTTACATGGTGGTGAAATAAACGTTCCAATTAACACTGGTATTATTAAATCTGATTTTATTCATGGAGAGTTATCTGATCTTATTAATGGTAAAATTGAAGGCCGATCTAATTCTCAAATTACAATATTTGATTCTACAGGACTTGCATTACAAGATGCTGCAATTTCTGAATTGGTCTATAAAAAAGCACTTGGTCAAAATTATGATAATTTTATTCATTATTAGTTTCTGATATTTAAATTGCTTTTTTAAACCACTTCAAAATATAATTTTTAATTAAATTGCAATGAATTTTTACTATTTTCGATGATTTTTCCTATATATTTTTCTCCGGTTAAGAATATTTAATATATATCATTGAATTGGAATTGTTATGAAACTCGATTACAAAACAATGATAACATTGTTATCAATAATTGCTGGTGGGCTATTATTATCATCCTCACTAGTAGTTAGTAATCCGTCATTTCAACAAGCTGAAGCACAAAGTCTTAGCAGAGCAGAGAGAAATTGGGAAATGATTAACCATAACGAACATGGTACAAATCATAATCCTCAAACAATTCTCAACAATGAAAATGTACAGCACGCAGAACTCAAATGGATCTTTCCGGTTCCATCTCCCGATGCAGTCGGTGGTGAAGGATTGGTTGGATTTACAGCAACACCAGGTACTATTGCACCTCCTCTAATTGTAGATGGTGGAGCAATTATGGTGATGAATTATCAAACTGTTTTTGCAGTTGATATGACCGATGGTTCGACAATTTGGACACGAACCGCAGAATATGATTTGGAAAGTGCAAATGTATGTGGTGCGTCTGTCAAAGACAGCCGTGACTTATTACCAAATTGCCTTCCAATATACAATGCAAACGCACATACACACTCAGTGTATTATCAAGAACTACATGGTACAGGAATAGTTTGGCTAAATGCCTTTGGTTGTACTATTAAAGGTGTTGATGTAAAAACAGGCGAAGATATTTTCACTCTTACAGAATTCTGTATGAATGTTCCAACAAATGCAGGAGTATACAATGGTCAAGGATCACAT
>Ga0208113_1000149_pt1 | contig 33786 bp, 33 predicted proteins | sample Knorr_S7_td_NADW_FD_185598 | JGI IMG/M metagenome (GOLD analysis project Ga0208113, IMG submission 185598) | Marine microbial communities from Southern Atlantic Ocean transect - Knorr_S7_td_NADW_ad_2505m_LV_A (SPAdes) (version 2) | ecosystem: Environmental > Aquatic > Marine > Oceanic | place...
GCGAATCGTGCTCGAGCCCAAAAGCCGCACCGTCGACGCCGCCATGCTGATGGAGCAGCTATTCCGCCAGACCGAGCTGGAAACCCGGGTGTCGTTGAACCTTAACGTGCTCGACACCAACAACACACCCAGAGTCATGAACCTACGCGAGGCGCTTCAGGCGTTCCTCGATCACCGCATGGACGTCCTGGTCCGGCGCACCAAGCATCGCCTGGAAAAGATCGAATACCGCCTCGAGATGCTCGAAGGGTTTCTGATCGCGTACTTGAACCTGGACAAGATCATCAACATCATCCGCACCGAGGACGAGCCGAAAAAGAAGATGATGAAGACCTTCAAGCTGACCGACGTGCAGGCCGAAGCGATCCTCAACATGCGCCTGAGGCAACTCCGCAAGCTGGAAGAAAAGCAAATCGGCAACGAGCACACCGAGTTGACCAAGGAAGGCAAAAGCCTGCGCGCGCTTCTTCGCGACAAGGATCGCCGGTGGAAAGTGGTTTCCAGAGAAATCGCCGATATAAAGAAACGGATTTCGGCGAACACCCCCCTGGGCGCTCGGCGGACCAGGATCGGCAAGCCGCCGACGGCGGTGTTGGTGCCGCTCGACATGATGATCGAGAAGGAGCCGATCACCGTCGTCGCCTCGGAAAAAGGCTGGATTCGGGCCCACAAAGGCCACGTCATCGATGCCACCGAGTTGCAATACAAGGAAGGCGACAGAGGCAAGTTCGTGCTCAACGCGGAAACCACCGACAAGCTGGTGATTTTCGCCACCAACGGCCGTTTCTATACCCTCGGCTGCGACAAGTTGCCCGGCGGCCGCGGCCATGGTGAGCCGTTGCGGTTGATGATCGATTTGGCCGAGGGCCACGACGCGGTGGCCATGTTCATCCATACGCCGCAAGGCGAGGAGAAGAGTGAGGGCACGGGACGCAGGCTGGTGGTGGCGTCAGGGACGGGCCGCGGGTTCATCGTCGAGGAAAACGCCGTCATCGCCCAGACACGCAACGGCAAGCAGGTCCTCAACCTCGGCGACGGCGAGGAAGCGGCTGCGGCGGCGGCTATTGGGGAAGGCGACGATCACATCGCGGTTCTGGGCGCCAACCGCAAGCTCCTGATCCTTCCCCTGGCCGACCTGCCGGTGATGACCCGGGGCCGGGGCGTGTTCCTGCAACGCTATGCCAAGGGAGGGCTGGCCGACGTCACGGCGCTGAAGGTTGCCGACGGGCTGACCTGGAAGGCCGGCCAGCAGGGAATTCGCACCGAGCCCGACATAAAGCGCTGGATCGGCAAGCGGGCCCAGGCCGGATTGGTGGTGCCGAAGGGCTTTTCGCGGGTGACCAGGTTTTCTTAGGCCGCCCGGTTCATACCAAGATTTAATACTTAAACGGCAGCAGGCGGGCGTTCCAGAACGACTGCTCGCCGAGGTGCGACCACGACAGGGCCTTTTTGCGGAACGCCCTGAAGCTCTCGTAAATCCGCCGGGTGAGGCCGTCGCCGCCGGTGCCTATATCGCCGACAATGACGCCAGAGGCTTCGCCCATGGCCTTCAGCACGCCGTCGCTGAAGCGCCGAAGGTCGACCCGGTGCTGGCGGCGAAGGATGTCCAGGGCCAGTGCGTTCTGGGCCATGAATTGGGCCCTGGAAAAGGCGTTTTCGGCCGCCATGGCATGGTCGACGATGGCCTTGTGTTCGGCGCTCAGGTTTTCCCAGACCTTCAGGTTGACGCCCGAGGACAAGGCCGTGCCCGGTTCGTGGAAGCCCGGATAATAGTAGTGCCTGGCGACCTTGTGAAAGCCGAGCGCCAAATCGTTCCACGGCCCCGCCCATTCGGTGGCGTCGATGGCGCCCGAATGCAGTGATGGAAAGATTTCAACCCCCGGCAGCGTCACCGGAACCGCGCCCAGCCGCCGGGCGACCTCGCCGCCGAGCCCCGGAAGACGGATCTTGAGGCCACGGAAGTCTTCAACGGCGTTGATTTCCTTGTTGTACCAGCCGCCCATCTGGGCCCCGGTGTTGCCGGCCTGAAAGGGCTTGATATTGAATCCCGCCGACAGCTCGTCCCACAACGCCTGGCCACCGCCGTCATAAATCCAGGCCGCCATCTCGCCGGCCGTCAAGCCGAAGGGCACGGCGGCGAAAAAATTAAAAGCCCGGGAACGGTCCTGCCAATAGTACTCGATGGCGTGGTAAAGGTCGGCGTTGCCGCTGGAAACGGCGTCAAAGGATTCGAACGGTGGCACCCGTTCGCCGGCGGCAAAGACCTCGACTGTCAGCTTGCCGCCGCTCATCCGGGTAATGCTTTCGGCCAGCCGCCGGGCGCCGGTTCCTAGGCCGGGGAAATCACGCGGCCAGGTGGTGACCATATTCAACTGGCGTATCCCCTGGGCCAAGGCCGGGGACGCAAGCGACGAGGCGCCGACGGCGGCGACCGCCAGGCCCTGGGTCGCCCCGGACAGAAATCGACGCCGCTTCATACTTTAAGGGTTCCCGATAAGCCGTTGAAAAATATAATTACAGGCCGGTGCGGCGGGCGGCGTCATCGTGCCAGCAGTGTTTTGGGTTCGCCGAAACCGGTTTCCTCGGCCGTCAGCGCCCGCCATCCATCGGCCATTCGCGCCTCCAAGGGTTGGAATTTTGCCTTGTAGGACATCTTCGAGCTGCCGGCGATCCAGAACCCCAGGTAAACGTAACGCAGGTTCAGTTCCCGGGCCCGCCCGATCATCCATAAAATCATGTAAGTGCCGAGGCTGTTGCGGTGCAGTTCCGGGTCGAAGAAGCTGTACACCGCCGACAAGCCGTTTTCGACCCGGTCGATCAGACATGCGGCCACCAGAATTCCGTCCGGGTGGCGAAATTCCACCAGCCAGGTATCCACCGGCGTGTCCTCGACCAGGGCTTGATAGTCCTGAACGTCCATCTTCGCCATGTCGCCGCCAGCGTGCCGGGAATCCTGATAGGCGGCGAAAACGGTAAATTGTTCGTCCGTGGCCTCGGGCGCCTTTTCCTCGACCCGGAGATGGCTGTTGCGGTTGAGGATTCTCCTGTGCGACCGGGACGGCGAAAATTCATCGGCTCGCACCCGGACCGCATGGCACGCCTGACACCCAGGGCACGCCGGAGCGTAGGCGATGTTGTGGCTGCGGCGGAAGCCGGCCAACGACAATTGGTTGTGGACCACCGAGGCGTCCCGTCCGAAAAGCTCCGTCACCACCCGGCGTTCGATCCGTCCCGGAAGGTAGGGACAGGGCAGGGGGGCGGTGGCGAAGAAAAACCGGGCGTTATGCAGGGGGTCGTGTTTCATGGTCCAAGTGAAAAATCTGGGGTTTTTTCCAATTCTCTCCCGATATTACCCCAGGGCCGCCTTGCGGCCGAAGTTTTTTTGCCCATCAAGATTCCCACAGGGCCTCGATCCGGCGAATTAACCTGGAATGTGAAAAGGTTTAATGGCCGCTAAGCGGAAATCGAACCGGCGAAAGCCCCTGTTATTGGGTCTTGGAATCCTCAAGTTGCTTCCGGCGAATGGCGCCCAATCCGGGCAGCGATTCTTCCTTCGCGGACGGGGACGGTTTGTCCCGCCCGGTGCCGCGCAGCATGATGATGCTGAGCCGCCGGTTGCGGGCGTTTTTCGGGTCCTCGGGAAGGAAGGGTTCCGTCGCCGCCTTGCCGACGACCTTCGATACCCTCTCAAAGGGGACTTCGGCATGAACCAGTTCCCGGCGCGCGGCGTTGGCCCGGTCGGCGGAAAGCTCCCAGTTCGAATAGCCGGTTTTGCTGACGTAGGGCACGGAATCCGTATGCCCGGAAATGGAGATCTGTTGCGGCATCTTGACAATGACCTTGGAAACAAGTGCCAGCAGCCGCTTGGTATGATCGAACATCTCGGCGCCGCCGCTCGGGAACATGGGCAGCCCTTCCTTGTCTAGAAGCTGAATGCGCAACCCTTCAGGCGTGTTGTCGATGAGCAGGCTTTTCTTCATTTCCTTCAGTTCGGGCGTTCGCTCGATGATTTCCTCAAGCTCCTTTTTAGCTTCTTCGAACTGATCTTCCTCTTTCTTGCGCTGCAATTCCTCGGCCTTCTCTTCGTCGGTCATCTCCGAGGCCTCTTTCTCCCCGCCCGAATCTTCCCCACCCGTACCGGCTTTCGGCAGCGGTAGGTCAACGGTGACGCTGTCGCGCGAGATCGAGCTTTGGGCAGTGCCCTCGGAGGTAATGGTGGCGCCGCTGAGGATGTCCCCGCTGCCGCTGGTGGTGGCGGAGACGGTGGTCGGAGAGAAATAGTTTGAAATGCCTTCGAGCTGTTCCTGGGGCACCGAACTCAAAAGCCACAACAACAGGAAGAAGGCCATCATCGCGGTCACGAAGTCGGCATAGGCGATTTTCCAGGCGCCGCCGTGGGCGGCGTGGCCGCCTTTCTTGATCTTCTTGATGATGACAGGTTGTTTGTCGGTCGCCATGCCCTGATTCTATCAGGTCGGTGGCCGGGTTCAAACGGAAGGCAGGTTGGAGAGCATATCCTCGACTTCGGCGAAGGTCGGGCGCACGTCCGAAGCCAAGGACTTGCGGGCGAATTCGACCGATACCTGCGGCGCGTATCCCTGCATGTGGCCGATCAGGGCGATCTTGATGCAGCCCAGGTAATGGGCATCGGAGTCGAAGGTATTTTCCAGGGACTTGCCCATGGGACTGACAAAGCCATAGGAAAGCAGGATGCCGGCAAAGGTGCCGACCAGGGCGGCGCCGATCAGGTTGCCCAGGATTTCCGGTGGCTCGGTGATCGAGCCCATGGTGACGATGATGCCCAGCACGGCGGCGACGATACCCAGCGCCGGCATGGCGTCGCCCATGGTCAATACGGCGCCGGAAATGGCGGCGTCCTCGTTGTGATGGATTTCCAGTTCCACCTCCATGACCGCCTCGACCTCGTGCGGGTTGGACGCGCCCAACGTCAACACCCGCAGGTAATCGCAAAGAAACTCGACCGCGTGATGGTCCTTCCGGAAGTAAGGGAAATTGGCGAACAAGGGACTGTTGTTGGGATCCTCGACATGGGTTTCCAGCGCCAGGTCGCCTTTGCTCTTGGCCAGCTTAAAAACCGAGAACAGGACTCCCAGCAGCTCTTCGTAGTCCCTTTTTTTGTATTTCGGACCAGTAACCACCTTTCCCAACGACTTTACGACGCCCATAATTACGGTTTTCGGGTTGGTAATAACAAACGCCCCGAAGGCGCCGCCGAAAATGATCACGAATTCGATCGGCTGCCACAGAATCATCAGGTCGCCATGAACGGAATAGCCCCCGATGACGGCGCCGACGACGACTAAAAAACCGATAATGAATAACATTCGAATCCTCGGGTCTTCGATTTTGTTCGGGCGGCATCCGGTGGTCAGGCGGTTTTGCCGTTTAAGTCCCGCACGCTATAGTGTGTCCTTCAGCGGGACAATAAAATATCTGAAATAAAATTGAAACTTCCATCCCCAATATTGAACCGCCCCGGTTTCGCCGGCGCGGGGTGGCCGGAAACCAGGCAAACGGCCCCCAGCATCCCAGAGGGCGGCCTTTTAAAATTGCCGCCGGGGTCCCATTTGCCTTTTGAAACCCCGCTTATCCGCTAAGATCAACCGCCGTGTCATTCGATTCCCGACTATTCCGCAAGGCCCTCGGCACTTTCGCCACCGGCGTCACCGTGGTCACCGGGTTGACGCCGAAGGACGTGCCCGTCGGCGTCACCGTCAATTCCTTCGCCTCGGTTTCCCTGGACCCGCCGATTATTCTGATCTGCCTGGACAACAATACCGGCTGCCTGAAGGCATTTTGCGAGGGCGAACGGTTCGTGGTTAACATACTTTCGGAAAACCAGCAGGACTTGTCGGAAGAATTCGCCAGCCCCCAGGAACATAATTTCAAGGACCGCGCCTTCGAAACCTGGGACAGCGGCTGCCCGATCCTGCACGGCTGCCTGACGAACCTGGAATGCACACGCCTCAATGCTTTCGAAGGCGGCGATCACCTAATCGTCCTCGGCCGCGTCGATCGTATCGAACACGCCGACGGTAGGCGACCCTTACTGTTCTACCAAAGCGCCTACGGCCGGATCGGGGATGCCTAGGCCCCGATGGCCGCTGTTGAGGGCGCTGGCGGCCCAATTAGCCACGGGCGCGGTGATTTTCGGGTCCGCCTTCGGGCTCGCCGCCGGGACGGGGATAAGGCCGCCGTTGATGGCCTTGCTGGCGCTGCAGGGGATCGGCGCCGCGGTTTTGGGGACCCGCTTCGGGCTCGCCCAATGGTGGATTCCTATCCAGCTTGTTTTGCCCTCGGCGCTGGCCTTGGCCTGGCCGTGGCAAGTGCCGGAATGGATTTTTCTTGTCCTGTTCGTGCTCCTGGTCCTGGTCTTCTGGAACAGCGCCCGCGGCGGGGTGCCCTTGTACCTCAGCAATCCCCGGACCCGTGCCGCGTTGGCGGCGCTTCTTCCGCAAGAGGCGGGAAACGGTGAAACCTCGAAAAGGACCAAACAAGAGGAGGCGGGAAGCGGTAAAACCGCGACAGAATCAAAAAATAAAAATAAGCCATGGGTCCGGTTCGCCGACCTCGGCTGCGGCCTCGGCGGGCCGGTGCTCGACCTCGCCCGGCAGCGCCCGGACGGGCATTTCACCGGCATTGAATCGGCACCGCTTCCGTTCGCCTTGGCTTGGCTCCGCCTCCGTTTCGCCGGTCTGGCGAACGTCAAGCTGTTGTTCGGCAATTACCGTTCCCACGGCCTCGGTGAATACGACGTGGTCTATGCCTTCCTGTCGCCGGTGCCGATGCCGGATTTGTTCGATCAGGCCAAACAGGAGATGAAATCCGGCAGCCTGCTGATCAGCAATACCTTCGACGTCCCCGGCCATCCGGCCGATGAAACCGTCGAAGTCGCCGACCGCCGCCAAACCAGTCTTTACCTGTGGCGATTGTGAAGGGGAGCTGTCAGCTTTCGTCGGTCAACGACGTGCCGCCCAATAGCCGCACCGGAAAGCCGGCGGTTTCCAGCTTTTCCATGATCTCGCTGACATGAGACGCATCCACGGTTTCAACCACCACGTCGACTTCGGCCTGTTTCACCGGCACGTCGTAAAACAGGCGCTGGTGATAGACTTCGACGATGTTGCCGCCGCTGTCGCCGATCAGGCCCGAGACCTTTGACAGCACCCCCGGGGAATCGGTGATCTCGACCCGAAGCCGCACCATCCGGCCTTCGCGCACCAGCCCGCGCATCAAAATCGACGACATCAGCCGGGAATCGATGTTGCCGCCGGAAACGATAAGGCCGGTTTTCCGACCTTCGAAGCGGTCCTTGTTTTCCATCACCGCCGCCAGCGACGCCGCCCCGGCGCCTTCGCTCACCAGGCGCTGTTCTTCTAGATAGGTTAGGGTGGCGCATTCCAGCGCCGCTTCGTCGACGAGCAGGATGTCGGAAACCATCCCGGCGATCACCGGGCGGGTCAAATCGCCGGGGACCTTGACGGCGATGCCATCGGCGATGGTCTGCCCCTTGCCGCCCGGGGTCTCGCCCGCCAACGCCTGGGACATGGACGGATAAAGCGCCGCCTCGACGCCGATGATCTCGATATCGGGCTTAATGGCCTTGGCGGCGACGGCGATCCCGGCCGCCAGCCCGCCGCCGCCGATCGGCACCACCAAAACCTCCAAGTCCGGAAAGTCGTCCAGGAATTCCAGCCCCACGGTGCCCTGGCCGCTGATGATCTTTTCGTCGTCGTAGGGATGGATGAAGGATTGACCTTGCCGATCCGCCTGCTCCAGGGCCGCATCGCGGGCTTCCGCCAAGCCCTCGCCCGACAGCACCACCTTGGCGCCCAGGGCCTCGGTGCGCCCGACCTTGGTGAACGGCGTCGATTCCGGCATGTAGATGGTCGCCGGCACGCCGAGTTGGCGGGCATGATAGGCGACGCCCTGGGCGTGGTTGCCGGCCGATGCGGCGACGACGCCTGATTTCTTTTCCTTTTCCGAAAGACCCGACAGCTTGATATAGGCGCCGCGCGGTTTGAACGAGCCGGTGACCTGAAGGTTTTCCAGCTTCAGGTGGATGTCGGCGCCGGTCAGTTCCGACAACACCTGGGACCTCAGGCCCGGCGTCCGCGACACCTTGCCCGCAAGCGCCTCGGCGGCGGCGCGGATGTCGTCGATGGTGACGGGCATGGCTGTCTTTTTCCGCTATCGGTTGCCGGCCGCCGGGGTCAGGACCAGGGTGGCGGCGGCGTTCTTCAAGGCGGCGGCGGTTTGGCTCATGCGCTTGTAGCGGCCGTCGCGCCAATCCGCCAATAGATCGCGATAATGGGCAGAGGCGGGATGGCCCGATTGCCCGGTGGCGATGATGAAACGGGACCGGCGAAGGTCCGCCAAGTCGTAAATCGCCCGAAAGCCCGGACCGTGGACGTGCTCGAACGGGCGTGAAGGATTGTTGATGTGGCTGGCTCCCCGGTTGACGGTGTAATTGCCGCCGTCGGTGGGGATTTCCAGATCGACAAAACGGCTGAGCCACGGCACGCCCGAAAACCCCCCATGGGCGAACCGGGCACGGTGAACGTCGCCCCACCGCCAGGCCCCGATGTCGGATCCGAACGAGTCCGCGAGCTTGGTCAGGGCGCGGTTCAGGGAATGGCGGAGGCGGCTGGGACAGTCCTCCTCCTCTGCGGTATTGACGTTGTCGCACCATGCCTGGCGTCGACTGAGGACGGATTCGATAAACCGCGGCCTGAAGGTCAGGTATTGGCGGTAAAGATCGCCCAGCTCGTCGGCATAAAGGGCTTGGTTAAGCTCCAACAGCCAGGTCGAGAAGATCAACGGCTCGGGGCGGCCGCGGGACATGGCGCTGTCCCATTCCCCTAACATGGCCAGAGCCCGGCGGCCGCGCGCGTCGGCCGGCCCGATGTCGGTCATCAGTGGTAACAATCGCTTCGCCATTTCCGAAACGTGGTCCCGCTGAATCTGCGTCGTGCTGTGAACGGCCTGCTGCTTCTTGTCCAGCAGTTCGATGATGCGCCGGGCCCGATAGGCGGGCGCCCAGTCGTAAGAGATGAAATGCGGGTATCCCTTGGGCGTGATGCGGTTGTTGGCGTTGACGATGCGCCCGGACGGCGGGTTGAGGATGGACGGAAGCTCGTCGAAGGGCACGTAGCCGGTCCAGTCGGTCTCGCCGTCCCAACCGGGGCTCGGCACCAGCCCCCAGCCGCGTTTGCGGACCGGCACCAGCCCGGGGGCGATAAAGCCGATGTCGCCGCCGGTGGAGGCGAAAAAGAAATTGCTTTGCGGGGCCTGGAAATCCCGAAGCGCGTCGACGAAGGCGTCCCAGGTTTCGGCCCGGTTGATGTGGAAGAAGGCTTCCGGGGTCAGGTCCTCGGGCTCCAGGTAGGTCGCCGACAAGGCCATCACCACGTCCTTTCCGGCGGCCCGCGCGGTGCCGCCGTCGATGTCGGAAACGATGGGGCCGTGGCGGGATTCCCGGACCGTAATGGTGACCGGATTGGCGTCCTTGACCTTGATGATTTCGCTCCGGGTTTCGAAATCATCCCAGCCGTCGGGAGTCTTGTAGCGGCGGCCATCGGCATCGGTCTGTTCGACGAACAGGTCCTGGATGTCGCTTTGGGTATTCGTCATGCCCCAGGCGATCTTGCCGTTGTGGCCGAGGATGGTGAACGGCACCCCCGGGATCGTCGCCCCGGCGACCTTCAGGTCGGGCGTCTCGATGCGGGCCAGGTACCAGAGGATCGGCTGGGTGAATCCTAAATGCGGATCGTTGGCCAGGATGGCGCCCCGGGTGGAGGTATTTTTCTTGGCCACCACCCAGGCGTTCGAGGCGCCGCGCGGAAGCCCAGTCGGCGCCGGGTCCAGGGCCGCCAATTTATCCAAATCGAACGGCCGGGTAAGCGCCAAGGCCTCCTCGATGGTCCCCGGGGCGTCGTCGGGATAAAGGGGCCACAGTTCGCCGACCCGGGCCGGCGCCAGCTTCCGGGCCAGGCGGGTGCGCAGGATTTCATCGCGCCAGTTGCCGCCGAGCCGCACCGCCATGATCTTTCCCCAGACCAGCGAGTCGGCCGGCCGCCAGGGTTCAGGGGTAACCCCGAGAAAGGCGAATTCGAGCGCCGGCACGCCCCAGGGCAGGCGGCGGCTGTGGGCGATGCGGGCGTTGACCCCGGCGGCGTAAAGGTTGAGCGCCGTCAGCACGGGCTCGGACAGGTCCTCGACCTGCCTTTCCGCCAACCAATAAAGGCCAAGGGTGCGCATCCACTTGTCCGACGCAAGCGCCGCCGGTCCCAGGACCTCGGCCAGCCGCCCGGCGCCGAAGCGGCGCATGGTTTCCATCTGCCACAGACGGTCCTGGGCATGGACGAAGCCGAGGGCGAAATAGGCGTCGCGGCTGGATTTGGCGAAAATATGGGCAATGCCGGAATCGTCGCGGTAGACCTCGACCGGCTGCTCGAGGACCGGGACCTCAATGGTGCCGTCGGTTTCGGGCAGCGTCGCCCACAGCCACCCAAAACCGGCGCCGCCGATCACCAGCACCACCGACCCCAACCCTAAAATCGCATAAACCAACCGCCGCATCATCGTTGCCGGTGCTCCCGTGCCCGCCCTTGGTAAAAGGGTCTTTAAGTTTATAAATAGAGCTGGCCCATTGTCCAAGGTTTCAGGTGGTCAAAGCCCGAACCGGATTACCCTGTTGGCGCTGAGGCATTCGTTACTTTATTAAGGGTGTGGAATTTAACTGCGCCGCCTTGGGCAAATGTTTCCGCCAAGCCCATCCTTGAAACCCGGAGAGGCAGGTCATCCATGAGCGGTCCCCTGCATGGCCTTCGAATTTTCGACCTGACCCGCATCCTCGCCGGGCCCACGTGCACCCAGATCCTGGGCGACCTGGGGGCCGACGTGATTAAGGTCGAGCAACCCGGAAAAGGCGACGATACCCGGCGTTTCGCGCCGCCGTACCTGAGGGACGGGACCGGCAAAGAAACCGGGGAAAGCGCCTATTTCGCCAGCTCCAACCGCAACAAGCGTTCCATCACCCTCGACCTCGCCAACCCGGAAGGCCAGGACCTGGCCAGGCGCCTGATCGCCGAGTCCGACGTGCTGGCGGAAAACTTCAAGACCGGCGGAATGAAGAAATTCGGCCTCGGCTACGAGCAGTTGAAGGACGAATTTCCGGGCCTGGTCTATTGTTCGATCACCGGTTTTGGCCAGACCGGCCCCTATGCGTCGCGCCCAGGCTACGACGTCCTGATCCAGGCCATGGGCGGGATCATGAGCACTACCGGTGAGCCCGACGGCGAACCGCAGAAAACGGCCGTTCCCATCGCCGACATCATTGCCGGCATGTACGCCGCGGTGTCCATCAACGCGGCGCTTCGGCACCGCGAGGTAACGGGGCAGGGGCAGTACATCGACATCGGCATGCTCGACACCCAGGTGGCGACGATGTCGATCCTGGGCCTCAACTACCTGGCCACCGGCGAGGTCCCGCTCCGGCTCGGCAACGCGCACCCGAACATCGTGCCCTATCAGTCCTTTCCGACCGCCGACGGGAGTATCATCATCGCCGTCGCCAACGACGAACAGTTCGACAGGCTTTGCGTCTTTGCCGGCCACCCGGAACTGGCTGCGGACGAAAAATTCAAGACCAACGCCCAGCGGGTCCTCAACCGCGATGAGCTGATTGCAAAACTGCGCCAAGTCATCGCCGAAAAACCGTCCAAGCACTGGCTCGACGGGCTCGAGGCCAACAACGTCAGCTCGGGTCCCATCAACGATCTCGAACAGGTCTTCAACGATCCGCAAGTCAAGGCCCGGGGCATGGAACTGGAAATGCCCCATTCGGCCACCGGCGATGCGCCGGTGCGCCTGATCGCCAGCCCGATCAGGATGTCGGCCACCAACCCCAACTATCGCCACGCCCCGCCGATGCTGGGCCAGCACACCGACGAGGTGCTGAAGGAACTGCTTGACCTCGGGCCGGACGAAATCGCCGGGCTGCGCGAGCGCGGCGTGATCTGAGAGATTTTCCCGTCCCGGTGCCCTCAAAACGCCTGAAAACAAACAATTTTCCTCCATCCGGCGTTGCGTTTATTGTCATACACGGACGCATTCCCGACATACTCGCGAAACATATCGCCGATAAAATTGCCGTCACCTAACGAAGACTTGATCCCGCCGTATGGCGGTTTCAGGCGTTATCGGCGGGTGAATTGTAGGGATCCGGTGTCAAAGTTATTGGTTTATAAGAAAAACGCCTACCTGAACGACGAAGGCCGTCGGCGGCACGGAATCGTCAACGGAAAACCGGCAGAAAGGTTTGAATATAAATTTACACCCCCGGCCGAGTTGTGGCGCGTGGTAGAATCCAACGGGTCCATGTTGACGGAGAAATTTCAGACCGCCCTCGATGCCTTTCAAATGGGCGGCGAACGGATGGTCAAGATCGAGGTCATCTTTTTCGAGGATTAACCCCAAAGACGCTGGAGAACATCAATGTCAGAAACCCTTGCAACAACGGAGTCAACCGTGGCGGCAGCCGATTCACAGGACCTGGCCACCCATCCGGGCGAGGACCTTGAGGATTACGTGACCTTCAAGGTCGAGGGTCAGCTTTTCGGCATTCCGGTGCTGCGAGTCCAGGACATCCTTAAGCCCGAACGGATCGCCCCGGTGCCGCTGGCGCCGAAGGAGGTCAAGGGGTCGATCAACCTGCGCGGCCGCATCGTCACCGTGATCGACGTCCGCATCCGGTTGGGCCTGGAGCCCCGCGACAGCACCGACCAAAGCATGGGCGTCACCGTCGAACAGGACAACGACCTTTACACCCTTCTGGTCGACGAGATCGGAGACGTCATTGGGTTGTCCCGGAAACTTTACGAAAAGAACCCGGGAACGCTGGACCCCTTGTGGCGGGAATTTGCCAACGGCGTTTTCCGCCTCGATAAAAAACTGATGGTGGTCCACGATATCGACCGGCTGCTGGATCTTAATTCAAAGACCGGATAAAGACCGCCCGGGGGCCTGAGGGGGGCCTGACAATCAGCCCTTGTTTAGCAATCGCGCCGCCTCGACGGCGGCATAGGTCAAAACACCGTCGGCTCCGGCGCGCTTGAACGCCAACAGAGCCTCCATCATCACCGTATCGTAGTCCAGCCAGCCATTGTCGGCGGCCACCCGCAGCATCGCGTATTCGCCCGACACATTGTAGGCGAAGGTCGGCATGGCGAAGGCGTCCTTGACCCGGCGCACCACATCTAGGTACGCCAAGCCCGGCTTGACCATTACCATGTCGGCGCCTTCGTCGATGTCCAGCGCCACTTCGCGCAGCGCCTCATCGGTGTTGGAGGGGTCCATCTGATAGGTCTTCTTGTCGCCCTTGAGCACCCCTGAGGATCCCACCGCGTCACGGAAGGGACCGTAGAACCCGGAGGCGTACTTGGCCGCATAGGCCATGATCAGGACATTTTCGAAGCCTTCGCCGTCGAGGGCGTCGCGGATGGCGGCGATGCGCCCGTCCATCATGTCCGACGGCGCGATGATGTCGCACCCGGCTCGCGCCTGGACCACGGCCTGGCGGGTCAGTGCTTCGACGGATTCGTCGTTGAGAATCCGGCCGTCCCGGACCAGCCCGTCGTGGCCGTCGGTATTGTAGGGATCGAGGGCGACGTCGCACGTGACGCCGACTTCCGGGTGCTTGTCCTTGAGTGCCTTGACGGCGCGGCAAATCAGGTTGTCCGGGTTATAGGCCTCGGCCGCGTCGGGGGTCTTGAGATCGTCTTCGATGTACGGAAACAGCGCGATGGCGGGAATGCCCAGATCCTTGGCCTCGGCGGCGGCGGCGACAAGCTCGTCGATGGAAAGCCGGTCGACGCCTGGCATCGACGGGATCGGTTGGCGCTTGCCGGACCCCTCGGTGATGAAAACCGGCCACATCAGGTCGCTGGCGGCGAGGCGGCTTTCCGACACCAGGGCCCGCGTCCACGGATGCTGACGGGTGCGGCGCATGCGGGTGCGTGGATAGGCGCCAAAGGATTTCCTGTTCCAGGCCCGGTTATCGGTGTGTTTCAAGGTTTCCGACTTTCATTCCCGGCCCCGGAAGGCCGTTTGAGGACATTTGCGATCAACGGTTTTGAATCTTAGACGCTGGAATCAGGGATTCAAGGTCTTTACCGGCTTCCGAAAATAGCTTACGTTTACGTAAACGGAAAGCAAGGTCGGTTTTTACCGTTCCATCCCGCCACCGTCAGGAGTCCCCCGTGCCCGACGCCGCCGCTCCCGTCCGATCCCGCAAGAAAAGGGGAAACAAGGGTCAAAAACCCAAAAAGTCCCGGCAAAAACGAAAAGCCGGGGCAAGGGCTAGACCAGGGGCTGGACTGGGGACCAGGGCACGGAAATCGACGGCCCCGATCCGTTTCGTCACCGCCGCCAGCTTGTTCGACGGCCACGACGCCGCCATCAACATCATGCGCCGCATCCTTCAAGGTGCCGGCGCCGAGGTCATCCACCTCGGCCACAACCACTCCGTCGACGAGGTGGTGACGGCGGCGGTTCAAGAAGACGTCCAGGGCATCGCCATCAGTTCCTACCAGGGCGGTCACGTCGAATACTTCAAGTACATGATCGACCTTCTGGCCGAGCGCGGGCGGGCGGACATCAAAGTTTTCGGCGGCGGTGGCGGGGTCATCGTCGCCGCTGAGATCAAGGAACTTCAGGATTACGGCGTCGCCCGCGTCTATTCCCCCGAAGACGGCCGGGAAATGGGCCTCGACGGGATGATCGCCGACATGGTGAAACGCGCCGCCGCGCCGGCCAAACCGCCGCTGCCCATTGACCTGGAGGGGCTGCGGGCGGGGTCTTTTAGTGATCTGGCGCGGTTCATAACGGCGCTGGAACTGGACCAGCTTTCGAAAAACCGTCTCGCCGCCCTTTACGACTTGGCCCGGGAACGCATCCCGGCCCCGGTTTTGGGCGTCACCGGCACCGGCGGCGCCGGCAAATCGTCGCTGACCGACGAATTGATCCGCCGCTTCCGGCTTTATTCCGGCGAACCCCGGATCGCCGTCATCGCCATCGACCCGTCGCGGCGCAAGACCGGCGGCGCGTTGCTCGGCGACCGCATCCGCATGAACGCGCTGTCGGGGCCCAATATCTACATGCGCAGCCTGGCCACCCGCGAAGCCAGCAACGAAGTGCCGAAGGCGTTGGGCGATATCGTCCTCTGCTGCCAGGCGGCGGATTTCGACCTGGTGATCGTCGAGACCCCCGGGATCGGGCAGGGCGACGCCGCCATCGTCGACACCGCCGACGTGTCTTTGTACGTAATGACGCCCGAATTCGGCTCCGCCAGCCAGTTAGAGAAGATCGACATGCTGGATTTCGCCGACGTGGTGGCGATCAACAAGATGGACCGGATGGGGGCCCAGGACGCGCTCCGCGACGTGCGCAAGCAAGTGCAGCGCAACCGCCGGCAATTCACCACGCCGGTGGACGAAATGCCGGTATTCGGCACCATCGCGTCGCGTTTCAGCGACCTCGGGGTCACGGCCCTCTATCAGGAGCTGTTGGGACAGTTTAATTCCAAGGGCTTCAAGGGCTTGACCTGCGCCATCGGGCCGGTCGGGGTGAAGGCGTCGGTGCCCGGCGTCGCCATCGTGGCGCCCGAACGCGGGCGTTACCTGGCCGAAATCACCGAAACGGTGCGCGATTATCACGCCACCATCGCCGAACAGGCCGCCATCGCCCGCCAACGCCAGCAATTGACGGCGGCGAAGCGGATGCTCCAATCGGCGGGCAAGAAAACCAACGACCTGGATTCCCTCATCGCCGCCCGCAATGCAGCCCTGGACCCGCGGGCGGCGAAGCTGTTGCGGAAATGGCCGGAGGTCAAAAAGAGCTATGCCGATGACCGGGAACCGGCGGAACCCACCCTTTCCGGCACCGTCGTTCCCCGGGTGGCACTGCCGCCCTACGAGGACGAGGGCGAAATCCTGAAATGGCTGTTGAAGGAAAACCTGCCCGGGTTCTTCCCCTATACGGCCGGCGTCTTCCCCTTCAAGCGCCAAGAGGAAGACCCGACCCGGATGTTCGCCGGCGAAGGCAACCCCAAGGCCACCAACAGGCGCTTCAAGCTGCTTTCGCGGCACTCGGACGCCAAGCGGCTGTCGACGGCCTTCGATTCGGTGACGCTGTATGGGTTCGACCCCGACGAACGCCCCGACATCTACGGAAAAGTCGGGAATTCCGGGGTTTCCGTGGCCACCCTGGACGACATGAAAGTGCTCTACGGGGGCTTCGACCTGTGCAGTCCCTCGACCTCGGTTTCGATGACCATCAACGGGCCGGCGCCGGCGATCCTGGCGATGTTCCTGAATACCGCCATGGCCCAGCAACTGGACGTGTTCAAGGCCGAAAACAAACGGGCTCCTAAAACCACAGAGGCGGAAAAGATCCGCGCCTGGGTTTTGGAAAACGTCCGCGGCACCGTCCAGGCCGATATCCTGAAGGAAGACCAGGGACAGAACACCTGCATCTTTTCGACCGAGTTCGCGTTGAAGATGATGGCCGACATCCAGGCCTATTTCATCGACCACAAGATCCGCAATTTCTATTCGGTGTCGATTTCCGGCTATCACATCGCCGAGGCCGGGGCCAACCCGATATCGCAACTGGCGTTCACGCTGGCCAACGGTTTCACCTTCGTCGAGGCGTACCTGGCCCGGGGCATGAAAATCGACGATTTCGCGCCCAACCTGTCGTTTTTCTTCTCCAACGGCATGGACCCCGAATATACGGTCATGGGGCGCGTCGCCCGGCGCATCTGGGCCACCGCAATGCGTTTCAAGTACGGTGCCAATAAAAACTCGCAACGCCTTAAATATCATATACAAACGTCCGGCCGGTCCCTGCACGCACAGGAGATGGACTTCAACGATATCCGGACCACGCTGCAGGCCCTGATCGCCGTTTACGACAACTGCAACTCCCTCCACACCAACGCCCATGACGAGGCCTTCACCACCCCGACGCCGGAAAGCCTGCGTCGGGCCATGGCCATCCAGATAATCATCAACAAGGAATGGGGGCTGGCGAAAAACCAAAACCCCAACCAGGGCGCCTTCGTCATCGATGAGCTGACCGACCTGGTCGAAGAGTCGGTGCTGGCCGAGTTCGAGCGCATCTCCGAGCGCGGCGGCGTGCTGGGGGCCATGGAAACCGGTTATCAACGCGGCAAAATTCAACAAGAGTCGCTGCTTTACGAAACCCGCAAGCACGACGGGTCGCTGCCCATCGTCGGCGTCAACACCTTCCTCGACCCCGACGCCCAGCCGGTCCCGGCAACGCCCCACCTGCAACGCTCGTCGGAGGCGGAAAAAATAAACCAGATCAAAAACTTGCGCCGCTTCCAAAAGCGCCACGCCAAGGCCGCCCCGGCAATGATCAAGCGCCTCAAGGAAGCCGCCACCGGCGGCGACAACGTGTTCGTCGTGCTCATGGACGCGGTCCAGTGCTGTTCGCTGGGCCAGATCACCGAGGCACTGTTCGAGGCCGGCGGCCAATACCGCCGCAATATGTAATCGCTGTTTCCTTTCGGCGGGTGGTTTATACTTTTCCGAAAGGCCTGAAATGAAAGCGGGGGCAGGGACGTGGCCGACAAAGGCTTTTACCTTCCGGAAGTCCTGTTCGAAATGCGCCGGGTCGGACGCAGTGTCCGGGTCGCCGCCATCGATCCGATCACCCACACAGAAGTCATCCTGGTGGCGCCGGCCAAGCTCAGCCTCAACGATATGAAGCGGGTGGCAGCGCGCAAGCTGGTCTACGTCATGTCCAAAAAACAGGCGGCGGCCGAAAGAGACAAGAAAGTAAAAGGATAGGTGAAGACGGGGAAAAAACCGCTTTCCGTCCCCTATCAACCCCTTGGGCCTGCCCCGAGCGGTTGTGGCAGGTTGGCAGACGGATTCGAGATATGGTACTAATGCGCCGGCCGGGGGCCATTTTGGCGGCCCGATTCGCCCCCCACTCAAACGGTTAAAAACCAATGCCTTCTGAAGAGTCCACGGAAACCATCGCTATCGCCAGCGACCATGCCGGTTTGGAGCTCAAAAGCGAGCTCAAGAAAGACCTCATTGACCTCGGCTTTTCCGTCCTCGACCTCGGCGCCGACAGCCTGGAATCCGTGGATTACCCGGATTTCGGCTATGCCCTGGCCGGAGCCATGAAGGAAGGCAAGGCGATGCGCGGCGTGCTCGTCTGCGGCAGCGGCATCGGCATCTCGATCGCCGCCAACCGCCATTCGGAAATCCGCGCCGCCTTGGTTCATGACGCCTTCGGCGCCAGGATGTCCCGGCTTCACAACGACGCCAACGTCATTTGCTTCGGCGGCCGCATGGTCGGCGCCGACGTCGCCCGGGATTGCCTGAAAATATTCTTGGAAACCGAATTCGAAGGCGGCCGCCATGCGCGCCGCGTGGATAAACTTTCCGATCCGCCGAGAGGAAATTAAAACGACATGTCTCCCGATGCATCGAACACGATCATGAAATACGCCCGCCCAGACCTGGTACGCTTTTTCGAGGCCTCCCTCGCCGACATCGACCCGGACCTAAAGAAGTCCATCGACAACGAACTGGGGCGCCAGCAGAATCAGATCGAACTGATCGCATCGGAAAACATCGTCTCGCGCGCCGTCATGGAGGCCCAGGGCGGCGTCATGACCAACAAGTACGCTGAGGGCTACTCCGGCCGGCGCTATTACGGCGGCTGTGAATTCGTCGATGTCGCCGAGACCCTGGCCATCGAAAGGGGGAAGGCGCTTTTCGGCTGCTCCTTCGTCAACGTCCAGCCCCATTCCGGGGCCCAGGCCAATGGCGCCGTGATGATGGCCCTGCTGGAGCCCGGCGATACCATTATGGGGCTGTCGTTGGCCGCCGGCGGGCACCTAACCCACGGCGCGCCGGCGGCCCTATCGGGGAAATGGTTCAACGCCGTCCAGTACGGGGTGCGCGAGGAAGACGCGCTGATCGATTTCGACGAGGTCGAAAGCCTGGCCGAGGAGCACCAACCGAAACTAATCATCGCCGGCGGCTCGGCCTATCCCCGGATCATCGATTTCGAACGCTTCCGCGCCATCGCCGACAAGGTCGGCGCCTTGCTGTTGGTCGATATGGCGCACTTCGCCGGTCTCGTCGCCACCGCCATCCACCCGAGCCCGGTGCCGATTGCCGACGTCACCACGACGACCACCCACAAGACCCTGCGCGGTCCCCGCGGCGGAATGATTCTCACCGACAACGAGGACTTCGCCAAAAAGATTAATTCGGCCGTGTTCCCGGGACTTCAGGGCGGCCCGCTTATGCATGTCATCGCCGCCAAGGCGGTGGCCTTCGGCGAGGCCCTGCAACCCGCCTTCAAGGAATATTCCCAGGCCGTCGTCGACAACGCCAAGGTGTTGGCCGAGGTGCTGATCGAACGTGGCTTGGACATCGTTTCGGGGGGCACCGACACCCACTTGATGCTTGTCGACCTGAGGCCGAAGGGGCTCACCGGGCGCGACGCCGAAGCCAGCCTCGAGCGCGCCTGCATGACCTGCAACAAAAACGGCATTCCCTTCGACCCGGAAAAACCGATGGTCACGTCGGGCGTCCGTCTTGGCACCCCGGCGGCGACCACGCGGGGCTTCAAGACCGAGGAGTTCAAGCAGGTCGGCAACCTGATCAGCGACGTTCTCGATGGGTTGGCGGCCAATCCCGAAGACAACGGCGCCGCCGAGGCCTACGCCCGCGAACAGGTCGAGGCGCTATGCAAGAAGTTCCCAATTTACGGAAAGGCCTGAAACATTACACCCAAACCCCGCCGGCAAGGCCCGGCGGCCGTTTATGGAAATTGACGTCCCTAAAGGGGACCCTTTGAGGGGAGGAGCAGGACCCATGCGTTGTCCTTTTTGCGGTCATAACGATACCCAAGTGAAAGATTCCCGTCCGACGGAGGAAAACGCCACCATCCGCCGGCGGCGCCTGTGTTCGGAATGTTCGTCGCGTTTCACGACCTTTGAGCGTGTGCAGCTCCGCGAACTATCGGTGGTCAAGAGCGACGGCGAAAAAGTACTCTTCGAACGCGACAAGCTTCTGCGGTCGCTACAGATCGCGTTGCGCAAGCGGCCGGTCGAAGAAGACCGCATGGAGCGCATCGTCAACAGCATCCAACGTCGCCTCGAAACCCTGGGCGAGAGCGAAATTCCGACCAAAGTCATCGGCGAGATGGTCATGGAGCACCTTGCCGAGCTTGACCAGGTCGCTTTTGTCCGATTTGCCTCGGTTTACCGCAATTTCCGAGAGGCCAAGGATTTCGAGGCCTTTATAGGCAATCTGGGCAGTGAACAAGACGACTAACCATACCGACGATACCCCTTCGACCCACCGAGACGCCACGATCATGCTGGCGGCGTTGTCGCTGGCCCGCCGGGGGCTGGGGATCGTCTGGCCGAACCCGGCGGTCGGCTGCGTTTTGGTGCGCCGGGATTTGGGCCACCGCGTCGTCGGCCGCGGCTGGACCCAACCCGGCGGCCGCCCGCACGCCGAAACCGAGGCCGTGCACCGGGCCGGCGGCCTGGCCAAGGGCGCTACCGCCTACGTGACGCTGGAACCGTGCAATCATCAGGGCCAGACCGGGCCCTGCGCGCAAGCCCTGATCGAGACCGGCATCGGCGCCGCCGTCATCGCCCTCGAAGACCCCGACCCCCGGGTCTCGGGCGCCGGCATCAAGCGCCTCGAGGACGCCGGGATCAAAGTTTCCGTCGGCATTTGCGAAGACGAGGCCCGCACCCTCAACGCCGGCTATCTGATGCGCGTCACCCAGGGGCGGCCGCTGATTACCCTGAAAACGGCGACCACCCTGGACGGCCGCGTCGCCACCGCGAAAGGCCAAAGCAAATGGATCACCGGCGCCCCGGCCCGGGCCTTCGCGCACGGGCTTCGCGCCGATCACGACGCCATCATGATCGGCATCGGCACGGCGCTGGCCGACGAACCGGCGCTGACCTGCCGGCTGCCGGGACTGGAAGACCGCTCCCCGGTGCGCATCGTTGCCGATAGCCGGCTGCGGTTGCCGGCCGATAGCCGGCTGGCGAAAACGGCGAACCAGGTGACCACTTGGGTGGTCACCACTGCCGGGTCCGCCGGGGCCAAACGCAAGGCCCTGGAAGACAAAGGCGTCGAGGTTATCGAGGCCGAAACCGGCGCCGACGGACGGCCCGATCTCGACTGGCTGGCGGCCGAGTTTGGCCGCCGCGGCCTGACCCGGGTGCTGGTCGAAAGCGGCGGCGAGTTGGCCGCGGCCCTGGTCAAGGCCGACCTGATCGACCGCCTGGCCTGGTTCCGCTCGCCGAAACTGATCGGCAGCGACGGACGGGGCGCGATCGCCGCCTTCGGCATCGACGGCATCGCCGAGGCGCCGGCCTTTACCCGCGATTCCATCTTCGATGCCGGCGCCGACGTGCTCGAAACCTACCACCGCGCCACCTGAGGGACGGAAACGGGATCATGTTCAGCGGCATCATCACCGATTTGGGCACAGTCCGGTCGATCGAGGCTTCCGGCGACAGCCGTTTCGAGTTCTCGACCGAATTCGATACGGTTGCCATCGGCACCGGGGCCTCGGTCTGCTGCTCGGGCGTCTGTTTGACCGTCATCGACAAGGGCGAGAAGTGGTTCGCCGCCGACGTTTCCGCCGAAACCCTTGCGCGCACCACCGTCGGCGAATGGGGCCAGGGCTCCCCGGTCAATTTTGAACGCACCCTCAAATTCGGCGACGAACTGGGCGGCCATATGGTGTCGGGCCACATCGACGGCGTCGCTACGGTCGTCGGTGTCACCGAGGAGGGGAAGTCCCGGCGCATCGTCTTCAAAGCCCCCGACAGCCCGGACGACCCGGACGGATTGCACCGGATGATCGCGGCCAAGGGGTCGGTGGCCGTCGACGGCGTGTCGTTGACCGTCAACGAGGTCGAGGACAGCCGCTTCGGAGTCAACGTCATTCCCCATACCCTTCAGACGACTACCCTGGGGGCGCTCAAACCCGGTGATCGCGTGAACCTGGAAATCGACATGCTCGCACGCTATGTTGCGCGGCTTTTGGAAGGGAAATAAGCCGTTGTCGTATCTTGAAAACCTGTCCTCGATGGATGAAATCCTCGACGACGCCCGCAACGGCCGCATGTTCATCCTGGTCGACGACGAAGAGCGCGAGAACGAGGGCGACCTGGTGGTGCCGGCGCAAATGGCGACGCCGGAGGCCATCAACTTCATGGCCAAGCACGGCCGCGGGCTGATCTGCTTGGCGCTTTCCGCCGATCGGCTTAGGAAACTCGACCTGCCGATGATGGCGCGGCACAACCGCTCGCGCCACGAAACCGCGTTCACGGTTTCCATCGAGGCCGGCGAGGGCGTAACCACCGGCATTTCAGCCTCCGACCGGGCGCGCACAATCACCGTCGCCATCGACCCGACAAAGGACCACCGGGATATTGTCTCGCCCGGCCACGTCTTTCCGCTCGAGGCCCGCGACGGCGGGGTGCTGGTCCGCGCCGGCCACACCGAGGCGGCGGTCGACGTATCGCGCCTCGCCGGGCTCAACCCGTCGGGCGTGATCTGCGAGATCATGAACGAGGACGGCACCATGGCGCGGATGCCGGACCTGATTAAATTCGCCCAGTTTCATGGCCTCAAGATCGGCACCATCGCCGACTTGATCGCCTACCGGCTGAAAAACGACCGCATCATCGAACGGATGGTGGAATCGGCCCTCGACAGCGTCCATGGCGGCGCCTTCAAGATGATCGTCTACACCAACCTGGTCACCTATGCCGAACACATCGCCCTGGTCAAAGGCGACATCGGCGGCACGGCAGGGGAAGACGGGCCGGTATTGGTGCGGATGCACGCCTTGAACGTGCTCGACGACGTTTTCGGCGACGCCTCCTCAGGCAAGGCCGGGGAGCTTCGCCGGGCCATGGAGATGATCGCCGACGAGGGCCGCGGCGTCCTGGTGCTGATCCGCGAGCCCCACCGGGCAACGTTGTCGGAACGGATCAAGAGTAGGCTGGCGGCCGAAAAGGGCAACGGCGGGCAAAAGCCGGCGCCCCAGACGGGAGCCAAGATGGGGGCCAAAAGCGGCCAGCTTCGCGATTACGGGGTCGGGGCGCAGATCCTGCTCGATCTGGGAGTCAAGGAGATGATCCTGCTGTCCAACACCCAACACACCATCATCGGCCTCGAAGGCTATGGGTTGAGCGTCGTCGAGCAACGCCCCATCACCGGCCCGAAACCCGGAAAAGATAGCTGACATGACCGAAGAACGCCGCGTCCTGATCGTCGAAGCACGGTTTTACCAAGACATCGCCGATGAATTGGCGAAAGGTGCGCAAAGGGAGCTCGAAGAAGCCGGCCTCGGCCATGACCGGCTGGCGGTGCCCGGCGTCTTCGAGGTCCCGGGCGCCATCCGCTTCGCCATCCGGGCCATGGAAACCCATTCCGCGACCACCAATTACGCCGGCTTCGTCGCCCTGGGCACGGTGATCCGAGGCGAAACCGACCATTATGAACACATTTCGCGCGAAGCGACGCGGGCCCTGATGGACATCGCCACCCAACAGTCAGTGGCCTTGGGATTCGGGATCCTGACCTGCGACACCCAGGATCAGGCCAAGGCGCGCGCCGCTGTCGATCAGGGTAACAAGGGCGCCGAGGCAGTCCGCGCGTGCCTAAGGATGATGGAGGTCAAAAAAGATTTCCGTCTGGCGCAGCGATGACCGGGGCCGCGGGGACTTCCGGCGCGGCCTCCACCAAATCGATGACGGGACGGCGGCGCAGCGCCGCGCGGCTGGCCGCGGTCCTTGCGCTTTACGAAATGGACATGGCCGGTGCCGAAGCCGACCAGGTGCTGGAGGAATTCCTGCAAAAGCGCTGGCGCCACTGCGGCGCCGGCGACGATGCGGATGAAACGGCGCCACGCGGCGGGGAGGATACCCCGGACGCCGCCACGATGACCGAGCCCGACAACGAATTCCTCGGCGATCTGGTGCATGGCGTTTCCACCCGCCGCCAGGAATTGGACGGATTGATCGCCCAGGCGCTCAGCGGCGAGCGGACCGTGGACCGGCTGGAAACGCTGCTCAGGGTGATCCTCCGCGGCGGCGCCTATGAACTTTCGAGCAAACCAGACGTGCCGGCGGCGGTCGTCATAACCGAATACCTTGACGTGGCGCATGCCTTTTTCGACGACAAGGGAGTGGGCCTCGTCAACGGCGTCTTGGACCGGCTCGCCTACAACCTTCGGGCCGGCGAGTTTTGACCGAACCCAGCCAAAACGCATCGGCGGTCGTGGCACAAGGTGGAGAAGACGGAGCGTGAAGGAGCAAAAAAAACCCGGCGAGTTCGACCTCATATCCCGCTACTTCGCCCCCTTAGCGGCGGCCAAACCCGGCGCGCTGGGGCTTTTGGACGACGCCGCGGTGCTAGAGCCCGAACCCGGCCAACGTTTGGTCGTCACCACCGACAGTCTGGTTGCCGGCATCCATTTCCCCACCGACGAAGACCCCCGGCACGTCGCCGCCCGGGTTTTGGGCGTCAACCTTTCGGATTTGGCCGCCATGGGCGCCATGCCATGGGCCTATACCCTGTCCGTGGCTTGGCCGAAGGACTGGGACCCCGGCTGGGTCGAGGGATTCGCCGAAGAACTGGGGCGCCAGCAGGAAAGGTATGGGCTTCATCTTGTCGGCGGCGACACGGTTTCGACGCCGGGGCCGTTGACCCTGTGCCTGACGGCGTTCGGCAGCGTCGCCGAAGACGCCGAACTCAGGCGTTCCAGCGCCCGGCCGGACGACGACATCTACGTTTCCGGCACCATCGGCGACGCGGCCCTGGGCCTGAAGGTCCTGCAAGACGGGATCGAAGGGCTTTCGTCGGACCATGTGGAGGCTCTTGTGGACCGCTACCGCCGGCCCCGGCCGCGGCTCGAACTGGGCCGGCGGTTGCATGGCCTGGCCCATGGGGTCATCGACCTGTCGGACGGCCTGGTCGCCGACCTGGGCCATGTCGCCCGTACGTCGGGGTGCCTGGCGACCATTGACGCCAGCCGGGTGCCGCTGTCGGACGCCGGCCGGGCCACCATCGCCCTGGAGCCCGGGCTTTTGAAACTAGCGCTCACCGGCGGCGACGATTACGAACTGCTGTTTACGGTACCGTCATCGGCGGCCAGCGACGTCGAAACCCTGGCCCGGGAGCTTGACCTGCCGCTGAGCGCCATCGGAAAAATCAGGGCCCAGGAGGAGGGCGGCAAAGCCCTGGTCACCGTCGTCGATGGCGACGGCGGCGAATGGGTCATCGAAGACGGGGGCCAAGACGGAGGCTATCGTCATTTTTGACCGCCCCGGCTTGTCGCAATTCAGTCGTTTCCCAAAGGCCCCGAAGCCGGGATAATGCCGCCATGCTGGGCCGACATGAAACGGCAAAAAGGGCCGTGGGTAAGCGATGAAAAAACTCCTCCTGATTTTCGGGTTGCTAGTGATGCTCTGTGGCGGCACCGTCAGCGTCCTGAAGTTCCTCAAGCTCGGCCCCTTCCAGGGAGAGGAGGTTGTCGAGGAGAAGCCCGAGGAACAGGTCGAGGCCACGATTCTGTTCGTCGATATGGAACCGTTGGCGATTCCCGTCTTCCAGGGCAACAGGGTCGCGGCGACCGTGCAAATCGAGGTCAAGCTGGTAACAAACAGCAAAGATAACGTCGAGAGGATCAAGCAAATCATGCCGATCATCACCAACGCCTTCGTCCGCGATTTGCACAGTTTCATGCCGCGGCTGCTGAAGGCCGAGGAACGCATCGATGTCCTGATCATCAAGCAGCGCCTGCAACTCATCAGCAACAAGGTCGCCGGCAAGGGGCTGATAAAAAACGTGCTGGTGCAGTCGGTCATCGACCAGCCGCGTTGAGGACGCGCCGCCCCTGGGGACGGCTTTATGGGCGGTTGCTTTATACCGGCGCATCTGGCATTTTCCCGGCGAATTTCGTGGATGGATTGTCGTCTGCTCCTGCCGTAAAGCGGACAGTCTTTTTTGTCGGTGCCGTCTTAAAATACAAAAAACATCCCCAAGACCTCCTAATTTAACAAAAGGGTTTTCGAGTATGTCGAACGTGTTCTTGTTGGTAATCGGTTGCGGTTTTCTGGCCTTGTTATACGGCGTTTACGCCATCCGATCGGTGCTGGCGGCGCCCGCCGGTACGGACCGGATGCAGGAAATCGCCGGTGCCGTCCAGGAAGGCGCCAACGCGTATCTCAATAGGCAATACAAGGCCATCGCCGTCGCCGGATTGGTGATCGGCATTCTTTTGGGCCTTGCCTTGGGCCTTAAGGTTGCCATCGGCTATTTCATCGGCGCCGTTCTTTCCAGTTTGACCGGCTATATCGGCATGAACGTTTCCGTCCGCGCCAACGTGCGGACCGCCGAAGCGGCCCGCTCCTCGGGCCTCGATGGCGGGCTGGCGATCGCCTTCAAGTCCGGCGCCGTCACCGGCATGCTGGTGGTCGGCCTGGCGCTTTTGGGGGTTACCGGCTATTACCTCATCCTTCGCGCCCTCGGCGATCCCGGATCGCCTGAAGGGCTCCGTCATATCCTCGAAGCCTTAGTGGCACTTGGGTTCGGCGCCTCGCTGATTTCCATTTTCGCGCGCTTGGGCGGCGGCATTTTCACCAAGGGCGCCGACGTCGGCGCCGATCTGGTGGGTAAGATCGAAGCCGGGATTCCCGAAGACGATCCCCGTAATCCGGCGGTCATCGCCGATAACGTCGGCGACAATGTGGGCGATTGCGCCGGCATGGCGGCGGACCTTTTTGAAACTTACGCGGTGACCATGGTGGCGACCATGCTGCTGGGCTCGATCCTGTTCACCGGCCCGGCCCAGGAGCTGATGATGACCTTTCCGCTGGTCGTCGGCGGGGTGTGCATCGTCGGCTCGGTGGCGGCTACATTTTTCGTCAAGCTGGGCCCGAGCCAGAACATCATGGGAGCCCTTTACAAGGGCTTTATCGCCAGCGCCGTGATTTCGGCGATCCTGATCGGCGGCGTGGTGTCGATGATGATCGGCTGGAAGACCGGTTTCGACATGGCCGGGCGCACGATCACCGGCACCCAGATTTACATCGCTTCACTCGCCGGTCTCGGCGTTACCGGACTGATCGTCTGGATCACCGAATACTACACCGGCACCGAACACCGCCCGGTGCAAAGCATCGCCGAGGCCTCGAACACGGGCCACGGCACCAACATCATCCAGGGCCTGGCGGTGTCCATGGAAGCCACCGCGATGCCGGTGGTTGTGATATGCGGCGGTATTATCATTTCCTATATCAGCGCCGGGCTTTTTGGGCTGGCGGTCGCCGCCACCACCATGCTGGCGCTGGCCGGCATCGTCGTCGCCCTGGATGCCTTCGGGCCGGTCACCGACAACGCCGGCGGCATCGCCGAAATGGCGGATCTGCCCAAAGAAGTCCGCAAGACCACCGATGCCCTGGATGCGGTCGGCAACACTACCAAGGCGGTGACCAAGGGTTACGCCATCGGCTCCGCCGGATTGGCGGCGCTGGTTTTGTTCGCCGCCTATACCGAGGAATTGTCGCATTACTTCCCGAAACTGACGGTCGACTTCAACCTGCAAAACCCCTATGTGGTCATCGGGTTGTTCATCGGCGGGTTGCTGCCGTTCCTGTTCGGCGCCTTGGGCATGATGGCGGTCGGCCGCGCCGGCGGCCAGGTGGTCATCGAGGTGCGCCGCCAGTTCAGGGAAATCCCGGGAATCATGGATGGCACCGGAAAGCCGGATTACGCCACCTGTGTCGACCTTTTGACCAAGACGGCGATCAAGGAAATGATGTTGCCCAGCATGCTGCCGGTGTTTGCGCCGGTCGTCATATATGCGGTCATCAACCTCATCGCCGGCCAATCGGCGGCATTTTCGGCGCTTGGCGCGATGCTGATGGGGACCATTGTCACCGGGCTGTTCGTGGCCATTTCGATGACCTCGGGCGGCGGCGCCTGGGACAACGCGAAAAAATTCATCGAGGACGGCAATCATGGCGGCAAGGGCTCGGAAGCCCATAAGGCCGCCATCACCGGCGATACGGTCGGCGATCCCTACAAGGACACGGCGGGACCGGCGGTCAACCCGATGATCAAAATCATCAACATCGTCGCCATTTTGATGTTGGCGATCCTGGCTTAGGCGGACGACAAGTAATCAGGGGGAGGGAGCCAAAAAACGCCGAAGGCTAGTAATGATCGCCTTCCCTTTCTTTGTCGGCGTTTTTAGCACTCTTGTTCCTGAACCTCCCGAGATTGCCGACGATTTGTTCAAGAACGGTCATTTTGTTGCCGTGGGTCGGCGTTTTTCGTTCCACCGGGTCGATTTCCTGGCCTCGGTTCAGGCCCACCGTTTCGACCGCCGTGACCTTGCCGTCCTTGGCGAATTTCACCACAAGGACTTGTCTTTCCGTTACTTTGGGGGCAAAAAACGCAAATGTTTCGGTGCGCTGAGCGATGTAATACCAGGTGTCGCTGCCGAAGGCGGTAATGGAGGACGGCGACCCGAGGATTTCCACAACTTCCTCGCGGGTCAGTTCGCCGGGCTGGATTTCCAAAACCTTTTCAGGATCGAGAAGGTTGCCCCGGGTATCCAAGCGCGACGCACAGCCCGAAAGCCCCAGAGCCACGGCACAGAGAACAATCGCCCAAGACCGGCCGCAAGATTTCATAAACAAGAGCTTTTTCACCGGCATCCACTCTCTCCACAACGAAAAGGGCTGGCTGCGCACCTAAAAGGGCAGGTGCTTCCGCCCGGTGGCGATCGGGTGTCTGGCATTAGAGGAAAAACTGCACCTCAAAACGCCAATTGTCAATTACCCCCTCATGGCCTTTGATAACCCATTGTTTTGTAGCACTCTCAACGCCCACCGTTTTGGAAATTCGATGAAAATGAAGGAATTTTTCAATCCCTGGCCCAGACCCTGGGACGCCGCCCGCAGGCTCTACGTTTGCGTGGTCAAACAGGCGCGTCAGCCGGGATTTTATCTAACCTGTGGGGTACCGGACACCGCCGACGGGCGTTTTGACATGATCCTGCTACACGCCTTTCTTTTACTTAGGCGGACCAAGCGCGACCATGATCGCACGGCCTACCTGGGTCAGGCCTTCTTCGATTTGATGTTTGCCGACATGGATCAGAACCTCCGTGAAATGGGCCTCGGCGATCTGGCCGTGGGAAAGCGCGTCAAGGGCATGGCGGCGGCTTTTTACGGACGCATCCAGGCCTATGAGGACGGCTTGGCGGGCGACGAGGCGGCGCTTGTCGAATCGCTTAGGCGCAACCTTTACCGCAAGATCGAACCAGACGATTCCCAGCTATCCACGGTCGCCGATTACATGCGCCGCGAGGCCGCCCGACTGGACCATATAGACACCGACAGGCTGTTGAGGGGCGAGCTTGATTTTGGCCCCGCCCCGGCGGCGCCCGAAAAAGTCCCGCCGGAGCCCGAAAAAAAAGGCCTCGGGAAGGAAAAACAGCAATGAACCCCTCGGGGTTGCGGGGCCGCCCCCCGCATATTGATAGCCGGGGGGACACCCCTCGTGGCACCCCGGTGCCCGAATTTTCCCGCATAGTCCTGGCCGAGACCCTGGACGAAGGAAGCTCATCCCTCGACATCGAAGCCGACGAGAGCGAACGGTCATTGTTGGCCGAACGGTTTGGACTCGCCGGCCTTAAAACCCTGACAGGAGCGGTTCGCCTGACACCCCAGGAAGGGTGCGCCCTGGTCCGGCTGGAAGGAGCCTTTAGGGCCGAAATCGTTCAAACCTGCGTGGTTTCCCATGAACCAATGGAAGCCACGCTGGAGGGCTTCTTCGAGAGGCTTTACGATATCGTCCCGGAACCGGCGGAAGGATCGGACGACGGAAATATCGATATCGACGCCGAAGACCCCCCCGAAGCGGCCCCGGAGGGGAAAATCGACGTCGGCGAGGCGGTGGCCGAACAATTGGCGCTTGAAATCAACCCGTTTCCGCGCAACCCCGAATTGTCTTTCGCCGACTATTCGACGGACCCCGACGACGGTGAAAAAACCGAATCCCGGGGCGGCCCTTTCCCCGCCCTGGCCAAGCTCAGGAAGAAACCGAAATAACCCTTGTAAGGTTCTTGCCCCAGGGGGGGTAATCGGTTTAAGTAGGCGCGCGTTTACGAAAGCGCATCGAACGAGGTATCTAACGATGGCAGTCCCTAAAAAGAAGGTTTCGAAGTCACGCCGCGATATGCGCCGTGCACACGATTCTCTGGGTTCTTCCGTTTACGAAGAATGCCCCAACTGTGGTGAGTTGAAGCGCCCCCATCATGTCTGCGAGTCCTGTGGTACATATAAAGGCCGCGAAGTCATGGAAGCCAGGGATACCACCTGACGTCTTTAGTGCGGGCCAAATGCTAATCCCCCCGTACCGGCCCCAAGGATGGCCCCATTGACAGAGCCCCTGACGCTTTCCATCGACGCCATGGGTGGCGACAATGCGCCCCGCATGGTCGTCGAAGGCATCGAAGTTTCGCTGGATAGCCCGCGGCAGATAAAGTTCCTGCTTTTCGGCGACCAAGCGAATCTGTCGCCGCTTCTGAAAAGCCATCCCAGGGCGGCCCAAGTGTCGGAAATCCGCCACACCGAGGACGTAATCTCGAACGAGGAAAAAGCCGGCGTCGCGCTCAGGGCGGGCCGGGATTCATCCATGCGCCTGGCCATCAACGCCGTCGGCAGCGGCGAGGCCGGCGGCGTGATTTCGGCCGGCAACACCGGGGCCTTGATGGCGATGGCGAAGTTCGTGCTCAAGACCCTGCCGGGGATCGACCGCCCGGCCATCGCCACCTATTACCCGACCCAGCGCGGCGAGAGCGTGATGCTCGATCTTGGCGCCAACGTCGACTGCGACGCCGACAACCTGGTGCAGTTCGCCGTCATGGGAGAGGTCTTTGCCCGCAACGTGCGGGGATTGAAAAAGCCCTCTATCGGTATTCTCAACGTCGGCGCCGAGAACCTAAAAGGCAACGAAGCGGTGCAAAAGGCCGCCATCACCCTTCAGGAATCGTCGTTGCCGATTAAGTTCTACGGGTTCGTCGAAGGCGACGACATCGGCGCCGGCACCGTCGACGTGGTGGTCACCGACGGCTTCACGGGAAACATCGCGTTGAAGACCGCCGAAGGCACGGCCAACCTGTTCGGCGAATTCCTGAAGCAGGCGCTGGCGGAATCGCCGACGGCCATGCTTGGGGCCTTCCTGGCCCGGCGTGCCTTGAAGAAATTCAAAATGCGGATCGACCCCAGGCGCTACAACGGCGCCATGTTCTTAGGGCTAAACGGCATCTGCATCAAAAGCCACGGCAGCACCGACGCCATCGGGTTCGCCAACGCCATCCATGTCGCCGTTGAATTGATCGAAAACTCCTTCAACGAGCACATCAAGGAAGACTACGAGCAACTTTCTGGTCACGCGCCGGACTTAAAAAGGGTCGGCGGCGGCGAATGAGAATCCGTTCTGAAATCGTCGGCTGCGGCTCTTATCTGCCTGAACGGGTGGTCACCAACGCCGAACTTTCGGCCAAGATCGACACCACCGACGAGTGGATCGTCTCGCGCACCGGCATCCGCCAGCGCCATTTGGCGGCGGATGGCGAATTGACGTCGGATCTGGCCCTCAAGGCGGCGGAACGCGCCCTCGAGAACGCCGCCATCCCGGCGGCCGAGGTCGATATGTTGATCCTGGCGACGACGACGCCGGACAACACTTTTCCGGCGACGGCGACCAAGATCCAGAACCGGCTCGGCATGGTCAACGGCGCCGCCTTCGACGTTCAAGCGGTGTGTTCGGGCTTCGTCTATGGTTTGGCGATCGCCGACAATTTCATCAAGACCAGACAATGCAAGACCATCGTCCTGATCGGCGCCGAGACGTTCTCGCGCATCCTCGATTGGGAGGACCGCTCGACCTGCGTGCTGTTCGGCGACGGGGCCGGCGCGGTGGTGCTGAGGGCCGGGGAAGGGGGGCCCGACGCCAATGTCGGAGAAACCGGCCATAACCGGGGCCGCGGCGTCTTGTCGACGCATCTGCATTCGGACGGTTCGACCAATGATCTGCTGTACGTGGACGGCGGGCCGTCTTCGACCCAGACCGTCGGTCACGTGCGCATGGTCGGCCGCGAGGTCTACCGCCACGCCGTCATCAACCTTGCGGCGATCGTCGGCGAAGCCCTCGAAGCCAACGGGCTGGCGCCGGAAGACATCGATTGGCTGGTCCCCCATCAGGCCAACAAGCGCATTCTCGACGGCACCGCCAAGAGGCTCGGCCTGGCGGAAGAAAAAATGGTCGTCACCGTCGACCGCCACGCCAACACGTCGGCCGCTTCCATCCCGCTGGCGCTTGACGAAGCGGTCCGCGACGGCCGCATCAAACGCGGCCACCTTGTGCTTATGGAAGCGATGGGCGGCGGCCTGACCTGGGCCGCCGGTTTGGTACGCTGGTAAAGGGACCGGGGCCGGAATCCGATCCGCCAGGAGGGGCGTTTTCGGAACCCCCGCCGTCGCCGCCCTGAAAAGGGTCGTTTCTGCTCCAACTCTTTGATATTGACGGGTTTCTCCCATAACGTTACGCTCCGTATTGATAAATCAATAGGGGGCTTGTCGGGCATGGTTGGGAAAACGATAACGCGGGCGCAATTGGGAGAGGCCATCTACCAGGAAGTCGGCCTGTCGAGAAACGAATCCGTCGAACTTCTTGAATCCGTCCTCTCCAAAATGTCGACCGCCTTGGCGCGCGGCGAAACGGTGAAGATTTCATCTTTCGGCAGTTTCTCGGTCCGCCAAAAGGGCCAGCGCATCGGCCGTAACCCGAAGACCGGCGAAGAGGTTCCGATCCTGCCCCGCAAGGTCTTGGTGTTCCGTCCCTCGCAGGTCCTGAAAAGCCGGATCAACGAGCGAAAGACCCCGGGCATGCCATCCTAGGACATGACCGGGGACATGACCGAAAAGGGCGACAATCCTGCCACCACCGGACGCGGCCGAAAATCCGCCTCCGCCTTCCGCACCATCAGCGAAGTCGCCGCCGAGCTGGACCTGCCGCAGCACGTTCTGCGGTTTTGGGAAACCAAGTTCAGCGTTATCCGGCCCATGAAGCGGGGCGGGGGGCGCCGCTATTACCGGCCCGAGGACATCACCCTCCTCAGGCGCATCGGCGGCCTGCTTTATACCGATGGCTACACCATCAAAGGCGTACAGAAGCTCCTGCGCGAAGGTGGGGGCAAGCTTGAGCTCGCCCCGGCGGAACAGGCCCCGGCACCGGAGGCCGCGCCAAACGCCGCCGGCGGCGATCAAGCCCTGAAGGGCAAACTTGAAGGCGTGGTCAGCGAACTGGAAGACATCCGCTCCCTGCTCCGCGGCGCCAAGGCTTAAACGGGACTGAATTTTCAACCTTTCCTTCACCGCCTAAATGCCCGGCCTAAATGTTTGCCGGAAATGGACGCCGTCAGTATAGTGCGCCGGTCCCGGGCCCGAGCCCGGCCGGGACATGGACGGAGCGTGGCGCAGCTTGGTAGCGCACTACACTGGGGGTGTAGGGGTCGCGGGTTCAAATCCCGCCGCTCCGACCATTTAAAACAATATATAACAATAACTTAAAGGGGATTTTCTTTCAACAA
>Ga0208113_1000151_pt1 | contig 33743 bp, 23 predicted proteins | sample Knorr_S7_td_NADW_FD_185598 | JGI IMG/M metagenome (GOLD analysis project Ga0208113, IMG submission 185598) | Marine microbial communities from Southern Atlantic Ocean transect - Knorr_S7_td_NADW_ad_2505m_LV_A (SPAdes) (version 2) | ecosystem: Environmental > Aquatic > Marine > Oceanic | place...
TTACATAAGTAACCGTGAACTTGTACTGAATTGTTGAAATTTTAGGTAAATAGAGAGCCCCAAGCTAAGCTTGGAGCCCTGCTGTAACGGCCTAAGGGCATAAGCCGTCGACTCTCACGCAATGAGAAGGAATGAGCTTATAGCTCAAATACGTTGGTAAAAAACTTATAAAGTTCAGTACCTTGATTCACGCTTGCTGAAGCAAAATGCAAAATAGCGATGGCGTCTTTATCAAAACTTAATGTTTGTAGGGGCTGCTCAGAAAGGTAGCGCTCCATTCTTAAAATACGGGCGATAGGCTCACCTGCTTTAATATGGCCACCCAGTGGGGCAAGGTATTCAACCATGCCACCCATAGGGGCGTAGTAAGCTATATAATCTTCAAGCATACAGGCATAGCGTGTCATCGCTTTTGGTTGGTACGCAGCATCAACTAATACCTGTTTGTGATTGAGGTAACTTAAAATGCTATTTGCATCATCAAGTGCTGCACTTAAATCGATTTTTTCTTGGCTACCTAGCTCAACGGTGAATGCTTCGACTTGGACAGCGAATTCACGGCCTTGCTTGCCAAGCTCTTCAGATAGTGACCACCATGGACAGAAACTCGCTTCATCCATCGCGCCATCAAAATCACTTGGGATCAATAACACATGTTCGATGTTAAAGTAGCTCGCGCTTTCTTTGGCGTATTCAGGGCAGTATAAGTGCTGACTTGAGATAGGCCCGGTGTGCAGATCTAAAACAATATCAGCCTGATGGGCGAGCTTTTGCAAGTTAAGCGCAATACGCTTACCCGTTGGTAGGCTGTAATCTGGGCCCGTTAATTGACTGTCGATGTCAGCAACGAGTGCCTGTTTAAACGCCGCTTTAAGGGTCGCATCATCACTGTCTTTATGCTGATCAGCAATCTGTGACGGTAACGCTTTATTAAAGCGGTACATACGGTTCCAGTTGGTGCCAGTAATTGGATCGAAGCGACCTAAAGTAAACTCACCTGATTTTTGGTTGCAGCCAATAGGGTTGGCATAAGGCACTAGGGTAATATCGCCACGCAGCTTGAGTGATTTTAGCTGCTCAAGCAATTGATAAATTACGGCGTTACCTTGTACTTCAGCGCCGTGCATATTGGCTTGTATATACACGTCTGGCCCCGTGCCATCGCCTTTTAAGCGATACACTGGGATTGTTAGAGGTAGGCCGTTTGCAATCTCGCCAACAACAATATTCTCTTGGTTGATTAATTCTTTACTCATGGTGATTACCTTAAATAATAGCTGGCATCTTCAGCGCTACGGATGCACTCAATATTGCCTTGTTCAAGGATGTATTCAGCCGCTAATTCGTGGCATAGAAAGTACGGCATACTTTCGGTAAAGCCATACGCGCCACATTGGCTGAATACCAACCAGTCTTGCTCATTTAAATCGCTCGCTAATTGGTGCTCACCTAAGCAATCAAGGGCGGTGCAAAGTGGCCCGTATAAAGTCATTGCTGCAGGCTCAGCCGTCGATTCGCGTAGTAACGATGCAGGAAAATCTTGGCTTGTCACAGCTGGGCGAAGTAAATGGTTAATACCGCCTGATAAAATGACCTGCTGTTGATTGTAATTTACTTTACGCTCAACAACTGGCGTTGCGTAATGGCCGCATTCGCCCACCGCATAGCGGCCAAGTTCCATCCAAAGCTCATTAACACCGGCATCTGCTTTTATGCTCGCTAGGGTCTCGATAAGTGCAGACCAATCAAGTCGGTTAGCATCTTGAGTATAAGGAATGCCTAAGCCACCCCCTAAGTCGAGAATATTAAGATTAATGTTTAATGAGCGTGCTAGCTGTTGCAGTGGCGCAATCATCGCGCGCCATAGCTCGGCGAGCTTGTCAGTGCTCAGCATATTGCCCCATTGGAAAATATGCAGACCATCAAAGCTAAGAGCAGGGTAATCACTTGCAGTGAGTGCTTGCCACTCATCACAGCCCAAACCAAAAGGGGTAAGGCTATCACCACCAAGTGGGTTCTTTTCGCTGTCTGGCCAACGAAGTTGTACACGCAATAGAACTTGCAGCTGACAATTTGTTTTTGTTGCTTGTTCGTTTAACCAGCGAACTTGGTTAATGCTCTCGGCCACAAAAGTACGTACGCCGCGAGCAATAAAATGTGAAATTTGTGCAGGGCTTTTTGCAGGCCCTGTGTTGAGCACGCGCTTGCTATCGATGCCTTGGGCAAGTACTTGCTCAAGTTCACCTTTACTTGCAACATCAAAGTTAAACCCTGCGCTGTCTAAACATTGAATAATGCGAGACAGTGGGTTGGCCTTAACGGCATACCAAAGTTTTACATCGGTTTGTGCAGTCAGTTGATTTAAATGTGCAGTTAATTTATCTAAATCATAGATAAAAAATGGCGTATCAAGATGCGTTGAAACTTGTTCAACCGCTTGCTTGATAGGCGTGCTCAAAAAGCTCATTAACGTAAAACCTCTTCTAACAGTAATGATGCATCGCTTTGTTCGTCACGGTATTTCACGATCAATGCACACGACATGCTTAGACCTTGTTCACGACCCCATGCATTTGAAGCTGGACGAGAGCCTGGGATCACAATCGCGTTTTCTGGAATTGCTTCACCTTTGTCTAGCTGGCGCTCGTTAACGCAATCGTAGACAGGAATGGTTGCCGATAAGCGAACACCCGGCGCAAGTACAGCACCTTTTTTCACAACCACACCTTCAACAATAACGCAGCCTGCACCGATGAATGCGCCATCTTCAATAACCACAGGGCTGGCACCAATTGGCTCAAGTACGCCACCTAATTGTACTGCCGCACTTAGGTGAACATTTTTACCCACTTGTGCACATGAACCCACTAATGCGTGGCTGTCGACCATTGTGCCTTCGTCGATGAATGCGCCAATATTTACATACGCTGGTGGCATGATAATGGTGCCTTTGGCAACGTGTGCGCCACGACGAACACTGCTACCACCTGGTACCATACGCACGCCTGCATCTGCTGCAAAGCCTTGTGGTGCTAAGTTGTGCTTATCAACAAAACCACCTGGGAACTCGGTATTTGTGCCATTTTTAAAGGCTTCTAAAATGCCTTGTTTCACTTCAACATTGGCGTGCCAGTTGCCGTTCTCGTCTTGTGTTGCTGCGCGAACTGCGCCTGATTCTAAGTTGTTTAATAATTCTAACCAGCTCATGATAAAACCTGTTTTTAGTTCCAAGATAAAATTGTGTTGTTTGCGTGGGTGATGCTGTCTGTTTGCTCAAGCTCTAAATGTGTAAGCGGCGGACGTAAATGCGGGGTATTTATTTTACCTTGCAGGTGCATCAGTACTTTTACGGGGATTGGATTTGCTACAGCGAATAAACTTTGGATTGCTTGCGACCAATCGGTGAATAGATTTGGGTATTGACCACTTAAACTGCGTTTAACAAACTCATGGGTTTGAATCGGCCAAGCATTCGCGGCAACCGAAACTAAACCTTTGGCACCAGCTTGAGCAAAATACGGCATAAGTGCATCATCGCCACTGAAAATGGCTAATGTTGGTGATGCCGTTCTAAAGCCTTCAAATTTGCTAATGTCGCCACTGGCTTCTTTTAAAGCCCAAAGATTTTTGTGCTCAGCAAGGTTTTTGATCACCTGCGGTGAGATCTCAACTGCGCTACGTCCTGGTACGTTATACAACATACAAGGGTGATGGCTTGCGTTAAGTAGGCTTTCAAACCAATGTGTTTGGCCGACAACCCCAGGTTTTGCATACAGAGGTGAGCCCAATAGATAGCCATGAATAGGTAGTTGGTTGCAGTATTCAACCCAAGCAACTTGTTGCTTGAGGTTCATGCCGCCCACAGCAACCATGAGTGGTACAGTCGGTGCTAATTGGCAAACATGCTCAACAATGGCTTGTTGCTCTTTGAGTGAAAGCGCCAGTCCTTCACCGGTACTGCCAAGCAATAAAATGCCGTTATTTGCATCTTGCTGCTCAGCGACCAGTTGTTCAAGGGCCGTGTAATCGACCTCGCCAGATTCAGAAAATGGCGTGACAAGCGCTGTCCATAATGGATAGTCGTTTAAATCAAAATTGTTGATCATCTCTCACGAACTTATAAGGTATTCGAAGAGTTTATGCGGGAGCATTTGAATGGAGCCGCATGTCGTCGTTCGAACAAGGTATAATTCGAAGAGCGAATGGGCTTAAAATAATAAAGACGCGACGGCCTTATTATACTAAGACCAGAAGCTCTCCACCAAACTAATCAATAGCGTTTTGCTATTGTTGGTGACAGTCGCTGGGATTCAGCCCAGTCGCCCGAAATAAGCACCTCACAAACGGTGTTACTTCTCGGCGTTAATTCCCCTCACGTATGATCAACAGAGTCTGTGCTCTTCCCATACGCTACCTGAATAACGCACCTCTTCCAGCCCTTTATGCTCGCTTTAAAGGTTAAAGCCAACATAGTTAAATAGGGTATTGGCGGCGATTAAAGCATTTTAGCCATCTAGGTGTCAAGGCGAAGGATTTGTTTTTTAGTGACCGATTTTGCAACATGGTTACGTATAACCGTGTTTTTACGTACACTTAGCGCTAACCAAATAAATTGGAAAAATGATGGAAAAATTCAACGATATTTATCAACGAGCCGTATCTCGAAAGGGCAGTGAAGAAATGCTGCATGCGCTGTTATCAAACCCGCTCGATGATACTGATATTGCCAAAATGCATGACGATTTATGGTTAGAAGAGTTTACGCGTAAAGTCTTCCAAAGCGGCTTTTATTGGTCTGTAATCAATAATAAGTGGGCTGGTTTCCGTGATGTATTTTGGGATTTCAGCGTAGAAAAATTATTAATGTTGCCACCGGATATGCTTGAGCAAAAAGCCAGTGACGAACGTATCATCCGAAATTTCAAAAAAGTACAAACGATCCCTGAAAATGCGTACATGATCCACGAAGTTGCTGAGAAACATGGCAGCTTCAGTCAATTTATCGCAGATTGGCCAACTGACAATATTATTGGTCTGTGGGCTTATCTTAAAAAACATGGCGCTCGATTAGGAGGCAACACTGGCCCTTACGCTTTGCGAGCGCTTGGTAAAGATACCTTTTTGCTTTCTCGCGATGTAGAAGCCTACTTGCGTGCCCATGAGTTGATTGATGGCGGCTTACAAACTAAAAAGTCATTACAAGCGGCGCAAGACTTCTTCAATGAATTACAACAGCAAAGTGGCTACAGCCTGCAGGCACTTAGTCAGCTCGTGGCTTATGGTGTAGGTGATAACCGCGTAGGTGTCGCAACACGTTAAGGACAGTTATGAAACTGCAAACTCGATACACAGATATTAGTGAACTACTTGCGATTAAAGATATGCCTAGCGCCGTTGCTGAGCCGCAATTGCTGCTCTTCAATGACAAGCTCGCTGATAATTTTGCGATTAATCACGACAGCGAATTTTTAGCTAAATTGTTATCTGGTTCAACGATAGATAACGACGTTGCACCAGTTGCACTTGGTTACTCAGGTCATCAATTTGGTCATTTTTCACCGCGTCTTGGTGATGGCCGAGCACATTTGCTTGGCGCTATTGCAGATAAAGATGGCACATTGTGGGACTTGCAGCTAAAAGGCGCTGGAGCAACAGTATTCTCGCGCGGTGGTGATGGTCGCTGCGCCATAGGCCCAGCAGTACGAGAGTACATCATGAGTGAGGCGCTTTATGCGCTTGGCATCGCAACTACACGCTGTTTAGCTGTGGTTACAACTGGTGAAACGGTATATCGTCAGCCACCTCGCCCGGGTGCAGTTGTTACTCGCCTAGCTAAAAGCCATATCCGTGTTGGCTCATTTCAATACTTAGCCACACAAGGGGATATCGAAGGGCTAGAAAAGCTCGTTGATTACGCAATTAATTGTCATTTTCCTGACATTAGCAGTACGGGTGAAAAACGCTACATTGAATTTTTAACTGCCGTACTCGATAAGCAAATTGAGCTGGTTATCAGCTGGATGCGAATTGGCTTTATACATGGCGTGATGAATACCGATAATACCTTGATTAGTGGTGAAACGATTGACTATGGTCCTTGTGCGATGATGAATCAGTTTGACCTAGACACGGTGTTCAGTTCAATTGACCATCAAGGACGTTATGCATTTGGTAATCAACCCAATATTGCCAATTGGAATATTGCACGTTTGGCTGAAAGCTTAATTCCGTTATTTGCTGATCAAGAGAGTGCCGTCGAAAAACTCTCGCCGGTAGTGAATGGCTTTGCAGCTAAATTCAATGATGCATTTAATACTATGTGGCAGCAGAAATTAGGATTAGCAGATCAGCAAGAAGGCGATCATGCTTTAGTTTCAGAATTGCTAAGTTTAATGAAACAACATCAGCTTGATTATACCAATACTTTCAATGCGCTCACTGAATCATTAGTTAGAGATTTTGCTATCGATTCCAATCTAAAAGAATGGGTTTTAAAGTGGTCTCTAAGAGTATCTGCTGAAAATTATAGTACGATGCGGAGCGTTAATCCTGCAGTCATTCCGCGCAATCATAATATTGAACAAATACTAGCTGAATTTGAAAAAACAGGTCATAGCTTATTGTTATCTGAATTTTTTGAAGCAATTTCAAAACCATACGTGTACTGCGAAGAACATCAACGTTGGTATGCGCCGCCAAATGATGGTGACAAAAACTATCAAACTTTCTGCGGCACATAAATGCAAGTTACACCATTGAAAGAAAACAAGTTATTTATCGCATTTGAATGTTCGCCGATTGAGCAGAGTAATTACCGGTGGTATCATTGATTTTAGGTAAATTATTGCTTTAAGTAGTGTTCTACTACTATGCTGGTAGTTTGAATGTTTTTAATCAGTACAAGTTACCACTAAACAGAGTTGCATTTATTGAGAATAAAATCTTAGTAAATATTAAATGTAGCTGCCTATAAAATGTCATTAAATTAGTTTTTAAGCTGCTATATAGTTTTAAGTACTCAAAATACATTAGCTTTAATAGCTTTATTGTGAAAATGGGAAGGAAATAATGAAACTAAAATCACTTACTATTGCGTTAGCACTTGCTGCAACTAGTACAACAGGCTTCGCTGCTGAAAAAGAAGGTTTTTATATTGGTGCATTCGGCGATTACTATGATAACTCTTGGGAAAATGTTCGCGATTATCCGCCAGGTGGATTAAATGTAGATGATTCAACTGGATGGGGTCTAGAATTAGGTTATCGTTTTAGCGATTATTGGAGCGCTCGTTTAGAGTATGCTGATATGGATTTCGATTGGAATGCAGAGCTTAATGACGGCACATCTGTAAGTGGTTCAGAAAGTGGCAAGCGCTATGGTATCGATGCGTTATATCATTTAGGTGGCGGCCCATTCTACGGTATTTTCGGTCTTAAAAATCTAGATGCGGTTGACGAAGATTTAATGTTCGCAAACGTAGGTGCTGGTTACCAACACTACTTTACAGATAACTTTGCGTTTAATGCTGAGACATCTTTATATCAAGGTCTAGACCGTGGTTACACAGATGTTGGTGCGAAACTAGGTATTAGCTATATCTTTGGCGACCAAAGTGCTCCGGCTGTTGTAGAGCCTGCGCCTGTAGTTGCAGCTCCAACTGACAGTGATAATGATGGTGTAATGGATGCTGATGATCAATGTGCAAACACACCGATGACAGATGCTGTTGATAGCAAAGGCTGTACTCTTTATGAAGAAAAAGAGGCAACAATCACTTTACTTGTTACTTTCCCGCACGATGTTGCAGAAGTACCAAATAAATACTTCAGCGATATTGCTGATGTTGCAGCATTTATGAAAGAAAACGAAGGCACATCAGTTGTACTTGAAGGTCATGCATCAGCAGTTGGTGACGCAGACTACAATATGATGCTTTCTGAAAAGCGTGCTAAAGATGTTGCAGCAGAGCTAGTTAAAGATGGTATTTCTTCAGATAGAATTTCTACTGTTGGCTACGGTGAAGAACGCTTGAAAAATAAAGCGTATACACTTGAAGCACACGCACAAAACCGTCGTGTAGAAGCTCAAATCACGAGCGTTGAAAAAGTTAAAGTACTTCGTAAGTAAGTTATTATATTTAATGTAGGTATTCCTTATTTAAAGGAATACAAATAGCGAGACCGGACTAATTTCATTAGTCCGGTTTTTTTTTTTTTGAAAAATGAATATTTACATTCTAAAGAAACGAGTTAACCTTAATTTGTACCAAATTCAGATGTAATAAACGTCATATATTGATATGAGTCACCTAATCAAAGTTCAAAATATTGTAGTATGGTACTTAATTACCTTGTTGAATTATCATTAGGTAATATAATTATTTTTAATGATGTGTAATTTGCACCAGTCCGACATGGATTATTAAGGTGCTTTATGTCGCTGTATTTAGTTGATGCTATGGAATTATAAAAATTTACTAGTTGTTTGAGTTTATTAAGTTTGGATTAATTACTCATCATCTATTTTGACTGAGTGTAGGCTACACAGCCTTTAGTTACTTAAATGGAAGGGAATGAAACATGAAACTAAAATCACTAACTATAGCTTTAGCGCTTGCTGCAACAAGTGCTTCAGGTATCGCTGCTGAAAAACAAGGTTTTTATATTGGCGCATTTGGCGATTATTATGATAACTCTTGGGAAAATATCCGTGACTACCCACCTGGCGGTTTAGATGTAGATGATTCTACAGGCTGGGGTTTAGAGCTTGGTTATCGTTTCAGTGATTATTGGAGTGCTCGCTTAGAGTACGCTGATATGGATTTTGACTGGAGTGCTGAAACCACAGCTGGTACCACTGTAAGTGGCTCTGAAAGTGGTAAGCGATACGGTATCGATGGCCTATACCACTTTGGCGGTGGTCCGTTCTACGGTATTTTTGGTTTGAAAAATCTTGATGCCGTTGATGAAGATCTAATGTTCGCAAACGTAGGTGCAGGTTACCAACATTACTTCACAGATAACTTTGCATTTAATGCTGAAACGTCTTTATATCAAGGTCTTGATCGTGGCTACACAGATGTAGGTGCTAAATTAGGTCTAAGCTATATTTTTGGCGATCAAAGCGAACCAGCTGAGCCAGTAGAGCCTGCTCCAACTGTTGTACCTGTTCCAGTTGAGCCAGTAGACAGCGATGGTGACAATATCCCTGATGCTGATGACCAATGTGCTAATACACCAATGACAGATGCTGTAGATGGTACTGGTTGTACTCTTTATGAAGATCGTGAAGTTACTAAGAGTCTATTGATTACGTTCCCTAATAATACATCTAAAGTATCTCAACAATACCTAGATGATATTGATGCTGCTGCAGCGTTCTTAAAAGAACACCCAGGTACTGACGTAGTACTTGAAGGTCACACTTCATCTGTAGGTAAAGCTGATTACAACAAGTGGTTATCTAAGAAACGTGCTGATGCTGTTGCTAAGAAACTAATCGAAGATGGCATTGATCCTATGCGTCTAACTACTGTTGGTTTAGGTGAAGAACGCCTTAAAAACCCAGCAAATACGCCTGAAGCTCACGCTGAAAACCGTCGTGTTGAAGCGAAAGTAACTGTAATTGAGCGTGTTAAAGTAGAGCGTTAATCTAGCCCTTTACGAAAATTTTAAAAACCCAGCCTAGTGCTGGGTTTTTTCATTTCTAAGACCTAATAGTAAGTAGATAGGAATGATTCTTAATAAATATTCATTTGAATAGCGTTTTTTTCTAGTACTATTCATGGTATTTATAGTGAATATAAAGTGCCTAACCACAGCATGGATTTTCATCTATACTTAAAAGCTTTATAATTAACCGTCAGAATACTATAAGTACTGGGTCTTAATTGGTATTTAGCTTAATACTACCGAGTACTTTCACGTCACCAAGAGGGCAATATTGTGCTACAAGAATATCGTAAACACGTAGAAGAACGTGCCGCGTTAGGTATCGTACCAGCGCCACTAGATGCTCAGCAAACGGCTGATCTTATTGAATTAATCAAAAACCCACCGGCAGGCGAAGAAGAGTTCATCGTTGATCTTCTGGTTAACCGTGTACCACCAGGTGTTGATGATGCGGCTTATATCAAAGCTGGTTTCTTAGCTGCAGTTGCAAAAGGTGAAGCGAGCTCTCCACTTGTATCAAAAGAAAAAGCAGCTGAGCTACTTGGTACTATGTTAGGTGGTTACAACATCGCACCTATGATCGAGCTTTTAGATGACGAAGCGTTAGCACCAATCGTTGTTAAAGGTCTTTCAAACACATTATTAATGTTCGACGCTTTCTACGATGTAGAAGAAAAAGCGAAAGCAGGTAACGAATTTGCTAAGCAAGTGATCGCGTCTTGGGCAAATGCAGAATGGTTTGTAAACAAGCCTGCAGTTGCTGAAAAAATCTCAGTTACAGTGTTCAAAGTAACTGGTGAAACAAATACTGATGACCTTTCACCTGCTCCAGATGCTTGGTCACGTCCAGATATTCCATTACACGCTTTAGCTATGCTGAAGAACGAACGTGATGGCATCAACCCTGAAAAACCAGGTGAAGTTGGTCCAATCTCACAACTAGAAGAGCTTAAAACTAAAGGTTTACCTCTTGCATACGTGGGTGATGTAGTTGGTACGGGTTCATCTCGTAAATCTGCAACTAACTCAGTACTTTGGTTCATGGGTGATGATATTCCTTTCGTACCAAACAAGCGCGTTGGTGGTGTATGTTTAGGTGGCAAAATTGCTCCTATCTTCTTCAACACAATGGAAGACTCTGGTGCATTGCCAATCGAACTACCTGTTGATGAGCTAAACATGGGTGACCAAATCGATATCTTCCCTTACGAAGGTGTTGTAAAGCGTCACGGTACTGATGAAGTAATCTCTACTTTCTCTCTTAAATCAGACGTAATTCTTGATGAAGTGCGTGCTGGTGGTCGTATCCCACTAATCATCGGTCGTGGTTTAACTGACAAAGCGCGTAAATCTCTAGGTTTAGAAGCAGAAGATATCTTCCGCAAACCAGCTCTAGTTGAAGATTCTGGTAAAGGCTTCACATTAGCGCAGAAGATGGTTGGTAAAGCATGTAACATGCCTGGCGTACGTCCTGGTCAATACTGTGAGCCGAAAATGACAACTGTTGGTTCGCAAGATACAACAGGTCCTATGACGCGTGACGAACTTAAAGACCTTGCGTGTTTAGGTTTCTCTGCAGATTTAACAATGCAGTCTTTCTGTCATACATCAGCTTATCCTAAGCCAATTGACGTAAACACTCACCACACACTTCCTGATTTCATCATGAACCGTGGCGGTGTATCACTACGTCCTGGTGACGGTGTAATCCACTCATGGTTAAACCGTATGTTATTACCGGATACAGTAGGTACTGGTGGTGACTCACATACTCGTTTCCCTCTAGGTATTTCATTCCCAGCGGGTTCAGGTGCGGTAGCATTCGCAGCAGCAACAGGTGTAATGCCTCTTGATATGCCTGAGTCAATCTTAGTACGTTTCAAAGGCGAAATGCAGCCAGGTATCACATTACGTGACCTAGTACATGCGATCCCTTACTACGGTATCAAAGAAGGTCTTCTTACAGTTGAGAAGAAAGGTAAGATCAACGAATTCTCTGGTCGTGTACTAGAAATCGAAGGTGTTGAGCACCTAACAGTTGAGCAAGCTTTCGAGCTTTCTGATGCATCAGCTGAGCGTTCAGCTGCAGGTTGTACAGTTAAACTTTCTAAAGAGTCTATCGCTGAATACCTTGAGTCAAACATCGTAATGCTTAAGTGGATGATCTCTGAAGGTTACGGCGATGTTCGTACTATTGAGCGTCGTATCACAGCAATGCAAGAGTGGTTAGCTAACCCAGAGCTTATGGAAGCTGATGCAGATGCAGAGTACAAACACGTACTTGAAATCGATCTTGCAGACATCAAAGAGCCAATCCTTTGTGCACCAAATGACCCAGATGATGCGCGTCTTCTTTCAGACGTTACTGGCGAGACAATCGACGAAGTATTTATCGGTTCGTGTATGACTAACATTGGTCACTTCCGTGCTGCAGGTAAACTACTAGATGGTTACAGTGGCCGTATCCCAACTCAACTTTGGGTTGCACCACCAACGAAGATGGATAAAGACCAACTTACTGACGAAGGTTACTATGGTATCTTTGGTCGTGTAGGTGCACGTATCGAAACTCCAGGATGTTCACTGTGTATGGGTAACCAAGCGCGTGTTGCTGATAAAGCAACTGTTGTGTCTACTTCTACGCGTAACTTCCCTAACCGTCTAGGTACTGGCGCAAACGTATTCTTAGCATCTGCAGAACTTGCAGCAGTAGCAGCAATCCTAGGTAAATTACCTACACCTGCTGAGTACCAAGAGTATGCAGCTAAGATCAATGCAACTGCAGCTGATACGTATCGCTACCTGAACTTCCACCGTATGCCTCAATACACTAAAAAGGCAGACCAAGTAATCGTTCAGCAAGCCGTATAATTAGTAATAATTTAATTTACTAGTATAAAAGCCCGCATTTAGCGGGCTTTTTTATTAAGTTTTTGTTCAGTTTGGTTTGTAAAATTAATACATTTGTCTACACTGATTGTTGTGAAAAGTTAACAGTTGTAACTTTGTGTTTAATGTTGTAACCAAGGAAGGTAAGCATCATTTCTTGGCTGCATAGATTTTGCAAATCAAGGAATTGAACAATGAAAGCACTTCTTCTTTTACTCCCTCTCAGCGGTTCGGCTCTTGCTGTTAACCCCTCTTTTAGCGAAGTTCGACTCGGTTTTGAAACGATTAGCTACAGTGAAACACTCAATGATGTAGCGGGATTTGGAAAGCTGAGTCAATCAATTGATGTTACTAACCCCGCAATACGACAGATATCATATACAGGGATTGATGATACATGGGGCTTTTATATTGAAAGCGCAGCAACAATTTCGACTGAAATTGAAACTGAAACTTGGCACTTGGCTGAGTTTGGCGATATTCAAGAAAATGCATTTAAAACGAAAGCGAATGAGATTGGTTTTAAAGGCGCATATAACTTTTCAAAAGCGATACAATTCACCCTAGGTACCAAGTTTTTTACGTCGAGTTTTACACGTTCAAATTTTGCCTTTGTGCAGCCTGGTGCAGCGGCATTTGATGAGGCACTTATTGCTATCTCAGCGGATCCCGATAACCCAGCACGTTTTACCTTGCCGGGTATGAACAATGCAAACAATATAGGTGACCAACAAGACTACAATTCTCAGCTTCGACCTGTGGTCTCTGTGTCAGAAGATCAAATGGGTATCTTGCTTACTTTAGGTGCTCGTTACGATAGCCGTTTAAAAGACAGTTTTAATAAATACAGTTGGTATGCCGAAGCTGAGCTGAGTACGCCAATGTACTCAGAAATTCAAAACACCCAATTTGAAACAACTACATTAACCGACAGTTTTAATGGCTGGGGTGTGTTAGGACGAGTCGGGCTACGTTATCAAATAATGTCACATATTGCGTTAATGGGCGGTATTGATGCGCAATACAAGTCTCGCGATATTGTGACCAAGAATCTTGAAAATGGTCAACGTCTGCGCGTGCCTGAAGTTGAATATAGTAATGTGTCATTTGCCGTTGGTTTACAGTGGAGCTATTAATGAACAAGTTAGTCATTGTTAGCTCGATATTCATTTGTGCTTTATCTGGATGTAAAACTATTGATTCTGTACAGCAAGATTTAGGTTCTCTAGCTAGTAGTATTACCGGCGAAGAAGCAACACCTGAGCAAATACGTGCAGCATTTGATAAAGCCCAAAGTGTCTTCCAAGAAGCCCTTAGTGCTTATAATCAAATAGATGCAGATAACCTAGCGCAATTTGATGAGGAGCGTGTAACTAAGGCTCGCAAAGTATGGGCGGTGCTAGAACCTGAATTTAATGAACTACGGTTAGCTCCTGAATATGCGCTAAAAAGCGCGTCACTATTTTCATCGGATACAGTTTCAGATGAAATCATGTCTCAAAGTCAGGAAGTCATTTCGTTGGTTGCTGAAGCGCAGCTTGCTAAGCAGAGGATCACTTCTGTTTTACAGCCAATAAGAGATGAGTTTGCAATTTTAGATCAATTGGATGCGGAAACCTCTTATGAGAAGCGTTATCGAGAGCTAGATAAGCAACATCAGCAATTAAAGGAAATGCTCATCGATGGACAAGAGCAACAAGTTGCTGAATATGTACCTAAGCTATTAGGACAACTCATTGATTTAGAAAAAGACGCCGTTGTGCAGTTTTATTTTTCTCAGTATATCGAAAAAATTTATGCACTAGCTAATTCCAAAAAAGTCGATATTTTTCCGACTGTTTATCAGGACGTTCGCAAGCAATTAGAACAAGGCGAAGCATACAGCAAAGCGAACTATCGTGAGTACGAGCAAATTAAACAACAAGCAGCATTATTGTCACTGCAAATAGATCGTATTGATAGCCTCTATGCTGAGTACTTAGCGCAAAAAGTAGCTATTGATAAAGACACCGTTGAAGCACACATGTTGAGTCTAGAAAGTGAAATTTATGCACTGACTATGGCAGCAGGCTTAGGTGACCTTAGAGGCCTGCCATTCCAAGAGCAGCTTCAGCAAGTAAGAAAAGCAATTAATTGAGTAAACCAAGAGCCACAGTTCGCTGTGGCTTTTTATCAACGTTAAGGGATTTAGCGTTTAAATAGCTAAGAGTTTCCCTGCTATAAGCGAATGTAATGGAGTATAGATATGTTAATTCAAAAGCGGCTGTTAGCCGCGATTTTTGGTACCTTATTTTTAGTTGGATGCGGGGGAGGTGGAAGTAGTGACTCTGGAACTAAACCAGATCCTGTAGACCCCGTTAATCAAAGTCCAACAGTTTCTATTAGTGCTGACTCAGAGGGCACAGAGCAAACCTCATTTAAATTAAGCGCCGTAGCTGGTGATAGCGACGGTAGCATTGCTTCTTATAGTTGGACATCTGATGCTAGTTTTGATTTTGCACAAAGCGGTGGCTTAACAAGCGCAGAAGCTACTTTTCAAACACCTGATATAGATGCTGATACAACTGTTAACTTCACTGTCACTGTAACAGATAACGATGGGGCAACAGCTTCAGCAAAGCATAGCGTTATATTTAAACGAAATGTATCAACAGTGACAATTACCGGGATAGTAACGGATCAACCAATTGCTAATGCAGAGTTAGAGATTAATGTCGGTAGTGATGTCTTTTCGGTCAATGCAGATCCAACCGGGCGCTATACAATAGAGCTTGTTGTGGACGAATCTGCAAGTGAAAAGCTTGTGCTGGTTAAAGCAAAAGGTCTTGATAGCACCAATCCTGGGGTTGTTTTCGTTTCACAGTTAAGCTCAATTCAAGCGTTATTGGAACAGGCTGGTGAGGATAATACGCTTGATAGTGAAGACAACTTTGGCGTCAACATCACGAATGTGACGACCGCAGAGTATGCGCTTTTAACGCGTAATAATGAAGAACCTCAATCTGTCGAAGAGCTAAACGCAGCGTTACTAAATGTTGATGCTGATGAAAAAATCCTATTGGCAACTCTTATCAAAATCATCGTGGATAATGCTGACTATGTTCTTCCTGAAGGCGTAGAAAATACACTCGATCTTGTCAGTGACGAAGATACCGCTAAGAGTTTTGAAGATGAAGTAAATGAGAAAGATCCTGATCTCATTGAAGAGACGAAAGAAGAAATTAAAAAAGATGAAAACTTAGTTTCTGATAGCGATGAGCCTATTGTTGGTGATTTTATCGTTAACTCACCTCGTTATTATAACAATGATGCATATCACCTTGTCCTGGCAAGTGACGGTACGGGTGAACTTAATGCAAATACAAGCTCAACACTGACAATGAGTAAAGAATCAGGAGTGTATACTTTAGCATTGGCAAATAGTGTAGTGACTTACACTGATGAATATAACGATGGCAATGAATCTTATATTGCGCAAACAAAATTAACAGATATTAGTTTTCAAGTTTTAGCAGAAAACGAGGTTTTCAGAACGATTGAAGTAACTCAAACCACACAGCGAACATTGGACTACCAAAATGGTAGTGAACCCGTTGTGGAGCCTTCAAGTACTCGAACCTATACAACAAACCTGATTGATAAAACTAAAACAATAGCACTAAACACTGCTGAGTTAACAGAAAACACATGGATTTTAGACCTCAGAGACAATGATTACGATTCTGCGTCATCTGATGATGAACCTGAAACTTTACGCTTTTATGCCGATGGTACAGGAGATGTAACGGGTGAAAGTAGTGAGGTATTTAGTTGGGTACTCAATGATACTAAGTTATCTATTAGTTATGATGAAAATGGTGAAACTGGGCTAATTGAGTTTTGGTTCACGAAAGCCCTCTCTGCGGGCTATCAAGTTGTAGCATTAGACACTAGTTTTGATGAGCCAAGTAATACATTAACAGGCTTAATGATTAAAAAAGCGAATGTAACAACAACCGATGAGGATATTATTGGTCGTTGGCATGGTTTTGTTGGTACTTCTCAATCTTATGATTTGAATATTTACCCTGATGGTAGTGTTGCTATTGGTTTAGGTTATTCAAGTTTCCAAGGTCATATTGAAGATGGCAATTTCTCTAGAAAACGCTTTTATTCAGAAACATATGGTCTTGTTTCAAGCTGTGATGGCTTTGCTGATGACTGTTACCTTGAAAGTGAAATGCAACATGAATTCATTAACATTATTGGTAGCACCTATTACATTATCAGAACGCTAACTTATTACACTATGGCTGGTGAGGCATATGATGAAGTTAAATCGGTATTCATTTATGAATACAGTAAAGACTTGTCATACTCAGCCTTTACTGAAGAGCTATTAGAGGGTTCTATTTTATTTTATAAAGATGATAGCTCTTCAGATGCGATTTACATGCAATATAATGACTTAGGTGAAGTAGAGTATGTTGTCAGTTTTGATGGTGTTGAGCATATAGCAACGTTCAATGATGGCGTATTAAGCTATCAAGTTGATGGTAATACGTGGTTTGTTGAACTGGTTTCTGCGGATGAAAATGCTGTTACTATTTGCCGATACCAACAAGGAAGTAGTTGTTCAGTTGATACGCAAATTAGTTACTTACCCAAGCGCCCTAAAGTAACCTTAACTGTGAATCCATCTCAGAACGGTAACCTCTCACCTACCAGTCAAACTTCGTATTGGTACCAATATGCATCTTTCGTAATTAGCCCTGATGAAGGGTATGTTATTGACGAAATTACAGGATGCGAAGGATATATTGAAGGAGGCTATTATCTTGTCTATACCACAGGTGCTGATTGCGATATTACCGCAACGTTTAAACCTGCATTATTAGCTTCTGGCGAGTATATTTTAAATAACAGTGATTTATATAATGCACCAGCCTTGGGCTTATTACTAAATGCGGATAACACTGGCGCTGTAACTCTCAACGGTAGTTCAAATATCAACTGGTATGAAGTTGATGATCACATTGAGTTATCACCTATCGATAGTATCGTTGTAGAAGAATATATCTCTTTCCCTGATGGTATGACTGAGGTTCAGTATCGAACTGAGATCAGTTACGCTGAGTTAATGCCAATGGCAGAAAAAGGGCTTAATTGGCATTGGCTAACAGTTGAATATAGCTATTACGAGAATGACGTTTTAGTGAATACCAGCTCTGAAAGTTCCAATGTTTATGCTTTTGCTGATGGCGATGAAATTGCTGTTGCTAGTGATGATGTCGTAGGGCAATGGGCAGTAAGCGCAGAACAAGGAGGAGTGCTATTAAATATGCAGATCAATGCTGACGGAACGGGCTCTTACATAGATATTTTGAATGATGAGCAAGATACGTTTAGTTGGCAGATCATTGATAGCAACTTAGTACTTAATCACAACAGTGATAATTCAACAGATACTCTCTACTTCATTAAAAATATCAACGTTGGTTACCAATTCTTAGACCAGGGTAATGATAGTGAGGGGGATTATGTAGATGCAGGCATGTTTGTTAAACGCAATGAAGTAGCCATTAATACAGGTAATTTTTCTGGTCGTCATCGATTTAGAGAGGGCCATGAAATTGATTCGCATTGGAGTGAAATCCAAATTTATGACGATGGTGAAATCTTCTTTACCTTTAGTACAAGTTCATTTCAGGGAAGCTTTGTTAATAACCGCTATATTAGAAGGCTTTATGTAGATACTAGCTCTGGAGGTTGGGAAACAACTGACTTCTGTGATACTAGCTTAGATACATGTTTCCTTTATGGTGAGTTTGTTTACAAGCTAATTGCTATTGATGGAGCCCGATATTTTGTCGAGCGTACTGTGGCGTTCGATGATAATGGCACTGGGGTGCTAGAAAAATTCTCTGCCAATCTATATGTACATGATTATGCTAGTTCAACAGCAGTTGATAAATTCTACGACTACAACTTATATAGCTTCACTTTATATGAGAGCGATGGCACAACATGGTCATTAAGTGAGCAGGATTATAATGAAGATAGTCAGTCTTACGATTACTCACTGACGATTGGAGATCAAAGTATCACGGGTGTTCAATTGGTTGATGGTAAATTGTCATTTATTGAAAATGGCCAAGACACGCTGCTTGAGCTTATCAGTAACAATCGTACCGAACTCGTTTTCTGTAAGTATTTAGCAGGTAATAGTTGTCAGTCACAAGATCAAGTTTCCCTTTCTATGAGCAATTAAACGTGTAGTAAATTGTGCAATCTAAAACAGCCACATTTGTGGCTGTTTTTATTTTTTAGATTAAATATTCTAAAAGCCAAGTGTAACGATCTTAAAATTATGCATTATGCTTTGCTGGTTTACATAAAAACGCAAAAATTCCCCGCTAATTGAATTAAAATCCTCGCCAATATTCTCAACGTAATAAGGCGAGATCGAAATGACTACATTAAACAACCAGAACCTTTTACAACTTCGTTTTGTAAGCCAAGCGCATATTGACGCAGTAAAGCCTTCGTTTGCTAACCTACCTGCTAATCCATACGCAGATGGTGAATTTCGTAAGCGTCGTTATTCAGTCATTAAAGTTGTTGATGGTGAATTAAAACTACAACCAACAAAAGCGTTCGTGCAAGATGACTCAATCAATACCTTTCAAGGTAATGTAGAGCGCACTTATGAGAACCTTGAAGACAGCTTATTAGCGACGGATGGCATGAAGCAAATCGTTAATCAGTTTCGCGATATGACAGGTATTAGCGATGACCGCGATATAGAAATTCATCAATTTAGAATGCTTGCGATCGACAGCGATACACCTGCTGCGCCAGAAGGTGTTCACCAAGATGGTTTTGATCACGTATGTGTATGCGGTGTATCACACGAAAACCTCGAAGGCGGTGAGTTACTTGTTTATGAACACCAACAAGCTGAACCATGTTTCAAAATGGAAATTAAAGACGGCATGTTCGCACTGATTAATGACCGTGAAGTATGGCACAACGCAACGCCAATGAATAAAGTAGACGCAAGCAAAGAAGGTTACCTTGATTGCTTCGTGCTCACTGCTTAAGGGTACCTTATGAACTTAACGCAATTACGTCGCCAATTCCCTGCACTTATGCAACAAGTTGCAGGACAGTCACCTATTTTTCTTGATGGCCCGGGTGGCTCTCAAGTGCCACAGTCAGTTTTAAGTGCTATGACTGCTTACTTGGGTTACTACAATTCAAACTTAGGTGGTGCATTTTTCTCAAGTGACAAAACAGTCGAGTTAATGGCAAATGCTCGCCAAGCTGCAGCTGATTTGTTAAATGCTCCATCTAAAGAGCAAATTGTGTTTGGTGCAAACATGACAAGCTTAACGTTCAGCTTTAGCCGTGCTATCTCGCGTGATTGGACTAATGATGATGAAATCATCGTTACCAATGCAGATCACTTCTCAAACGTATCATCTTGGCAGCAAGCTGCTGAAGATAAAGGCGCAACAGTAAAAACGGCTCTTATCAACGAAGCTGATTGCAGCTTAGATATGGCACATTTTGAAAGCCTTTTATCAAGCAAAACAAAGCTTGTTGCAGTGACGTATGCGTCGAACACGACGGGTTCAATTAATAATATTAAACGCATTGTTGAGCTTGCTCATGCGGTTGGTGCGCTAGTTTATGTTGATGCCGTTCATTACGCACCTCATGAGCTGGTTGATGTACAAGCGCTTGATTGTGACTTTTTAGCGTGCTCGGCATACAAGTTCTTTGGTCCTCACCTTGGTATTGTGTATGGTAAACGCGAGCACCTTGAAGGTTTCACACCATACAAAGTTGAGCCGGCAAAAGATGTTGCGCCAGGTCGCTGGGAAACGGGTACACAAAGCTTTGAAGCACTGGCTGGCTTAATTGCAGCTGTTGATTACATTGCTGCAATTAGTGAACTTGACGAAAGCCATTCACGCCGAGAAAAACTTGCGGCTGCATTTGCGATTACTAAACAACATGAAATGGCATTAAGTAAGCATTTCTTAACGCGTTTAGCTAATTATCCGCGTATCAAGTTATTCGGTATTGATGATTTAGATCGTTTAACTGAGCGTACACCGACTTTTGCCCTCACATTTGAAGGCATTGAGCCACGTATTGTGTCTGAGTTTTTAGGTAAGCAACATATTTGCGTGTGGGATGGTAATTTCTACGCCCAAGGCTTATGTAAGCAGCTAGGTGTATTAGAAACCGGCGGTGTAGTACGCATTGGTTGTATGCATTACAACACGATTGAAGAGCTTGATAAGGTTTTTGATTTATTTGATCAATTACTTGCAGAGTAAGTTTCTAGATTTAAGCCTAAATAATAAGTTTCAAGCAGCCCGAGTAGGCTGCTTTTTTATTGCCATAAAAAAGCGCGACATCAAATGCCGCGCTCTTTTTTACGTAAAGCTTAAAACTTACAGCTTTTAGCTTACATCGCTTTAAAACGAATCGCTGTGCCGCCGCTGGTGGCAAGCTTTAACGTTAGCTTATCATCAGCAGTCACTATGCGTTTTTCTACTTTTAAGTCGTAAGGGTTATTTACCCATTCAGCTTTGTCACCGTCGCGGTAGATTTGCGCTTCAAACTTTTTACCTTTATCTAAGAAGTCTAACTTCACTTCTAAAGTGCGGGCTTTTTCGTCTGTAACTGCGCCTAAATACCAGTCGTTACCTGAGTATTGATCACGCTTGCGTTCTTTACGTGCAAACACAACGTAATCGCCAACTTCGCCTTGTAATGCAATACTTTGTTGCCAATCAGTCGGTACATCCTGAATAAACTGGAATGCATCAGGCTTCGCTAAGTAGTTACGAGGTAAATCTGCGGCCATTTGAATTGGGCTGTACATTACAACATATAGCGCTAATTGCTTCGCTAGGGTTGTTTGCGGACGGTTGGTATCGGCACCTAAACCGTTAAAGCTCATATCAAAAATACCTGGCGTGAAGTCCATAGGGCCTGCAAGCATACGCGTGAAAGCAAGCATTGGAATGTGCTCAGGTGGGTTCGGCGGTGTACCCCATGCGTTAAACTCTTGGCCACGAGCACCTTCACGGGCAATCCAGTTCGGGTATGTACGACGTAGACCGGTGTCTTTTACTGGCTCATGCGTATTGATACTAATCTTATGTTTAGCAGCAAGTTTCACGTTGTATAGGTACTCGTTTACCATGAACTGACCATCGTGCCACTCTTTGCGTACAATGCCATTTTCATCGATGCGCTTGATGTTGCCACCGTCGGCGACATAACCTGTTTTAACTTGGCTTACATTTGATTTTTCATATAACTCAAATGCGCCTTCCATTTGGTTGCGGTAGTTTGTTACGTTGCCCGACGTTTCGTGGTGACCAATAAGTTGCACGCCTTTTTCTTTACCGTAACGTGTCAGCTCTTCGATATCAAAGTCGTCATAAGGTTGCGTAAAGCTAAAAACATCACCGTTATAGAACCAGTCACCATCCCAGCCAATATTCCAGCCTTCGACTAGCACACCATCGAAGCCATATTTAGCTGCGAAGTCCATGTAATATTTTGTGTTTGCAGTGGTTGCACCATGAATTTTACCGCTACCCCAAGTATTTTCATTGATGTGCATACCCCACCAAATACCTACGTATTTACCCGGTTTAACCCAAGATACATCGCCCAGTTTATTTGGTTCGTTTAGATTTAAGATGATATCTGAGTTGATTAAATCAACAGCTTCTTCGCCAATTTGAATTGTACGCCAAGGAGTATTAAATGCGCCGTGCTTTTTAACCGCGACACCATCTGACCAAGGTGTTAAATCAGCTTGGAAAGTACCATCACGGCGTTGATTTAATACCATGCCTGCATAATCAACAAGGGCAGCTTCGTGAATACTGATATGCACACCCTCTTTATTTTTTAAAGTAAATGGTGTGTGCACAAGTGCAGCTTTATGTAGTGGCGTGGTGTTATAAACATACTCATAACGGTTCCAACCACGCGCAGGTATCCACCATGCCGTTGCATCTGATGAGTCTGTAATAGCGAATTCAGTCAGCTCTTTGGTGATTTCTACATCATCATAGCCTGCTTGCTTTGGTAATTCGTATCGAAAGCCTACACCATCATTAAAAGCGCGAAAGCGTACTGTGAACGTGCCACCTTGTGGTTGTGGCTTTTTAAAAGTAACAGCAACTTCGTTATGGTTATCAACCACAGTTTGGCGTTCACCCCAAGGTTGCTCCCAGCTACTTTTTACAGAATCAGTGGTTTGGCCGCTAATTTTGTAACCTTCGCTCATTGCTGGTTGTTGTTTAAAAACAAGGCCTAACGCTGAGTTAGCGATGACCTGTTTACCTGCAAAGCTGATTTCGTAGCTAGGTGTGTGTTGTTCATCAGAAATGGTTACTTTGATCTGCCCATCAGGTGAGCTGACGGTTGTGGTTTGTGCTAGGCAAGTACCTGAAAAGGCTGCTAACATTAAGGCAGTTAATCGCATTGTTGTTCCTTGGCGGCTTATGGTTATGGATTGTTGTCACGTATTCACATATATCCTTAAAGCATAAAGTGACTTGCCGGTTAATACGAGGGATCTGCATACGTATTCAACAAAGTGAACGTCGCGATATCAAGCCCAGCACTGAAAAAGGTTTAGCAAAATGATAAGAATAACCCTGTTGCTACTACTATTGTTTAGCCAAAGTTTATTGGCACAGCAAATACAAATAGTGGATAAGCAGAATCAGCCTGTCAAAAATGCCGTGGTTTGGATTAAAGGTTCAAAACAACTAGCTGCTCCTGATAGCCATTACACAATGAGCCAAAAAAAGCGTGCCTTTGTGCCTCATGTATTGGCAGTACCGCAAGGGGCTAATGTTGAGTTTCCTAACCTTGATTCAATCATGCACCACGTTTATTCATTTTCTAAAACAAAACAATTTGAGTTAAAGCTTTACCACGATAAACCAGAGCAACCGATTAACTTTGCACAAACGGGAGTTGTTGAGCTTGGTTGTAATATTCATGACTGGATGCTGGGTTACATTGTGGTCGTCGATGGTGGGATTTATGGGCAAACGGATGAGCAAGGCATGGTTGATCTAAACTTACCCGATGGGACGTTTACTTTGGCCGTTTGGCATGATCGCTTTAACGATATCAGCACACCGGAAACCATCGAGATGACGAGCAATGCGAAGCCGTTGAGTTATCAGTTAAAACAAGCCTTATTACCAAAACTAGAACTAAGCAGCGACGAGTTTGATGATTATGAATAAATGGCAAGCCTTAGCATTGGCGAGTGTTTTTGGGTTGCCTGCAGTGGCATTTGCTGAGCATGATGGGCTGGTAACGGTTTCGGCTGTGCGTGGTGACCAACTAACGAGCTATCAGCGCAAAGGAATTGGCTTATACCGTTATGACCAAGAGCATGATGGTGTTGTGATATCCCAAGCTATGCTGAGTAGTCGTTTTGAGTTAACGAGTGATTGGTCTGCACACACTGTGCTTAATGCTCATCCTGATCCTGAACTAACCGTTGGCTTTAGTCAGGCCTATTTACAATATCAACCGCTCACGGCAAGTCGTTACAAATGGGCAGTGAAAGCCGGTGGCTTTTATCCGAAAATGTCACTTGAAAACCCGAAAAATGGCTGGATGTCACCTTATAACTACACTAATTCTGCAATTAATACCTGGATTGGCGAAGAGGTGCGCGCTTTTGGTTTAGAGGCAAGCATTAAGCGCCCTGGTCGACAATTTAGAAGTAATCATACCTTTGAGGGCTTTGCTTCGGTTTTTAAAGGTAACGACCCTGCCGGAACACTCCTGTCATGGCGAGGATTTGCTATGCATGACCGGCAAACCACCTTTAACGAACAAATCGATTTTGCTGTTCCACATTCTTTTGAATGGACGCAGTTAGATAAGCAAGCTGAGCATGTTGAGCCTTTCGAAGAAGTAGATGGGCGCTTTGGCTATTATTTTGGTGCACACTGGGATTATCAAAAAAAATCGCAGTTACGTGTTTATTATTATGATAACAATGGCGATCCAGGTGCGTTGAATACTCGTACTGGTCAATATGCATGGGATACACGTTTTTTAAGTGCGGCGTGGTTGTATAAATTTAACAGCCAAACGCGTGTCATAGTGCAGATACTCGATGGCAAAACTGCAATGGGCAAAAATCGTGGGGTAGACAATGATTTTTATAGTCACTTTGTTCTATTAAGCCACAAGTTAGACCAGCATCGTCTCACAATTAGGTATGATTATTTTAAGGTTAGCGATCATGATGATTGGCAATTTGATCCTAACCAAAGTCGTGGAGAAGCTTTAACCGCAAGTTGGCGTTATCAACTGTCAACCAAGTGGCAAGTAGGTGCTGAATATTCAGTGCTGAGCAGTGACGCTCAAAATAGACCCGGTATGGGATTCAATGAGCATAACTCGCAGCAGCAATTGCAACTTTCAGCGAGTTGGCACTTTTAATTTCATACACTTTTTTAGTTTTTCTACTAACATTCTAATGAACGTGCTGATTAGAATTTGAATTAGGATAATGTATGAAGTTACAAAGCATTCGCGTCAAAAGTTCTTTGCCTATTGTGCTGCTCGGCATTGCTATCGTCATTTTAATTGCAGGCTATACCTATCTAATTAACCTTCAAAAAGAAGCGATTGATGCACAATCAGAGCGTTTCTTAAATGCGGTCTCTGTGGTTGTTAATGCTGACCGAGACCTATACCAAGCTAAAGTCGCAGAGCTACAACTGGTTACCCAAATGAAAGGCGATAAAGGCCAGCTTACTGATCACCAAGACAATGCCGATCAAGTGAAAGACCGTTTTAAGCAATACTTATCTTATATGTCGCCATACTCTGAGATTGTGGGTCAGTTTCGTAACTTTGATGGCGCGTTTGATACTTGGTATACAGCGTCAACAGCTTACATCAATAACCCCGCAAATGCTGCGCAACAACAAGCGTCTGAGCAAAGCTTTTCGGCGCTTCGTGATATTTTAGACAAAGCCGGTGAAGTCGCCGAAAAGACCTCTCAAGCAGAAACTGAAAAGCTAATGGATAAAGTGATGGGCTTTAAAGTGATGCTAATGGTGATGATTGCTGTGGTTCTGGCAGTGGCTGGTTGGTTTAGTTATTTTGTGCCGCGTCAGCTTACAAAACAAATTAACTTTGTCACAGAACGAATTAACGAAATAGCCTCTGGAGATGGCGATTTAACAGGTCGTATCAATGTTAAAACGCAAGATGAATTTGCTGAGTTAGCAACCGCATTTAATCGCTTCTTAGATAATTTGCAGCAGTTAATCAAAGATATCTTAGAGCAAGCGAAAGAGCTGCATAATCTAGGTAATGATTTAGATAACTTTGCAAATCAAAACCACCAAGTAAACCAAAAGCTCAGCCAAGCGTCTGAGTCGATAGTTAGCGCTGTACACGAAATGAGTGTAGCAAGTCGCGAAGTGGCCAATGTGGCGCAAAACTCATCCCACGAAGCTGATAATTCACAGCAGCTTGCTAAACAAGGTTTAGCTGCGGTTGATAACTCAAGCCGTAAAATTATTGCTTTGTCAGACAACATGGAGCATGCCAGTCAGCGTTCAACTGAGTTGCAACAAAGCTCAGACAATATTGCCAAAGTGCTTGAAGTTATTCGTGCTATTGCCGAGCAAACTAACTTACTTGCACTCAATGCAGCAATTGAAGCGGCTCGTGCCGGAGAACAAGGGCGTGGTTTTGCGGTCGTTGCGGACGAAGTACGAACACTTGCAACTCGTACGCAAGAGAGCACCAATGATATTCAAACTATGGTTGAGCAGTTTGCAAGCAGTGTTGAGCAGTCACTGCAAGCTATTAATAGTGGTAAGCGTTACGCCGATGAAGCGGTTGAGTCATTCACACAAACCAATGATGTGCTTAATTCAATGCAAGAGTCATCAATTAAAGTAAATGATATGGCGATGCAGACAGCGCAAGCGACTGAAGAGCAAACTGCTGTAGCAGATGAAATTAGCCAAAACTTATCAGACTTAAACGATCAAACCCAACAAGGGGGCGGTTTAGCAAGTTCAACACAAGAAGTGGCTAATCGCATGAACCAACTCACGAATGAGCTAAATCATTTAGTGAATCGATTTAAAGTGTAATTAAAGCTAATAAAAAAGGGCTCAATGAGCCCTTTTTTGTATCTAGCTAAAACGCTTACTTTTTCTCAAAAGCACGTTTCATATAATTTGGTGTTGCTAATGCACCGTGGTGAATACCTGCATTGTAGTATTCTGTGCTTTGCGCGAGTGTATTTGCATCATCTTCACGAAAACCAGCAAATGCTTCAGATTTACGAGCAAGCGTGACTGACCATAAGCCACTTGGGTAAATTGGTTGCGGGAAAGGCAACGTTTGTAGGTCAACAAAACCCACTTCTGTCATTGCATCACGCATTTCTACTAATAGTGGCATATGCATAAGTGGAGATTCACTTTGCTGAATTAAGATGCCACCAGGGCGAAGTGCAGTTAAACAGCTAGTATAGAAAGCGTGGTTGAATAAACCTTCGCCCGGACCAACTGGATCTGTACCATCGACAATGACCACATCGATTGATTCAGGAGCCGCTTCACGCATGTATTTAATACCGTCGTCAAACATCACTGTAGCGCGAGGATCTTGGTTTGATTCACATAGCTCAGGGAAGTATTTAAGTGACATTTGCGTCACAACTTCGTCGATATCGATTTGCGTTACGCTTTCAACACCTGGATGTTTTAATACTTCGCGTAAAGTACCACAGTCACCACCACCAATAATCACAACGTTTTTCGGATTTGGGTGTGCAAGCAATGCCGGGTGGCTGATCATCTCGTGATAAAAAAAGTTTTCACGGCTACTTACCATAGTACAACCGTCAATAATCATTAGATTACCGAAGTCAGTTGTCTCGTACATTTCTACTTTTTGAAATGGCGATTGCTGTTCATCAAGCTTTTTAGTAATGCGTAGTGAAAAGGCGCTACCATCACGGTCACTAATTTCAGTGAACCAGTTGTTTTGATCTAAATTAGCCATCTTGCTTATACACTTTTGGTTAATGGTAAAAAAGGGGTGCAATTCTGCCAGTGCTTGGCCAATTGCTCAATCAAATTTTAATCAGTATAGCGAATATTTTTTATCACTTTGGCATATAGCGCAATTTTTGTTAGCGTGGTCAGCCCTAGCGTATTAAAATGTGCGTTTATATTTAACGAAATTACAGAAGACATTGCCATGACTTGGGGTTTAGACAAAGCACGCGAAACATACAATGTTGCTCATTGGAGCGACGGTTATTTTGACATTAACGCACAAGGTGAGTTGGTAGCTTATCCAGATGGCGATCAAACTAAAGCTGCGGTGTCTTTATCTGAACTTACTGAGCAATTTAAAAAGCAAGGTCTTACCTTACCTGTTTTAGTGCGTTTTACTGATATCTTACAAAATCGTGTCGAGACGCTAACCAGTGCATTTACCAAAGCGCGCAATGCCCGTGAATATCAAGGTAGTTATACCTGTGTATACCCAATCAAAGTTAACCAGCAACGTTCTGTAGTAAGTAAATTACTTGCTCACCCAAGTGGTTTAGTGGGCCTTGAAGCCGGCTCAAAACCTGAGCTTATGGCGATTTTAGGTGTTGCTAAAGAGCCAATTACCATTGTTTGTAATGGCTACAAAGACAGTGAATTTTTACGCTTGGCTTGTATCGGTCAAGGCATGGGTCACAAGGTTCACATTGTTGTAGAAAAACTCTCTGAACTAACTACTTTGTTAGCTGAAATTGATGACTTAGGCATTGAGCCGTCAATTGGCATTCGTATTCGCTTAAACTCGGTTGGTAAGGGCAAATGGCAGAATACCGGTGGCGAAAAAGGCAAGTTTGGTTTAACTGCAGGCCAAGTGCTTTCTGCTGTTGAGCTACTTAAGTCACGTAATAAGCTCCATTTAATGCAATTAGTGCATTTCCATATTGGCTCTCAAATAGCCAATATCCGTGATATTCACCGTGCACTGCGTGAATGTGCTCGTCACTTTGCTGAGCTAACGCAGTTAGGTGTACCACTTAATACAGTGGATGTAGGTGGCGGTTTAGGTGTTGATTACGAAGGGTCTGGTTCGCGCAGTTCGTGTTCAATGAACTACAGTGTTGAAGAGTATGCCCGTAATGTAGTGAATGCGTTTGCTGAAGTGTGTCAGCAACATGACCTTAAACACCCTGCGATTATTACTGAGTCAGGTCGTGCGTTAACAGCGCACCACGCAGTATTAATTACAGATGTGATTGATGTTGAGTGTGCGCCTAATCATGCAAATCCAACGGCACCTGAGGCTGACAGCGTATTGGTGCTAGATGAAATGTGGCAGTGTTTACAGCGTTTAACACCGCGTATGGCGCTGGAAATTTATCATGATGCTATGCATTTATTCAGTGAAGCCCATGACCAATATGTGCATGGTCTACTCACTATGCTTGAATGGGCGAAGCTCGAGCAGCTGTATTTCACCATTTTACACCGTGTTCGTGCATCTCTTAGCGAAAATGCCCGTGCCCACCGTGAAGTGCTAGACGATTTAAATGAAAAACTGGCCGACAAGCTGTTTGTTAATTTCTCTTTATTTCAATCACTGCCTGATGTCTGGGGTATTCAGCAGTTATTCCCAGTAATGCCAGTAGAAAACCTTCATCAGCCATTAACGCAGCGTGCCATTATTCAAGACATTACTTGTGACTCTGATGGACAAATTCGTAACTATGTTGAAGGTACAGGTATTGAGAGCAGTTTACCTATTCCTGAATACAAACAAGGTCAGCAATATCACATTGCGATGTTCTTAGTGGGTGCGTATCAAGAAATTTTAGGTGATTTACATAACCTGTTCGGTGACACAGATTCAGTACATGTTGAACTCACTGACGCAGGTTACCAGCTGACTAACGCCATTAAAGGTGACAGCGTTAAGGACGTATTAAAGTTTGTTGATTATGATAGCGACATTCTTGCTGAAAACTTTGCAAAACGGGTTAACTCACTGGCAATTGATGAGCAATCTAAGGCACAATATTTGTCAGAACTAAATGCAGGCCTTGCTGGCTACACGTATTTTGAAGATTAAGCATTAAAGGAATAAGTAGTAATGTCCATGATCCGTTGTGTGTTCAGTTTTATATTTTACACCCTCAATACACTTTTTTGGTTTGTGCCCATCTTTATTTGTGGCGTGATTAAACTGATCCCAATTAAGCCTCTGCAAAAATTAATGAGTTGGATTGCTAAGCAATGCGCCACTATGTGGGTGAGTTGCAATAACATCAACCAAAACATATTTGCTTCATATAAGCTGAACGTAACAGGTCTTGAGCAACTAAAAGCGAAAGACTGGTACTTGGTGATCGCAAATCATCAAAGCTGGGTAGATATTGTTGTAATGCAACGCGTATTTAATCGTCGTATTCCGTTTTTAAACTTTTTCCTGAAGAAAGAGCTAATCTACGTTCCTTTTTTAGGCCTTGCTTGGTGGGCGTTGGATTTCCCATTTATGACTCGCACGAGTAAAGCCCAGTTAAAGAAAAACCCTAAATTGCGTGGTAAAGACTTAGAAACCACGCGTAAAGCCTGTGAAAAGTTTAAAGAAATGCCAGTGAGCATCGTTAACTTTGTTGAAGGTACGCGTTTTACAGAGCAAAAACACTCACGCCAAAACAGCCCTTTTGAACACTTATTAAAGCCAAAAGCAGGTGGGGTTGCGTTTGTTATGCAAGCAATGGGTGAGCAAATTTCAAAAGTGGTTAATGTCACTATTCATTACCCTGATGGTATTCCTAGCTTTGTGGACTTCGCCAGTGGTCGTGTAAAACAGGTCGAAGTGCGAGTCGAGGTGATGGAAGTAAGCCCTAATTTAATCGGTGATTACACCGGTGATGCAGAGTTTAGAGTTAACTTTCAAGCGGAGTTAAACCGCATTTGGAATGAAAAAAATCAGCAACTAGCCGAGTTAGAAGCAAAATCGCAGTAGAATTGCTTATGCAGTCGAGAGCACACATATGTTAAAGAAATTTTTACCTAATTGGTTAACAGGCGTTCTAGTGAGCATTGTCTTGTTTGCTAATGTAATTATCTGGGGCACGCTTGTGCTGCTCCTTGGTGTGCTTAAATTATTACTGCCATTTAAAGTGGTTAGCGATATTCTTCATGTGGCTTATCGCGGTTGGTGTAAGGGGAATCGTTTAGCTCTGTGGCTAGGTTGCCCTACAATTGATGTTGATATTAAAGGCAAAGTCAGCACAGATGGTTGGTACTTACTTATCTCTAATCATATGAGCTGGCTAGATATTGTTGTTTTAAGTGCGATTGATGTTTTACCCGCGCCAAAGTTCTTCCTAAAAGATGAATTAAAATATGTGCCATTTATTGGCACCGGCGCGTGGGCGATGGGCATGCCTTTTATGAAGCGTGTTAGCAAAGCGCAGCTGGCAAAAAATCCTAAGCTGAAAGGACTCGATGTAGAGCGTACCAAACGCAGTTGCCGCGACTTTCGTAATCATCCAACTACCATTATCAACTTTGTTGAAGGCACACGCTTTACGTGCCAAAAACACAAAAAGCAAAATAGCCCGTTCACTTACCTTTTAAAGCCTAAAGCAGGCGGTATTGCATTTGCTCTTGAGGTGTTAGGTGAGCAGTTTGATGCATTATTAAATACCTCGATTATTTACCAAGGCGAAGGCGACCATATTTGTCGTAATCTGATGCGTGGTCGTCTCAACGTGATCAAAGTTGAAATGCATGTACAAGCAATTAGCGCAGAGATGATTGGTGATTATCAGCATGACCGTGCATTTAGAACGGCTTTTCAACAACATATTAATGAGTTATGGTTGCAAAAAGATGCTCAGCTACTAACTTATCATCAAACCCAGCAAGCTGAATACCTTGCTACCATCAATAAAGAGGTTGAAGCGCCATGAAGCAAACTCACCTGCAAGAGTTGGTGATGCCTTGGTTTGAATCAATGCCCGACGCGACGCTAATAAGCGCATTAACGGCTACAGCGATTGGTGTTGGCTCATTACTAATAATCTATATGTTTACCCGCCGCTTATTACTGCCGGGCATTCAAAAGGTTGTTACACGTTTATCTCCTGAGCGCATCGGTGCGCTAACACCCATGCTCAATAAACTAAACCGCCGTTTCGCGGGGATATTGTGCTGCGTACTGTATTTAGCAACCTTCGATTATGTTTATCCTGTTCATGATGTCGCTGCGTTAGTACTAAAAACGGTGGGGCAAGTTGCGCTGATCATTTATGGTGGCTTTATTTTAAGTAGTGTCGTGAGCATTGCTGGTGGCATCTATAACCAACTTGATTTTGCCCGCGATATTCCGATTCAGGGTTTGATCCAAGTTGTAAAACTTATCACCTTTATGGTTTGCGCCATCCTTATTGTGAGTATTTTGCTAGAAAAGTCACCAACTTATATTTTGTCTGGCTTTGGTGCGATAGCGGCGGTGACTTTACTCGTATTTAAAGACACCATTTTGGGTTTTGTTGCCAGCATTCAAATTGCAGCTAATCGTTTAGTGACCTATGGCGATTGGATCCAAGTCGACAGCTATGGTGCGGATGGTGAGGTTATCGACCTGGGGTTAAACACGGTAAAAGTACGCAACTGGGATAACACTATCACAACTATTCCAACCTACATGTTAGTTGCTGGGTCATTTAAGAACTGGCGTGGAATGCAAGAGTCGGGTGGTCGCCGTATCAAACGTTCTTTAAACATTGATATGAATAGTATTCGTTTGGTTGATGATGCGTTTCGTGAGCAAATAAATGCTGCTATTCCATTGCATGACTATATCAAAGTAACAGCTTTGCCTGATCCAGTTACTAATCTAGGTTTATTCCGCCGCTATGCCGAAGGTTACTTAAAACAACACGAAAAAATTAATCGTGATTTAACCTTAATGGTACGAGAGCTACAACCAATCAATCATGGTTTACCAATTGAGTTTTATTGCTTTAGTGAAGATAAACGCTGGATTTCATACGAGCATTTGCAAGCAGAGATCATGGATCATCTTCTTGCCGTGTTGCCAATTTTTGCGCTTCGACCTTATCAAAGTGTCACTGGGCAGTTAACGGCTAGTGAGCCTCAAATAGGCTTAAAACCGAGTATCAAGGTAACGAATCCGCCCCGCGAAAAAGCTTAAAACTGAGCAATCAGTAAGCTGATTGCAATGAAACCTAACAATAGCCACCAAATAGGTGGCTTTGCCATTCTTAGCCACGTAAATGCTGCAATCACTAAAGCTACTTGCCACAGATTTTGCACTGCTGATTGCCAAATAGGTGAATAAAGAGCAGCTGCTAAAAAGCCCACCACGGCCGCATTTAACGCTGCAATGCTGCCCGCAAAGCGAGGTTTATCCGCCAATTGTAGCCAGCTTTTCATAAACGCTAACATCAACAAAAATCCCGGTAAGAAGATAAGTGCCGTAGCGACAATCGCACCTATGAGTGGCGTGTTTGGCGACACTTGTGCGCCTAAGTATGTGGCGATTGTGAACATTGGCCCAGGTATGGCTTGAGCACTGGCATAGGCAGATAAAAACTGCTCAGTGTCAAGACTCGGTACACCCGCTTGTAAAACGGGTAACACAACGTGGCCGCCACCAAAAACCATAGCACCAGTTTGGTAAAATGGGGCAAACACAGAAAACCCTTCGCCTAAAGGTAAAAAGCTAATTAGTAACAAGGTGGTAAATAAACCAAGCGGTACCCAAGCGACTGTTAATGGTTTATGTTCTTGGTTCTCTGGCAGTTTAAGCTGAGGATAAAACCAGCCCAAAGTTGCAGCAATAAGGAGTACGAGAATCTGGCTTGATAGCTCTGAGAACACAATGAGTGCAATCGTGCTCAATACCGCGATAAGCTTGTGTAAATGGTTTTTGCAAAAGCTCATTGCCATGCTGTAGGTTGCATCTGCAACAATGACCACAGCAAAGAGTTTAAGCCCGGCAATCACTGCAAAGTAAATATCACCAAATTGGTGAGCACTGAGAGCTAGAAAAAACATAATCAAAAATGAGGGCAGGGTAAAACCAATAAAAGCACATAGGCCG
>Ga0208113_1000153_pt1 | contig 33646 bp, 41 predicted proteins | sample Knorr_S7_td_NADW_FD_185598 | JGI IMG/M metagenome (GOLD analysis project Ga0208113, IMG submission 185598) | Marine microbial communities from Southern Atlantic Ocean transect - Knorr_S7_td_NADW_ad_2505m_LV_A (SPAdes) (version 2) | ecosystem: Environmental > Aquatic > Marine > Oceanic | place...
ATGTGGAAAAATATCTCAATATACGTGCACTGAAAACGAATGAAAATACTGTAAATCCAGATTTAGCGTGATTTCGAGGCAATGTGATTGTGTCTGATGCAGAAGGGAATTTGCCTATTGCTTGTCGGCTTTGTCTGGCTTGAAATCCTTGTATTCCTTTTCGACAATCTCTTCCACTTTCTGAAAGTACAGTTGCGTGACGTACTGCATTTCAGGCATAAAATGCTCTATTGCATTAAGTAGTTGCGGGACTGCCCTTTTGGAACAGTCAATCTTGAATTTCATGGGTAAGATTGGGTCCTGTACATATCCTATCTTCTTGACCAGCTCCAACGGCACTTCCTCCTTGGTGTGTTCTATGATCTTGTAATACCAATGGTCTAAAATGTCTGGATCAAAGCCTGTCTTGGCATCTTCAATAACTGCAGAAAGTTGCTCTAATGTACGGTCGTCCAATGTTCCTCATTTGTATATCCATTTCATTCTAAAAATCTTTGAAAGGTAGTTTTTTTTTACCTTTCGGTAATAAATTAGTCTGAGCAAAACCTTATACTCTATATGATATCAAATTCAATTTAATGCAAGCAGGGCCCCTTGACTCCGAGTTAAATCTTAAGGAAATTGAAGAAACCGTAAAAAAATACTGGGATGATATTGATATTAAGAAATACATCTCTGACAAATATTCGGATAAGGAACCAATTGCTTTTGTTGAAGGCCCTCCCACTCTTAACGGAAACCCGCATATTGGGCATATTCGTGGCAGGATAATCAAGGATGTCTGGTATCGATTTAATGTATTGAATAATCGAAATGTAATCTTTCGGGGTGGTTGGGATACCCAGGGTTTGCCTGTTGAATTGCAAGCTGAAAAAGAATTGGGTCTGACTGGAAGTAAAATTGATAATCTTAAAAAAATTGGCGAGGAAACATTGATTCAGTCTTGTAAAGATCTTATTATGAATTATTATAAAACATGGCTCAAATCTGACAAATTACTTGGAATGTCATTGGATCATGATAAGGCATATTGGACATTCAAAGATGAATATATCGAAAGAGAATGGAAGTATCTTGAAAAAGCATGGGAAAATGGCATACTTGAGGAAAGAGAAGCTGTAGTTCCGTATTGTCCTAATTGCCAAACATCGCTTAGCCATGCAGAAGTATCACAAGGTTATGAAAATGTTGAAGATCCTTCATTGTATTACAAAGTCAAACTTGCTGATGAAGATGCATTTCTTATTCTCTGGACTACGATGCCCTTTACTGTAATTACTGATATGATGACTGGCGTTAAACCAGAATCACTTTATTCATATATTAAAGTCAATAATGAAATCTGGATTGTTGCCAATGAAAGATTGGAAGAACTAATGACTATCTTTCATATAGAAAATTTTGAATTGATTAAAGAAGTACAAGGTAAATCATTAGATGGTCTAAAATACATTCATCCTTTAACTGAAAAATACATCCCTGAATTGCATAAACTTAGTAATACAAATGGCGTACATTGTATTGTCGCTGAAGATTTTGTTGATTTATCCACAGGAACTGGATTAGTGCATATTTCTCCTGCAAACGGAGAAATTGATTTTGACATTGGTAAAAAAAGAAATATTCCATTGTTTAATCCAATCGACGATAGGGCATGTTTTACTGAAGAAGCTGGTAAATTTGCGGGTTTACCCGTTCGTGACGCAAATCAATTAGTATTTGATTTATTAACAAAAGAAAATTCCTTGGTTAAATTAGGAAGACTCAAACATGAATATCCATTATGTTGGAGATCTGGGCATAGATTACTTTGGGTTGCTAGACGTGCATATTTTTATCAAGTCGATAAATTGGGTGATAAAGCCATTAATGCCGCACAATCTATAGAATATTATTTTGAACAACCAAAAAATCGCTTTATAGAAATAATTAAAGAAAAACGACCGTGGTGTATATCAAGAGAAAGGGTTTGGGGTACTCCCTTGCCTATTTGGACATGTGATTCTTGCAACAATAAAATTGGCGCATTTTCAAGAAAATCAATTATAGAAAAAGCAATAGAACTTCCCGATGGAGAAGATTTTGAATTACATAAGCCATGGATGGATAGAATATTGTTAAAATGTCCTAAATGTCCTGGAAAATGTTTTAGAGAACCTTTTGTTTTAGATACATGGCACAATAGTGGCGCCGCACCTTATGCAGCATTTTCTGATTATGAATATGATAAAATTATTCCTGCTGTTTTTCTTACCGAAGGAATTGATCAAACACGAGGATGGGCATATACTTTATTAATTGAAAATGTTATTATGAAAAATTCAGGAATTTCTCCATTCCAAGCATTTTTATTTCAAGGACATATTCTTGATGAAAAAGGTAATAAAATGAGTAAAAGATTGGGTAATATTATTGAAGGTGTCAAAACTTTACAAGAAAATTCGGTTGACGTATTGCGTTTTTATCTTATGAGAAAAGCTACTCCTATAGATAGTCTTAATTTTAGTTTTGAAGAAATGAAATCTAGATCTTATCAAGTAATAAATACTCTATATAATTTACATAAATATTTACAACAAAACAGTGAATATGACAATTTTAATTCTGATAAACATAATTTGCAATGGTCAATTGATAATAAATTATTATCTCCTCCTGATTATTGGATTATTTCTAAATTACAACATTTGATTTATACTGTTACTGATTTATATAATCAAACTAATTTTAACTTGGTTGCTTCTTCTATTGATAATTTTATAATTGAAAGTTTTAGTCAAATTTATCTCCCAATGGTAAGAAATGAAATTTGGAAAGATGATGACGATCAGTTAAATCGTCGATTATCTATATACGCAGTTATTTCTTATATTCTTAATGTTCTTAATATTTTATTACATCCAATTTCTCCATTTATGACTGAATATTTACATCACAAATTATTTAATAATAGACCCATATTAGAACAAACTTGGCCTAAAGTTTATACTACTCTTATGGATGATGAATTAGAATCTGATTTTGAAATATTACAGCTTGTTATTTCACAAAGTAATTCTGCCCGAATGCAAGGGAAATTGAAAAGAAGATGGCCATTAAAATCCGCATACATTTATATCGATGACTCATATGTCGAAAATATATCTAGATATAGACAATTATTGGAAAAACTTTGTAATGTACAAAATATTGAATTTATTACAAATATTGATAAAATGCCTGTAAATGTTTCAATATTGCCAAATTATGAAATATTAGGAAAAAAATTAAAATCAGATGTTAATGAATTTCGTCGTATAATTCAACAGCAAAATGCTCTCAATTTATTAAAACATTTTAATCAACATGATGAATTTAAACTAAAAATTAATGATACGATTTATAAAATTTTTAAAAAAGAAATTAATTTTTCATTTTCAGCACAAAATAATTTCGTGTTATCTGAAAAATCAGGATTTATTGTAGCTTTGACCAAAGAACGTGATTCTGATCTATTTATTGATGGTTATTTACGTGATTTAGCTCGACGAATACAATCTGAACGTAAACAATTAGGTCTTGATCCAATTGAAATATTAAACAATACGTTTATTTTTGGAATTGATACTGAAACTAAAAAACTATTAATTCCTAAATTATCTGAATTACAATATCTAATAAGAACAAAAAACGTAGAGATTATTGATAATGCTGATGATAAATATGAATGGAAAAATATTGACATTGACGGTAAACATTTAAAAATTTCTATTGTTCGTTCTTAATTCCAAGAATTTTTTCTATTATGGAGATATTTCTGGCTGATTTTTTTGAAATAATTTTTGTAATAAATTCACTATCTTGTTTATTAAATGTATGAAATTGTCTTAGCATGAATATATACATGATTATTCCAAGCGGTATGAGGATTATAAGTGATATAATTAATTCTAACGAATTAAATACTGAATTATATAGTATGAATAGTACACTCGCCATGATAATTGAACTAATTAAGGAATTTGTTATAGCTTTCTTGTCATATTTCATATCGCCAAGTTTAAATGACTTATAGCTAATCAACCCTGCAGTAATTATTACCATTACTGCTCTTCCTATTGCTAAATCAATTACAGTTATATTATTATTGAGCATTTGTGATATGCTTGCTATAATAATAAATGATAATAGTCCTGTAATGTTTGCCATCATTATCCATCTTGTTTCACTTTTTACAAATAATTGACTATTATAAATCGATGAAAATGCTGTTAAACCTATTGAAATAGAAATTATTGCTGCAGGTATAGAACTAGCAATATATTCCTCTCCAAAAAGTGCTGTTAAAGGCAAAGATAATGAAGCAATCATAAATGCTGCAGGCGTGCCAATTATTGAGACGTATCTTGTATATATTCTAGATAATGATCTAAACGATTCAGTTTTTTTTAATGATTCAAATTTTGCCAAAGTTGGTGTTATTGCCGTTGCTAATGCATTAGGGGCATATGATCCAATGGTTGATGCTGCAATAGCAATTGTATATATTCCTAGATCAGGAAGGCCTAAATTTAATAATGTAAAAATTCTGTCAATTTGTGTAACTCCAAATATAATAAATGATGAAATTAATATTGGTATTGAATACTTGAAAATTTTATTAAAGCTTATTTTTTCGGTTTTTCCAGTTAATAAAGACTTGCATAGAAAAATTGCAACTATTGTAAATACAATATCTCCAATTAAATATCCGATAAATACTCCTAGAATTCCATAATTTAATATAACAAAGATTCCTGCTAATGAATATCTAATAAAAACTGATATAATTTGTAATATTCCTGCTTGGTAACTTTTTGATATTGAAACAAGTCCATAAAAGAAAAATTGATTTAATGTAAAAAATAATATTTGAATTGCTCCTATTATTATTAAATATTGTGAGATTTCTTGCTGGAAGATTTGATTTATGAATAGTTCTGATTTAAAAATAAATAAAATTAAAAGCAATATGGATGTTAAAAATACAACAACTAGAGAATATTGAAAAAGAAAATTTGCCTTTTCTTTTTGATTATTTGACAAATAATTTGGAATAAATTTAGTTATTGAATGCGGTAATGGCAATGGTGACATTATTGGAATTGGTAATGCAAAATTTGCAATAGTTGATAATCCATACATAATTATTTGAAAAGCAAAAATAATTCCTATTTCTGTTGTTGAAAGATTATTAGTTAAAATTATAAAATGACCTGTAATAATAAATAATGCTAATAAATTTGATAAATATAGAGAAGCTGCACCCTGTGCAGTATTTTTTTGTGACATTTTATTTCTTTATATTTATTATTTTATAAATTTGGCCATCTAAAGATAATACATACATTTCTTTTTTTTCATCTTCTCCGAATGATGATATTTTAAATGGCCCTACCGCTATTTGATTTTTTATATATTCATTGTTTTCTAAATTTATTGTCCAAATTATTCCACTACAAAAATCTGAAAATATATATTGATTTTGTATGCTATTTATACTTCCATGATAAACATATCCTCCAGTAATTGAACATCCTTCTTTATGTGAATATTCTAGAATTGGTGAAATAAACTTAGTTTTATTGCAGTTTATGTTTATTTCTGAATAGCAATGTTTTCCTTCCATTATGTTCCATCCATAATTTCCTCCTTTTTCGATAATATTAATTTCTTCAAATTCATTTTGTCCTACATCACCAACAAATAATTTTCCTGATTCATGATCAAAACTCATACGCCATGGATTTCTTAATCCATATGCCCATATTTCATTACGAAAATTATTATTATTTATAAATGGATTATCATGTGGAATTAAATATGGATTTTTTATTGTAGCATCTTGCACATTGATTCTCAATATTGAACCCAATAATGTTTTTCCATTTTGACCATGACCTAATGGATCGCCTGCTGCGCCTCCGTCACCTAGACCAATATATAAATATCCGTCAGGCCCAAAAATTATTTGACCGCCATTATGATTTGAATATGGTTGATTGACTCGTAAAATAATTAATTCTGTTTTTAAAATATTGATTGTAGATGTTATATCATTTGTAAATCTTGAAATTATTGTATTTCCATTTAAATCAATATAATAAACGAAGAAATGATTATTTATTTCATATTTTGGATCAAATACTAAACTTAAAAGACCTTTTTCTCCACCAAAATTAACTTTATTTTGAATGTCCAAAAAGAGAATTGGTTCCTTATATTCGGATTTTTCTTCCAAGTAATAAATTAATCCTTCTTGTAATACTAGAAAAATATTATTTGATCCATCTCCTGCGTTTGTTAAATATACAAAATTCTTTAAATTTTTATTTATCATGATTTCTTCAAGTTTTATTTGTTCATTTATAGGAATTTCTTGATTTGAATCAATGATATTTTGATTTCTGGTGGATAATATTATCTCCAGAAATTCTAATTGTAATTGGTTAGAATCAATATTATTTTGATTTATATTAACATATGCTATAATAGTTAGAATTAAAATAATTGATATTATGTAAATATATTTATTAGTTAATTTTTTCATTTTAAATATTTCCTTAATATTTTTTCTGTAGTCATCATATCTAACCAATCTATTTTCTGAATTATTTTTTGTTTATTATTTATTATTAATATCAACTCTTCTACTAAGCTTTTAACATCTTTATTTGTTACATTAATTTCAATTACTTTTTTTTTTCCAAATTTTATCATACTTTCATATTGAATGATTCCTATGGCTTCTGAAATAATATTATCTCTGATTTTTTGTTCGTTGTAATGTCTTTTTTTATATCTTTTTAACAAAATTAATGGTGAGCATCTTAATATGAAGATAATATCTACATCTTTTTTTGATATAATATCTGGTAATAAATGTCCTGATATGATAAAATTTTCATTTTCTATACTTTTTTTAATTTTTTTTGTAAAGAGATTCAAATTATATATAATATGATCAGTTTTATTATTCTTGGTTAATTTATTTTTAATTGCATAATCATTGAGATTTATATGTTGAAAATTTAACTTTTTTGCTAGTTCTAAACTAATGGTTTTTTTACCTGTTCCTGGAGTTCCAGTTATTCCAATTATTTTCATTAATAATTTTTATGTTAATATCATTTTTATAACATTGTTAAGATGCTCCGGACGGGATTTGAACCCATGTCAACGGATCGAGAATCCGTTATCCGTAGTCGATTTTTATATATTGACCGAGCTAGACGACCGGAGCCTGTTAAAATTTTTATTATTTATAAAAATATATGTTGTGTTTTTAATTTTTTTTAAATTCTTTTGCTGCTAATTTGATATCTGTTGATTTAACTGTTTTTCGACCTGCATGTTTAGCATATACAAGTGCTTGAGTAGAAATTTGAGTTCCTACTTCTTCTAATACTTTTCGCAATTCATCTGCTGCATCATCACCTACTCTTTCCGCTCCTGTTTTTTTGATGATTCTATAAACTGCAGCTAATCCAAATTCTAAATCGCTCATGTTGGTACTAAAAACTAATAAATACTTTATATTTAACTCTTTTTAATGTAATTGTCATTAAATAATCAAATAATAATTAATCCTAATATATATCGACTTGTAGACACTCATATTCATTTATCTGCACCTGAATTTATCTCAATTCAATCAGAATTAATTAATTATCTTAAAATGACTCAAACATTAGTGTTTTCAGTTTCTGAAACCTTAAAAACATCGATAGAAACATTAAAAATATCTTCTTTAATGCCTAAATTCATTATTCCATTTGTTGGAATTCATCCAAAATTTACTGTAAATTGTAATCTTGATCAATTTGATACATTTTTTAATAAAAATTTAAATTTAATTAATGGAATTGGTGAAATCGGATTAGATAAAACTTATATCCAAAGAGGAATTAATTTTACTTCTCAAATTAAAGTATTTGAACATATGTTAAAATTAGCTGAAAAATCAAATAAACCAATTTCTATTCATTCAAGAAATGCAACTCAAGACACTATTCAAATTTTATCTAGTTATAATATTAAAAAAATAATTTTTCATTGGTTTTCAGGAACTGCATCTGAATTATTACAAGTCCAAAATTATGGTTATTTAACATCATTTGGACCTGCTCTTGTTTATTCAAAATCAATTCAAAAATTAGCATTATCTTCAAATCCTGAATTTACTGTAGTTGAAACAGATGGTCCAGTAAGATTTTCTGCATGTTTTGAAGGAAAAATGGCAGAACCTAGTTTTATACCAAGTATAATACAAACATTAAGCAACATTTGGAATATTTCTCCAAATAATATAATTTCACAAATGTTTAACAATTTAAAAAATTATATAAACGTCTAGTTATTTTATAAATTATTGAAACGTATTTGGAAAATTTCTAGAGATCTATTAGAAAATAACGAATTAAAATTTACAAATGATTTCGAAGAAAATAAAAAAATTCTTAATGATAATGCCCAAATAAGTTCTAAAAAATTACGAAATCAAATTGCTGGTTATATTTCAAAAATAATGAATAATAAATCAGAGATTTCAAAAACAATGAACAATGAATCAAAGTAATAATTATAGCAAATATTAATGATTATTAAATATAAAGTAAATAAGATTATTAATATAGTATTTTATTATGAACACAATAAAAATGATTGGAAATATGTCTATTTTATGTAATACTTCCGAGTTTTCAATAGATGCATCAGGTTTGACAATTAGAGAATTATTTAGAAAAATTAATAATAAATTTAATTTAAATGATTCGACTTTTTTAAATGAAAATTTTTTAATTGCAATAAATAATGCTGAAATTTCTGTTTTAAATGGCAAAGATAGTATAATATCATCCGGAGATATAATTTCTATTATTTCAGTAAGTCATGGCGGATGAACTCATTTAAAATATCAAATAAATTATTTTGTACTTTTATACCAATTAAATTAAATTCTAATCCAAAAAAAATTTTATTAAAACTTAGAAAGCAATTTCCAGAATTAAAAATACAATTACTAAATTCAGATTCAATTATAGGTCAAGATCATCTGATTTGGGCTGTTAAACAAACATACAAAGCACAAATTAGAAAAATTCTTTTAGCCAAAAAATTTGAAATTGATTTATTATTAAGATTATCAGTTACTAATCAAATCAATAAAGCAATTAAATTTACAGGTGCATTATCTTCAGAACAAAATTTAATTGTTATTTCATTAGGTAATAAAAATCAATTAAATCACTTCAATTTATGGATTGAAAATAATTTTAAAATTCTTCCAGTAATTCATTATGGAAATCAAAAAGAAATATTAAAAAAATTAAAAATTAATTATTCTGTTTCAAATTTTGCCAAAAAAGATTTACCATTATTATTATTAAGTCATTCAGCTTTAATATTTACAGATAAAAACAAAAAATAATATTATAATTTTTTTTATTTTTCTCATGTTTAATAAAATGTTAATATTTATTAGTTATTTGAAACTTAATTATTAAAATTGTCAAAAAAATATAAAATACCAGTTCTTGTATTAAATTTAAAAAATTATCAGGAAATTTTTGCAAAAAATGCATTAAAAATTGCTCTTGAAGCTCAAAAAATTTCTCAAAAATATTCTATTGATATAATTATTTGTCCGCCTAATCCCTTATTATATTATTTATCAAATGAACTTGATATTCCTGTTTTTGCTCAACATGTTGATTATGCAAAAATTGGAAGTTCGACTGGTGCAATAGTTCCTGAATTGCTTAATTCTATTGGAATTACAGGTTCTTTAATTAATCATTCTGAAAAACGTATTCCATTAAATCAAATTGAGAGTATTGTTAAAAAATTTAAAGAATTGGATTTGTCATCTTTAGTTTGTGCACAAACTGTTGAAGAAGTTAAATTAATTTCTCAATTAGATCCTGATTTAATTGCTATCGAACCTCCTGAATTAATTGGTTCTGGCCGTTCTGTTTCAAAAGTAAATCCAAATATTATTACTGATTCAGTAAATGCTGCAAATTCTGTTAATTCAAATGTCGATATATTGTGTGGTGCAGGAATAATGAATTCTGACGATGTTAAAATAGCATTGAATTTGGGATCTAAAGGAATTTTAATAGCTAGTGGCGTGGTGCAATCAGATAATTGGGATCAAAAAATTAAAGAATTAGTTTCTGCGTTCATTTAAGTTCATTTATCAAATTACTAAACTATTTTTGACCATTAGGCGAGGCGAAATTATATTACTACTAATAAAAAATAAAACAACTATTTTAATATAGAAATTAATTGTCTCAATTTGCATCTAAATGGAATAATAATCAAGGTTCTGGAATCAGTGATAGAGTTCGTGAAATTATTCGTACAGATAGTCCATTAAAACCAAGATTAGATAATGCAATTAAACAAATTCGAATACAAGTAATTAAATTAGATCAAACAAACAATCGATTAAAAGAAAAAGATTCAACTATTTTTCGTAATGTCGTTACAGCAATGAAAAATCACGATATGCCGCATGCCAATATTTATGCAAATGAATTGGGAGAACTTAGAAAAATGACTAGAATGGTAACTCAATCTAAATTAGCATTAGAACAAATCGCTTTACGTTTAAATACAGTATCTGAACTTGGTGATGTTGTTGTAACATTAGCGCCTGCAATGGGTGTTATTAAAGATATTCAATCAGGTGTTCTTAATGTTCTTCCTGAAGCTGAACATGAAATTACTGAAATAAGCGAATTATTAAGCGGACTACTTGTTGACGCAGGTCAAATGGGTGGACATACTATTAATTTCAATAGTTCTAGTGATGCTGCTCGTAATATTATGAACGACGCATCAGCAATTGCAGAACAAAAAATGAAAGATCAATTTCCATCTTTACCAAATTCAATTCCAGTTGATAAAAAATTAGCAGAAAATCTTTAAAATTATAGATTATTCTGTATTAGATTATTCTAAATTATGATTCAATGAGATGAAAATATGTGGAATTTAATCAAAATTTATATCCAAAATTTAAAATATAAAAATAACTTACGTTCCACAATTAATTCTCTAATTAAAAGACAAAATAATTTGTCGTCTTTACAAACTAATTTAACCATTAAATTAGGGGTTCTGGATTCTGCTTTAAAAACTGCACAATTAAAAGGTGATAAAGATTCTATATTGGTTTATCAAAATGAACTTTGTAATATTAAAGAAATACAAAAGAAAATTAAAGGTGGAGAATTAGCTATTATTCAAGCAATTCATCGAATTGAAACGTTAGATGTTTTACGTAGTGTTTCTGGATATCTTGAAAATGCAATTCAAGAATATAGATCACTTGAATCTTCGTTACTCTTTTTTATGCCTAAAATCGAGAATATTACAAAAGAATTGACTGATTTAGTTAATAATTCAATGGATTTATCGTATTTAGATAATCAATCTAATTTACAAATTGATTCAATTGAAAATAAACAGATAATTGAACCTATAAAATTGAATTTAGATTATTTAAGGAATAAAACTTTTGAGTCATTAGTGAAAAATAATCAAATTACTACTATAGGTAATGAAAAACACGAAATATCTAATGACAATGATGTGAAACCTGTTAAAAATTTTCATACTAATATCTTAAAATTAAATCAACATAATATTGAATTAAAGATAAGTAAATATATTGAGGACAATTATGGCAAATTTGATGTTCTGGATACAGCCACAGAACTTGGCTTGCCTGTTGAACTTGTTGAAACAATTGTACTTAGATTAATCAATCAAGGTAAAATACAAAAGATATCGTGATCAATAATTGAGTAATGCGCCAAAAGTTTTAGTAGATACTGCAAGTAAATACGCCTCAGAAGCAATTAAATTTGATTCTCAAGGTTCACGAGGCACAGCCATACAAAAATATCAACAAGCAGTTGATACTTTGTTACGACTTGCCAAACTTCATCCTAATTATGCTCTTAATAAAATTTATCTTAAAAATGCTAAAATTTATCAAGATAGAATTACTGCTTTACAAAATACAACTTCAACTTCTAATAATATAATAAAATCAAATCCTTCAAATGGAGGTCAACAAGCATCAATTATTGAACCGCTTAATGCTTCTTATGGAGATGTAATTCTTCAAGAAAAACCTAATGTAAAATGGAATGAAGTTGTTGGATTGGATGATGCAAAAAAAGCTTTACAGGAATCTATTACTTTTCCTTCAATTAGACCTGAACTTTTCCCTTTAGGATGGCCTAGAGGCATATTGTTGTATGGACCGCCAGGTTGCGGTAAAACTATTTTGGCAGCTGCAGTAGCATCTGAAATTGATGGATATTTTATGAACGTTGATGCAACTACTATAATGGCCAAATGGCTAGGTGACGCTGAAAAGAATGTATCAAAATTATTTGGCAATGCAAGACAAATGATTAATAATGGCAAATTCCCAGTAATAATTTTTATTGATGAAGTAGACTCATTATTTGGAAAACGAGATCAAGAAATTGGCGGAGAATCTCGTGTCCGTAATCAATTTTTAAAAGAAATGGATGGCGTAGTGGATAAAGGTAAAAATCTTCCTCTCTATGTAATTGGTGCTACAAATAAACCATGGTCATTAGATTGGCCATTTTTACGACGATTTCAAAAACGAATTAATGTTACTTTGCCAAATTTAGATGCTCGTACTGAAATGTTAGAAATTTATACATCATCTCTAAAACTAAGTAAATATTTTAAATTGTCTGATTTAGCTAATTATTTTAATGGTTATTCCGGAAGTGATATAAGAGATGTTTGCCAATCTGTTCAGTTAACAGTTGTATCTAAACTATTTGAACATGGCAATCCAGGACCTGAATCTACGCCTGATGAAATAACAACTAATGATTTTATAGAAATGCTTAAAAAACGTAAACCAAGTGTTTCTTCTGAAATGTTAAATGCATATAATAATTGGTCTGATAATTATGAAGCATTATAATCTTCAAATTTAGAATCTTGTTTCACGGTTCTAATCTATATTGATCTCTTGGATATAATACTACGTCTCTAATATTTTTACGATTTGAGAGAACCATCATTAATCTGTCAAATCCAAGACCCAAACCTGAATGTGGAGGCATTCCCCAATCAAATGTTTGAATATGTGATTTAAAATTAGCAACATCTAATCCTGAATTTTTAATATTAGTTTCTAATTCGTGCCTATCATGTATTCGTACTCCGCCTGAAGCTAATTCAATGTTTCCAAATTGGAAGTCAAATGATTTACATAATTCTGAATCATCATAACTCGAAATATAAAATGGTTTAATTTTCGTTGGCCAATCAATAATAAAATAAAATGAATTATACTTCTTATTCAAAACAACTAAATCATGTTCGGTAATATCATCGCCATATTTCTTATTATTTTCAAGTTGATTTAGTGTTTTAATGATTTCATCATATGTGATTCTCGGAAATTTTGATGAAAAATCATCTAAATTAGAACTTAATAGTTGTAATTCTTCAGGACAATTTTTTTTCAATAAATTAATTGTATATTTAATTAATTGTTCACATAAATCCATTGTTTCTTCATTATTTTGAAATACCCATTCAAAATCCACACTTAAGAATTCATTTAAATGTCGTGTTGTATGAGATTTTTCTGCACGAAAATAATTTGATATTTCATAAACTCGTTCAAATGCTAACATTAATTGTTCTTTATATAATTGAGGGCTTTGTGCTAAGTAACCATGTTTATTAAAATATTTTAATTGAAACAATGTTGCACCTCCTTCAGCACCTTGCGATAAAATTTTTGGTGTATTTATTTCCATAAAGTCATTTTCATTAAAAAATTGTCTAATATAATTTAATGAATGACATTTAAGTTTGAATACTGCTCTAGTTTCAGGTTTACGTAACTCTAATGGCCTGTAATCTAATTTAATATCTAATCCTGAATCTACTCGTCCTGTAGGATCTAATGGTAATGGATGTATTGCTTTTCCAATAAGTTGCATTTTAGTTACATGTAATTCTAAATTTTTATTTTGAGTATTTGTACAAAGTTTTCCAGATGCAATTACAGTACTTTGCCGAGGTATTTTTTGTATAATATCCCAAAGTTCAATATTTATTTTATTTTTTTTAACTACTAATTGCAAAACGCCTGAGGAGTCTCTTAATATGACAAACATTAAAGATCCAATTAATCGTATATCCTCTATCCATCCGGATACTATAACTGATTTATCTTGAAGAGAATTATCAATACGAATAAATTTTTTAATGCGTAACTGTTCTTCCATTTACCATAGTAGTATGAATATAGTTAATATATCGATTTAGTTTCTAGTTAATTTTATATATTTATAATGTTATAATTCCCTAATGGCAAGTCCAATTCCTAAACCTTTAGGAAAAATTGCGCATATCTTACTTGTAATTGGTGGTCTCAACTGGGGTTTAGCCATTGTTAATCTAAATCTAGTTACAATGATTGCAGATACAACAAGTCCAATACTAGGCACATTGATTTATGCTCTAGTAGGTATAAGCGCAATAATTAGTGTTATGGATATAGCTATGACCAAGTAATATTGCGTTGTTGTTAATATAACGCAATGTTATTTTTTAAACAAGATTTTTTCTCGCGGTTCAAAAATTTTATGTGCAGTAGCAGACCAAATAAAACTTTTACATTTACAATAATTACAAGGATTTAATTTATTATCATTATGTTTCATTCGATCATGACTGCATAGACAAATTTCATATTTAAATTTCAATTAATCATCTCTTGTTCATTTAATATAAAAATAGATTTAATTTCATATTTATTATTTTATATTATTTTATTATATTTTCGCATAATTGCAGGTAATTCATTTACAATATCAGATGCAAGCATTTGGAAACCATATTTATTATATGTTATATCGCCTGTTTTACCAAGTAAATATGCACTAATACAAGCTGCATTAAATGCCTCATATCCTAATGCCATATGTGCCCCTACTAATCCTGAAAGTATGTCCCCTGTACCACCTTTAGTCATTGCTGGATTCCCAGTTGAATTCTCTGCAATTAATTTTCCATTAGTTATATAATCAATTTTTCCTTTTAATAAAATTGTTAAATTATATTTGTTTGCAAAATCTATAATTGCATTTTTTTTCTCATTTTCAGATTTTGGGTTCATTCCTGATACTCGTTTAAATTCACCTAAATGTGGTGTTAATATTACTTGATTATTGTTTAATGTTTGTATTAGATCAAGATTTATTGCTTCTGCATCAAGAACTATTTTAATATTCTTTGATAATAATTCAGTACAAAGTTTAATTAATCCTTTGATATTCTGTTTAGACATTCCAGGACCAATTATAAATGCGTCAATTTTTAAATTAGAATGAAGAATTTTATTTATATTTCCTATTGTGAATTTTGAATCCGATAATGGATAAATAATTAAATCAGGAGAAATTGCACGTAATGAATTTGATATTATTTTTGGTGCAAAAATATAAGCTAAATCTACTCCACTACGTAATGAAGCGATTGCCGATAGAGCAGGTGCGCCATGATATAATCTACTTCCACCAATTACGCCTACTACTCCGTTTTGTCCTTTTCTTGAATCATTTTTTCGAGGAATAATAATTTTATTAATAAATTCCTCATTAATTTTCATTGTTATCAATACTCCAATTGTTCAATAATACATAAATTAATATTTAAGGAGAATTTTCAATATCTATGGAATGAATGAAAAATCTATAAGTTCTATCAGCAAAATCGGTTATGCATTTGATGATGTTTTGCTAATTCCTAAAAAATCCACTATATCCACTAGAAAACTAATTGATACTAGGACTTATTTCTCTAAAAATATTAAATTAAATATTCCAATTGTTAGTGCAAATATGGATGCTGTAACTGAAGCCCCTATGGCTATTACTATGGCTAGTCTAGGCGGAATGGGAATTATTCATCGTTTTATGAGTGTTGAGCAACAAGTTGATCAAGTTCAGCAAGTTAAAAGATCAGAAGGCATTATGATTGAACAACCTATTACTATCAAACCTGAAGGTTCAATTTTTCAAGTTAAAGAATTAATGTCAAATCATAAAATTGGTGGAATATTAGTTATCAATAATGATTATAAATTACTAGGAATTGTAACTAAACGTGATTTATTTTTTGAATATGATGATAATAAATTAGTAAAGGAAGTTATGACGTCTGACGATCTTATTACAGCACCTGAAGGAATTTTATTAGATGAAGCAAAAAAAATATTCATGAAAAATAAAATTGAAAAACTACCAATTATAAATTCAAATAATGTTCTGGTTGGATTAATTACTAGTAAAGATATCTACAAACGTGAACGTATTCCAATCTCATTAAAAGATTCAAAAGGTCATTTAATGGTTGGTGCTGCTATTGGGGTTAGAGATGAAGATATTATACGTGCTGAATTATTAGTAAACGCAGGTGTAGATGCAATTGTAATTGATATTGCTCACGGTCATTCTGATTTAACATTAAAAATGATTAATAAAATAAAGAATGCATTAGGTCATGCTGATCTCATAGCAGGAAATGTTGCAACAGCTAATGGAACCCGAGATTTGATTGATGCAGGTGTTGACGCAGTAAAAGTCGGAGTTGGTTCTGGATCAATTTGCATTACACGATTAGTTACTGGAGCAGGCATACCTCAATTGACTGCAATCATGGATTGTGCATCAGTCGCACAGGATTTTGATATTCCAATAATTGCTGATGGTGGAATTAGAACTTCTGGAGATATTACTAAAGCTATTGTTGCTGGCGCCTCATCTGTTATGATTGGTAGCTTATTAGCTGGAACCGATGAAAGCCCAGGTATTGTAATTTCTCGCCCTAATGGAAGATTTAAAATGACACGTGGAATGGCATCATTAAAAGCTGCAGTATCTAGACGAGAAAAAGAAACTCAACAAATGGACGATGAAGAAATGTTAGAATATGTTCCAGAGGGAGTTGAAGCTATGGTTCCATATCGCGGCAAAGCAAACGAGGTAATTACAAAATTAGTAGGTGGTCTTCGTTCTGGTATGAGTTATTGTGGATCTATGACTATTTCAGAATTATATAAAAATGGTGAATTCATTCGTATTACTTCATCAGGTAAAGCAGAAAGTGGTCCGCATGATGTACAAATAATTGATTGATATTTTATATTTGATATTGATATTTTATGAATAACCGAAAAGAAATTGTTCGAGACATTGATCTTCATCAAATCGACGAATTTAGAAATTTATTAGAATCTATGGGCGTCTCAGGAGGTTTTAATGGTCGTTTAGTCTTTGATGGTTATGTCATATTAAAAAAAATGCTTACTGACAAGAAATGTATTAACGTTCTTACATTCCCTGCATCATTAATTGCTACTGGAATTCGTGGAATTATAAAAACAATGATGAAAGAAAATTTATTTGATCTTGTAATTACTACATGTGGTAGTCTTGATCATGATATTGCACGTTCTTATGCTAATTATTATAAAGGAAATTTTGATTTAAACGATATAGAATTAAATAAAAAAGGATATCATCGATTAGGAAATATCATAATACCAAAAACATCATATGGTGAATTAATTGAAAAAAAAACTCAAAAAATTCTATTAAAAATGTATAATTCAGATATTAAAAACCCTTCTCCCTCAAAAATAATTCATGAAATTGGTAAATATATTAATAATGAAAATTCTATTTTATACTGGGCAGAAAAAAATTCAATTCCTATAATTGTTCCCGGGATAATGGATGGTGCCGTTGGTAATCAAATATGGCTTTTCAATCAGTTACATAAAGATTTTTCAATTAATATAATTGAAGATCAACAGATTATTGCAAATAATTTATTTCATGCAAAAAAGACTGGCGCTTTAATTATTGGCGGCGGCATATCAAAACATCATGCCATTTGGTGGAATCAATTTAAAGGCGGTCTTGATTATGCCGTTTATATAACTACTGCAGTTGAATCAGATGGAAGTTTAAGTGGCGCACGTTCACATGAAGCTATATCATGGGGTAAAATTAATCCTAATGCACGTCATGTTACAATAAATTCGGACGCAACTGTAGTTCTTCCATTGCTTATTAAGGGATTATTAACTAGCTTGTAAGTGTAAACTTTATATTTATTTGAATTTTCAAAGATATTAGGCCAAATCTATTGATACAAACTTTAGGAATAATTAATTATATAGCACCCGTCGTAGGTTTATTGTCAATATTTTTTGCAGCATATATGGCATTTACTATAAATAAATATGAAATTGGCGACAAAAAAATAACTGAGATTTATAATGCAATTCGAACAGGTTCGAAGGCATATTTATATCGTCAATATAAAACAATTTCAATTATATCCATTATTGTTGCAATTATTTTATATGTAGCATTTGATTATCGACGAGAAGATGTATTTCCTAGAATCCCTATGATTAGTTTTTCATTTTTAGTTGGTGCTGCATTTTCATTACTTGCAGGTTACGTTGGCATGGATGTTGCAACACGTGCTAATGCAAGAACTGCCACTGCCGCAAAAACTGGTACAGAAGCACCCTTGAATATTGCTTATAGAGGAGGTTTAGTAATGGGATTATTTAACGTAGGATTAAGTCTTCTTGCAGTCTCTGTTTTATTTTATGTTTATGGACAAGAAATTAGATTAATTATTGGATTAGCTTTTGGCGCAAGTCTTGCAGCATTGTTTGCACAACTTGGAGGTGGCATATTTACAAAAGCTGCTGATGTAGGTGCGGATTTAGTAGGAAAACTTGAAGCTGGAATCCCTGAAGATGATCCAAGAAACCCTGCCGTAATTGCAGATAATGTAGGAGATAATGTTGGAGATGTAGCTGGAAGAGGTGCAGATTTATTTGAATCAATAACTGCAGAGAATATAGCTGCTATGATAGTGGGAGTTGCCATAGCTACTGCGATAGGCGAACCGTTATTTGTAATATTGCCATTATTAGCTTGTGCTATTGGGCTTATTGCCACAGTTATTGGATTGCCATTTGTTCGTGCTAAAAACTTTACCGATCCATTGATTCCTATGAGAAATGGAATGATTGTTACAACGATACTTGTAATTATTGGATTATATTTTTTAATTATGTATACTGTACAAAGTTTAGATCTATTTTATGCATCTTTAGTCGGAGTTTTCTCTAGTTTGATGATAGTTGCAATTACTTTATACTATACTGCAAGTAAATATCGACCTGTTATTTCAATTTCATCTGCATCAGAAAGTGGACCTGGTGTTAATATAATAACAGGTTTTTCAGTTGCGTTAGAAAGTACAATATTACCAATACTAGTGATTATTTTTGCATTAGCAGGAGGATACTATTTTGGTGAACAATTTGCTTTAGAACATGCAAGTATTTCTCCACAACTCGGAGGTATTTATGGAACTGCAGTAGCAACAATGGGCATGTTGTCATTAGCAGGTGTAATATTAAGTATGGATGGATTTGGTCCAATTGTTGATAACGCAGGAGGTATGGCAGAAATGTCTGGTGCGGATAAATCTCTTCGAGATAGAATTGATATTTTTGATGCTGCAGGAAATACAACCAAAGCATTAACAAAAGGCTATGCCTTGAGTTCAGCAGGTCTTGCAGCTCTAATTTTATTCCAAGCTTATCTTATTGATTTAGGGCGTTATATTCCTGTAGAAAGTATTAATCTTATAGATATAAACATAATTATTGCATTATTTATAGGAGGTCTTTTACCATTTGCATTTGCAGCTTTTGCAATACGTGCTGTAGGAAAAACAGCATTTAAAATAGTAGCTGAAGTCCGTCGACAATTTAAAGAAAAACCAGGCATATTGAAAGGAACAGAGTCTCCTGATTATGGAAAAGCAATTGATATTAGTACAATATCTGCTCAAAAAGAAATGATTATTCCAGGATTATTGCCAATTATTGTACCCGTTATTGTAGGAGTGGTTCTAGGACCCTATGCAGTTGGAGCATTTTTATTAAGCGCAACTGTCAGTGGAACTCTATTAGCATTTATGATGAATACAGGAGGAGCTGCATGGGACAATGCAAAGAAAAATATTGAAACAGGCTTATTTGGTGGAAAAGGATCTGACGCACACAAAGCAGCAATAGTAGGAGATACATTAGGAGATCCATTTAAAGATACTGCAGGACCTGCATTGCATGTTTTAGTTAAATTGATTAATACTATGGCTTTAACGTTTATTCCTCTATTTGTCCTTTTTATTTAATAATAAGATAAATAGTAAATATCAGTTTTTCTAATATTTTTTTAGGTGGGATGGCGGAGAGCATTGATGCCTGTAACGGTTACGCGTGCGCCTGCAGAGCGCATATACGTGGGTTCAAATCCCACTCCCACCTTTTTAATTTATATATTATTGATAAATTTCGCTCAATTTTTCTAAAATTATATCCGGCCTATTTTTAAAAGTTTTTAAATTAAAAATGATATTTAAAGAATATTACTCAAATACGTTTCAAATTGAATTGATTTAATGAATTAAATCGATAATATAACTTATTTTGATATAATAAGAGATTATTCAATCGCAGTAAAAGAAAAAAAGAAACATCCGGGCTTTAATTATGGTTTTTAGTCCTGTTTTTTCTTTTTTTGATTGTGCTTAAATACAAATTATTTCAATACAAAGATGATTTCTATGGTAGAAGGATATTGTGTAAAATGTAGACAAAAAAGGGAGATGAACGACCCCCAAAAAATTACCATGAAGAATGGTAAACCCGCTACGAAAGGTATATGTCCTGAATGTGGGACAAAGATGTTCAGGATTGGAGGCTAGTCACTCCCCTACTTTTTTTGTTCGATTATAATGTCTGTTCATAGTGTAACTGCTCCAAAAGGATTATTAAAATTATTAATCTTAGATCTTTCCATTAAAAGTCCTGTTAGTGGTACAGATGTGATGAATCATATTAAATTAATTACTCGTGGTCATTGGTCGCCTAGCCCTGGTTCTGTATATTTTATTTTTAAAAATTTATTAAAACAAGAATATTTAACTGAAATTTATTCTCAGGACACTAATGTAAAAAAATATGTAGCCACTTCAAAAGCAAAATCATTTATTATACTTGAAAAAGAAACATTAAAAAAATCATGGACTAAGAATCTTTATTCGATTATTATTATGGGAAATTTATTGAATTCAGCCGATATTTCTGTAATTTCTAATAAAATAGAAAAATATTTGGAATCAGATAATGAATAAAAAATAATAAATTACAGTTTTCAAAAATACAGAACAGAATAATTAATTTATAAAAATATTGTTCCATTTTCGACATATATAATAAGCTATTTTCCAAAAACCAACTGAAGGAGGCTTATTAGGAATATCTAATAAATTGCGTGAATATACGTATAGTGTTTTTTTACGCGATATATCCCAAATTGGAACATTTCTTTGAATGAATCCCATATCTAATAAAGTTCTTATAACAGTCATGTAGAGATTTCTTCGACTATATTTATAGAAATTTCCATTATCCAATATAATTCCATTATGTAATGAATTTGCAAATTCACTAACTAAATTTTTTGTTGCAATGCCGCTATTTTTTGCCAATAATTGAGAAAATTGTTCTGCTGCAATTCGAGTCTTTTTTTCTGGAAATATAATTTCAAAAAAATTACTAGTAGACATAACCTTTTCTTCTGATAAAGTTCGTAAATGTGATTTTATCGTTGCAGGCATATGTCATTAGTAATAATATTTAATTTTATTCTATTATAGTCAAAATAACTAATCATTATGTAAATGTTTTTTACATAACAAAAAGACCAATTTCCTTTAGGGGAAAAGAAATTGGCCTTGTTACTCGACTAATACGAGCATAAAATTTATTGATTAATTCATTCTATTTCATCAATAAAGGATTTTGATATAACAAATCTACAGTATATCCCTCTGGATTTGCATGATTTCTTTGGAAAAATACTGTATCAACTGATGAAAATTGATTTTGGCTATTATAATTAAAAATAATGCGATTTTTAATTGGATCTTCTAAACGTTCTTCCAAATCAAAATGCATCAAACTTCCAAATCCTACTAATGAAAGCATGATGAATAAAATTGAAATTTTTTTAATTAATTCGTTCATTTAATACTATTTAATTTAAAAAGTATTTATAATGATAATACTATTATCATTAATGAATTCCACTTATGGAAATGATTATTATTGATTATCAAAAATGAAAAACAGAAAGCTGCAATTGCTAATGCATTAATTGATAAATATTCCCGTAAAATTCTTAATTCTACTATGGAAAATTCGAAATCGGTTATGGATATTATGCGTGAACAAGAAATCCCTATGACATCAGCATATAGAAGAATAAAGTCATTACAAGATAATAAATTAATTAAAATTGAAAAATCCTTGGTTACTGATGATGGTAAGAGATATTATCTTTATCGTAGCACAATAAAAAGTGTGGTTATTAATTATATTGATGGAAATTTATATGTGGATATTACTCTAAATGTATTAGAGAAACCAGAAGATAAATTAATGCAGAGTTTTACAAATATTAAACAGGTAAGAAAATCATGAATTTTGAATTATTATTATTAAGATTATTAAAATCCTGTATATTGCTTGTTGGGTTAGTATTAGCTTATTTAAGCTTAAAATCATATAACAAGACTAAATCAAGAAATATGTTTTTCTTAGCAATTGGATTTAGTATAATTACTGCTGGTTCTGTAATAGCTGGATTATCTTTTGAATTTCTCGGATTTTCACTACGACAAGTGAATATCGTCGAATCTTCAATGATATTAATAGGATTTATTATGTTATTATATTCGATTTATGGAACTGACTGAGGATCAAATTTACCATATTCCAATATATTAAAATTTCGAACGTTATTAATTACATATGGATCATTTTCTGCAATTTCCAATGCTCTATCATAATTATCTGTATTGACAATTATCAGGCCGCCACTTCCATTTTTGTATTTTCCTGCAATTATTAATTCACCACTGGCATTTACATTTTTAAGATATTTGAGATGTTCAGGCCTGTACTTATTCATCAATTCAATACTTGAGATTTGTTTTTGTAAAATTACGAAATAATTTGACACAAATTTATTTTATTTATTTATACAAATAAGTTTTGTCATATCAATTGTACTTCATATACATAAAATCAGTTAAATTATTTAATAAATAATGAATTACATGACTTATAATCCAAATAATTATGATTATCCAATAATAATTAAAAAAATTAATACATTCATATTCCAAAAAGTAACTAATTCAAATTCAAATGGCATAATTATTGGACTTAGCGGAGGGATTGATTCTAGTGTATGTCTGGCATTAGCAGCTAATTCATTACCAGGACATAATATTCTTGGTTTAATTTTACCAATTGATGAAATAACTCCGAAACAAGATATTGATGATGCAATTTTTCTTGCAAAAAAATATAAAATTGAATATAGAATAATAAAAATTAATAATATAAATTCTGAATATATGAAAAATCTAGTCTATGAAAAAATAACTCAAGGGAATTTATTTGCAAGAATAAGAATGAATATATTATATTATCATGCTAATTTAATGAATCGATTAGTTATAGGAACTGGAGATAAAAGTGAATATTTACTTGGATATTTTACTAAATTTGGTGATGGTGGAGCAGATATTTGTCCTATTGGAGATCTTTTTAAAACCCAAGTTCGAATTTTAGGTAAATTATTAGATTTACCAGAAAATATTTTAATTAAAAAAAGTGGACCAAAACTTTGGAAAGATCATATTGCTGAAGAAGAAATAGGTAACACATATGAAGAAATTGATAAATTTTTATTTCAAATTGAGAAATCAAATAATCTTACAAATATAGAATCAATGAATAAATCAAATGTAAGAATTAATAAAATTTTTCAATTAATCCAAAAAAATAAACATAAATTAGCTATGCCTGAAATTTGTAAAATTAATTAAAAATTTATATTTTTATTCCTATTTTATTTGCAATATTTTTAGCATACTTCATTAATGAATAATCATCTTCCTGTTTAACAAAGTCCGTTTTTTGTAATATTATTGAATTATCGGAGGAAACAACAAGTAATTTATTACCTGTTTTTAATTGAAGTTTATTACGAATGTCAATTGGTATAACTACTTGTCCTTTTGCTGATAATCTAGTTGTATCGATTGATATTTTATTCATGAAATAGTATTAATAATCTAAAACTTATTCATCTAGGTTCAAAAAAATAGTTATATTAGTCCAAGTAAATTAATTAAAAATTTCATATAATATAATTTACATTTTAGTTAATCAAATTTGGTTAAATTCAATAAATTGAATATGCAAGATATTATAATATGGGAAGAATTACAACTTTATTTACAATTTGGCTAGGAGGCTTTTTCTTTGGGTTTATTGGATATTATGGTTACCCGTATATTTCTGAATTTATACTAACAATGGTCCCAATTATTGTAAATATAGATATTCAGATTACAACTGCCATCATGGTAGGATTTACAACTTCAATAATTACAGTAGCATTAGTAATGTTTTGGGCAAATCGAACTAAAAATAATAGAATATAGTAAAAATATAATAATGAAAATTTTGAAAGATTATTAAATGAATAATAAAACTGCAATAATTACAGGAATTACTTCAGGTATTGGAACAGAAATTGCTATTGGATTAGCAAAACATGGATATAAACTTCATTTACTTTCAAGAACACAAAAAAGTGGCAATAAAATTAAAGAAAATATTATCAAATTAACAAACAATGAATCAATAGATGTATATGAATGCGATCTATCTTTACAAAAAAATATACATAAATTTGTAAATGATTTTAGACAAAAAAATGATGGATTAGATGTATTAATAAATAATGCTGGAATTATACCAAAAAAAAGAATAATTACTATCGAAGGAATTGAAATGCAATTTGCAGTAAATTATATTGCGCCATTTTTATTATCTCATCTTCTTTTAGATTGTCTTAAAAAAAATTCTCCGTCAAGAATTATAAATACTGGAACTACTGCTCATGCTTTTGGTAATTTAAATCCAAATGATTTTCAAGGTAATGAAAAAAAATATCGAGGATTTTCAGGAATTTATGGAGATACTAAATTAGCGCTAACAATTTTCACAATAGAAATGGCAAAAAAGCTAAAAGGAACAGGCGTTACATGCAATGTAATTCATCCAGGAGTCGTAAATACCAATCTTGGAAGAAATGTATTTCCTAAAATATTTTATGTAATTCTACGTCCAATTGGTAAAATATTTTTGCTAAGTTCAAAAAAAGGTGCAGAACCAATAATTAAAGCTGCAATTTCAAATGAATTTGATAATATTAATGGAAATTATTATAAGCGATTCAAAAACTCAAAACCATCAAAGAAAGTTTTTGATGAAAATCTAAATGAAAGATTATGGAATTATACAATTGAATTAACTCAGATAACTAGGTAAATCATCTTTGAATAATACGGTTATAATTGATCATGATGTATTAGGCTGGGCTCATAATAATATGGAAAAAATAAAAAGTAATTATTCTATTATATATCAAATAGGTCGAAATAATTCTCCATTAGAACTTCAAAATAACAACGTACAAGATGCAGATATTGCTTATTATTGCTGTAAACATAATTGTGATTTAATTACTGCAGATAAAAAATCTTATCTTGATTGGTTTAATAATATTAATGGAATCGATAAATTAATTATTTCAAAATATGATTATTGGAATGGTGGTCAGAGACCTATTATTCGAATAGAGATTCAAACAAATATTCATTCTAACATTACTCAGAATCAAATTGAAAATGATAACATAATCATAAGTAAATCTCTCAATAACGCTCCAATGAGAATTCAAAATAAACTTACTTCAATGTTAAAAAAATCATTGAAAGAATTCCCAGAATTAAATAATAAAAAAATTATTCTCGGAATAACATATGCAAATGATGGAAATGCGGTTATGGATTATAAAAAACCAGATACCTTTACTATTCGATTAAATCCTCGTCGAGTGACATATTTTACTGTTGGTCATGAATTGACACATTTTCTTCAATTTTTACAATTAGCACCTCAGGGTGAAAAAGCAAGTGACATATTCACACTTGCTAAATCTCAATTATTTTTAGACGAACCGCCTTCTTATTTGCGAATACCTAAACGACTTCAAGATTATTGGGAAGAAAATGCATTTAAGATTCATAATTTATCAAAAGATGCATTAGAATATAGAAAAGAACATCGTAATTATATTAAATGGCTTGAAAATAAATTTAAAAATTACAAATTATCAATTAACACATAAAATAAAATAGCCCCAATAACTTGGGAGTAGAAGGGGCTATAAACCCAATTATTTGAACCATAGATATTAAAAATAACTATATAATTGGATAAATTAAGTAAATATTTCTAATATATAATTATTAATGTAGATTTCCATTGATGAAAATGAATTTAAAATTTAAGATACACGGTATTAAAAATTAATATTATTAAAGAACCATATTCAATTATGGTAGAAGTTCATGAATGTAATTTAATAAAAATAGGTGACAAAATTCCTATAAATATTCCAAGTAATTGGAAAGGGGCTGCAGATGATGATAAGGCTTTAATGATTTTATCAGACGTATGTATTATTATGCCTGAATCAATTGCCGACGCTACAGGTGAATATTTTGTTCTGACGTTATTAGAAAGTATGATAGATGCAGGAATTATACGTCCAGACGATGTTCAAAAAGCTATTGAACATATAGTATAATTTATAATTAATATCACATCCAAGATAAAATCAAGATTGGATCTTGAATATTCCAGAAATTATGCTCCTCCGGGCCTTTTCCAATTAACTCAGCACCCCATTGACTTAATGACATGCACAAAAAATAAGATGTTTCAACATGAGATAATTGTTCTATATCATTTGCGATAAATGAAAGGGCCTTCCAGCCAGTATGATTACTTGGCAGATCTGAATTATTAATAGAGTTAACCCAATCTGCAGATAGAGGCTCCCAATATTCTCGAACAAGTAAAATCCAATTTTCTATTTGATTATTGAAATAATTATTATTAAATTCGGCAATGCATGGAACGTTTGAAATTTGATATTTTATTTCTGCAAATGGAGGTGGGCCGCAGATTGATTCTTTTCCACAATTCAAATTGGGTTTTTTACCTTGATATTTAATATCAAGTGATTTTATATCTTTAGTTGTTGATTCCGTTACTATTTGAGTTATATCAAAAACAATAATTGATTTATAACATCTATGATCATTTTCCATACCAAATCGAATAGAGTTATCTGAATCATCATCTAATTTTATTTCAATTAATTCATTACAATATCTAGAATTTGTTTCGTTACTTTTACCAAGTAGAGTAAAATCACTATGCAATGGTATAACTAAAGAATCAGAACTGATAATTGGTTCGGGTTCTGGAAACATAATTTCCTCTGGATTAAGAATTTTTTCCTCAACAGCTTCTTCTATAACAGGTTCAGGTTTTTCGTCAACTTGTTCAGGTTGTACAATTGGTTCTCGATTTGGTTGAAATTCCGAAACATTATTAGATATTTCGCTAGAATTTGACTGATTCAATAAAAATATAGAACCAATTAAGCTAATGAATAAAATAACAAAAATTAAAATAATCAATTTACTTTTTTCTGGCGCCATAATTAACTCAATCGAATATTGTTTTAATATTCGACGAATGATTAAAGTCTATATTTTTCTTTTTACTTTATTACTTAATACTAATTTGTTAATTTATTAATTCAATTTACATATCATCGAAATTATTGTAAATATATTACAAAAATAATAAAAGGAGACAAAAATAGCAGCCTAATTACCTAGGTATGAAATTTATAATAAATTCCCTGCTAGTCTCCATATATGTTATGCATTCATTATTAAAATATCTTTCCGGCTATTTTCAATGTAATGCTCAATATCAATATCGATATCGATGTCGATATTATAATAAAAATATGAATTGAAGTAAATTAGAGATTCTTATTTAAAATATAATAAAAATAAAAAGCTTATTAATGTATTTTTTTTGAACATAACAAGGAGTGATTAAATTGTCATATGGAAATGATCGAGAAATGCATAAAGTAACATGCGCAGATTGTGGTAATGAAGCCGAAGTTCCATTTAAACCGAAAGAAGATCGACCGGTTTATTGTAGAGAATGTTTTCAAAAACACAGAAAACCACGAACTGATAGACGTTTTTAGAAATTAGTAATTATAAAAAATAGTCTAGTAATTAAAATTTTGTATTAAATATAATTCAATATTTAACACTTAATGCAAATTTTGTTTATTGAAAATAAATCAAATATTTAATACAGATAGATATCTATAATTTTTTATGAGTAAAGCTAATCCAATATTAATTCTAATTGTTGTTATTGGATTGGTTTTAGCTGTTAGTGTTTTTTATTTTGCAAATTCAGGAAATACAATATCCGAATCTGAAATTGAATCAAAGTCTGAACAAATTATAGAACCTGAGCCAGTAATTCAAGAACCTGAGCCAGTAATTCAAGAACCTGAGCCAGTAATTCAAGAACCTGAGCCAGTAATTCAAGAACCTGAGCCAGTTGTACCAGAACCTATTGCAGAATCAAGACCCAATCCTGCTCTTGGAGGTGCAGTACCAATAGCACCTGAACCAGAACCTGTTCGAGAACCTGAACCAGCAATCGAATGTGCATTTGGACAGGAGATGGTCGCAGATAAATGTGAATTGGTTGTCTTAGAAGGAGATATAGAATGTTTAATTGACAAAGGTGCATTTTGTGCAGAAATTTTAATGGTAAAGAAAGGCACAACAATAAAATGGAAAGTAATTGATTCGTATTTAGGAGTTGGCGGTGATGTTGATTATCATCAAGTTTATGAAGTAAATGGATTATTTGATTCAGGTCAGCTGGTCGAAGGACGTTCATGGACATTTACATTTAATGAAGTTGGAGAATTCGACTATATTTGCCCACCTCATATTTTTATGATAGCAAAGATAATCGTAGTAAATTAATCAATCAAAAGAAAGACCAGCTTATATGAAAACTTCAGATATTATATTCGGAGTAATTATGGCGTTCATGATGTCATTCGTCATGTCTCTAGTCATGACATTTATGTCGATTGGATTTGTGCGTGATTTCGTGATGATTTGGGCAAGATCTTTCTTCATAGGCTTTATCGTTTCACTTCCAGTAGCATTAATAGTAGCACCAATAGCTGAAAAAATTGTGGGAAAAGTAGTTAAACAGAACAACATAACGTAAAAAACCAAAGAATTTTTAAAAAATGATATAAATCAACAATATTCCAAATTTCAATAGGCTATTACTAACCTATTGACATCGGAATGTGATGTAAATCAGTTAATGCTGACATACAATCGTGTATATCTTCATCAAGCGTATATATAAACTCTTAACCACAAATAAATTTCTCTGTATATATTTTTAATATATTCAATAATTTTTAAGATGAAAGGTTTGATTAAAAAATATTTTTTATAATGCATTATGTTAAACACAAATACAATGACGCAATTCAGAGGCCCTCCTAAAAAATCACCTAAAGGTAAATATATAATAGCAATAATTTTTGGATTAATAGCAATTTCACTCTTTATTATTTATACGAATATTGAAATGGAATGTGCTATGACTATTAGTGAAGATTGTCTTGAGTGGAATATAAAATTGGGTGGCAGAACTATTGGAAAGATGATCGGTAAAGGCCCTGCATTCGGATAAACGCATTTCTTATTTTCATTTTTTAAATCATTCTTATTGTAAATACCTATAACCGGTCTCTTAATTTATTTACACATAAATAATTAATATCTACTTTCTCTTTTATAATATCATATTGTCCTTACTTGATCCTGAAATAGAATATTATATGCTAAAAGAAAAACAGTGGGGTCTTGGAAGCGGTGAAATTTACGATTCCAGTGGCAAGGTCATAGGCAAGATGAAACGAAGACTACGCAATATTCGCGGTCTTACAAAACTGACAGAGGTTAACGGTACAGGAATACTGAAGATTCAGAGGAAATTATTTACTTATAATATAACATTTGACATATTTGAGAGTCATGATAATGACGGAAAGCACGGAAAGCAATTCGCCAGATGTAAAAGGTCATTTTGGTCATGGTTTCGTCCTAAAATATGGCTCGAATATGACCCTGATGAAAAAGGTTCACTAAGAAAGAAACTTAATGCACAAGGTACGTTTGCTGGATGGAATTTTAAAATAATTGCAAATGGTAAAAAAATTGCAGAAGTAAAAAAAGTGGATAGATATAGAGATCTTGTATTCAAAGGCATATTTGATAAATCTGATACTCATACAATTCATATACTTGATAAAAATTTTGACAGGAAAATACTTCTAGGATTTGTTATGGCGATAGAAAGAAGCCTCATCAAAGGAAAGAATAGATGACAAATCAAATACTAAAAATTATCTGGATTTTTTTGAAAACTGCAATCCTGATGGTCGTGACGGCTACATTCATTCTGGCTATTCTATCATTTTCAAGATATTGGGATTATTTCACCTTGACACAACTAAGCACAGCCTATCTTTTAGTATGGGCAATAATTATATCGGCCATGAAATTATATTACAAAAATGACAACAGCAGGTGGATAATATTCGGCCTCCAGTTTTTCGCAATATTGTTAGCGGTCTATTTTAGTTATAACGCATTTACTATGAAAGTGTAAAATAATCAATTCGACGTGTTTTTGTAGTATTTGTGTAGTTATAGTAAAGGAGGAGATTGCAATTTCTAACGATATCCGAAACTGGTTGAAGGAAGGCTCTAAAAGCCGGCGTTACGCAATTTACGCAGCGATCATAATTGTAGCGTACTTGGTAAGGGGCTTTATCTACGCAGTAATAGCCACAATAATAGCAATACTTGGATTGGCTACAGCACTCTTCGTGCTTTTCTACATTTTCTGGCCAGAAGGAGATATACGCGGTAACAAATTTCTGCGCAGCCTTACAAGGCTGTTGAAAAAGCTTAGGAAGAATTAGACTTCAGTTTTCAGTGTGTTTTTGTATTATTTTGACATAAATCAAGACATAATGATAAACGAATATACAAAAAGTAATTGTTCAGAAATTCTCTATGTTGTAAATGACGCTGCCGTAAGATACAAAAATATCATCCCTGATAATTGTTGGCACGAACCCTACATGTCAGAAAGAGAATTATTAGGTGAATTTGAAGATGGAGTACAAATGTTCGGCTATCTTCATAACAATAAATTAATCGGAGTGATAGGAGTTCAGGAAATAAAAGATGTTGTCATGATAAGACACGCTTACACCTTAACTGCCTACCAAGGTAAAGGCACTGGAAATGCATTGCTTGAATACCCATTAAATAATCATCAAAATTCTCGTTTATTGGTGGGCACTTGGCAAGATGCCAAATGGACAATTCAATTTTATGAAAAATTTGATTTCGTTCTTCACGCAAAAGAAAAATCAGCTTTATTACTTGAAAAATATTGGAACACAAGGCAAAACAAATTGAAAATTCAGTAGTATTGGAAAGATATTAGAAACAAGGTCTGCAGATGAGTTTTTGTATCAGACAATACTTGTTCTATTTGAACCGTAATGGAACTTAAGAGCACGTTAATAGTGGCAGGCATTGTTTTGGTTAGTCTGTATTTACTTCTTGGTTTTCTAATACCAGATAATCAAGATTATGTAAATGATGCACCGCCATATGTTATACCAGATGCACAGCAAAATGTTGCATCTCCAGATGCACAGCAAAATGTTGCATCTCCAGATGCGGAATCAAATATTATAGTAGATGTAAAATATACTTGTGAGAACGATTTATCAAAATGTTTTTCATTATTGAGAAACGATCCTGGAGGATTAGCTGAAATTAGTGTTTGTGGATTAGTAATAACAGATGTGATTTCCAAGCTAGATCTCGATGATAGAGAACAATTTCTATGGGCATGGCAAGGAGATGCACAGGGCATACAAGAGCTTTTAGATAAAAATCCATTTTTAGTCGACATGTCAGGTACGGCAGTTCTGTTGCGGGATGACGAGGATGGCGGATATCCAAAGGGTATGGAGAAGATCAATCAGCAATATTGCGTTGAAGGACTGATGTATTTGGAAGGTCCAAATGACGGCTGGATAGTAGTTTATTCCTTTAAACAGTCTGGCGGCTGCATGAGCTTTGTAGACGATTACGGACATACTTTTCCAAGTCCTGAAATGCTAAGATTGATTAAATTTCATTGCAATACTTGATTTCAAAAAACGTCAGCTACATCCGCCTATTCCTTTGTATAGTCACCTATGATCGATTATCCACAAAACCCCTTTAGTATACCGGGATATGTTCTGTTATGTTGCGGTATACATGGGGTAAAAGGAAGTAAAGTGGCGTAAAGTGTGGTAAAACAAAGCAGTTTTTAGTTATTTAATTTGTGTAATATCATGGCTAAGTGTATTAGTTGTGAAAAAGGAATCATCGTGGTCGATTATGAAGATAAAAAAAATATCTACAGTTGTAATAATTGTGGTTATATTCATTCAACTGTATTTCCAGACGGTTCAACGTTCGAAGGAGAGTTCAAGGACAATTTCTTCCCGAACACTAAATTCAAGAAATGGACAGGAATATTTACAGATATTTTTGGTAAAAAGACGGAATGGAAAGACGGCAAAAGGCACGGAAGAGGAAAAGACGGCAAGGAAATTAGCAAAGAACGAATCTAGCAAAAAACTGTGGATATCTTGTGAATCAATGACAAATGAACAGAGAAAAAAATAAAACAACAGTTGTAATTTCAATTCTAATACTAATCACCACTTTGAGAACTACAGCGGGCACTCTCATACCAAACTTGGAAATGTTTGGAGGAAATATGTCTAATGCATGGACAGGACCATTTTTTGTCGATGTGGTACTAGGCGTAATGGCGCCCTTCGTTGCTTACCTTGCTTGGAAAAAAGTGGGAAAGAGACTATGGGGATTTCTTGTCGTATACAATGCAGTTGGAGCGTTTGATTACTTACAAGGACTTGTGATAAGCATACACTCACCCAATCCAGCAAACCCAAACATGACTTTTCCTTTAGTTTTGTTTATGACTCTTCAGATAACAATCCTACTCCTTCTTTTTAGAAAAGATGTAGTGGAACATTATCAATGAATATCAGTTGTTTGATTTCAAGGCATAATTGGACAAAAATGGGAGGTGCTCATAGAGCTGGAAATGGTAAGTTTAGTCAGAATTACAAATGTATAATGTGCGGAAAATTCAAAAAAACAATCAGTTAAGGAATTAAGAAAAACTGCGAATATCCAAATATATCTCCGTATAACTTCCTATGATCAATTATATCCAAAACCCCCTTTAGTATACTTA
>Ga0208113_1000155_pt1 | contig 33484 bp, 29 predicted proteins | sample Knorr_S7_td_NADW_FD_185598 | JGI IMG/M metagenome (GOLD analysis project Ga0208113, IMG submission 185598) | Marine microbial communities from Southern Atlantic Ocean transect - Knorr_S7_td_NADW_ad_2505m_LV_A (SPAdes) (version 2) | ecosystem: Environmental > Aquatic > Marine > Oceanic | place...
CAGGTCCGGCAGTCTCGAATGACGTTTGGCTGGATGACTTCAGGAGTTACGTAAACATTGGACAGGCGTGGCGGGCGCGTTAATCACACGATTCAGCGCGAGCTCGGAATTCTTATCGCCGAAGAGTTGAACGACCCACGGTTGTCGCCGATGACATCCGTGACTCATGTCGACGTGAACCGCGACCTGTCGATCGCGAAGGTGTATGTGACCGTTCTGGGGGCAGATGCGGAACGTGAAGATAGCCTGAGGGCTTTGCGATCGGCGACGACGCGCCTGCAGATGTTGATTTCACAACGAATCGAGATCCGAAAGATGCCCAGGCTCACATTTATCCTAGACGATCAACTGCAAACAGGCGCCGACATGGATCAGTTGATCGACAAGGTGATTGCCGAAGACAGTCGTCGCCACTCCGACAGACACAACAGTTGAACGAGAACGTGACGAAAGAATCTTCATCCCGGTCCGGTACAGGCCCTGGCACCGGCTGCTATCTGAACATCGACAAGCCCCAGGGCTGGACTTCTACCGATGTCGTTCGCAAGCTAAAAGGCGTCACGCGGTCGAAAAAGATCGGCCATGGCGGCACCCTCGACCCCATTGCGACGGGCGTTCTGCCTATCTGCATCGGTCCGGCGACGCGATTTGCCGACACCGTGCTCCTGGGCACAAAGTCGTATCGGATCACTATTGAACTGGGTCGTTCGACCGACACATACGATTTGAGCGGGCAAACGACGGCGGAAGCCGATTGGACAGGCGTAAGCCGCGATCAGGTGGTTGGCGTTCTCGAAAATTTCAGAGGCGAGTTCGATCAGGTCCCGCCGATGTACTCGGCCATCCACCACAACGGTAAAAGACTCTACGAACTCGCCCGTCAGGGTATCGAGGTTGAACGTCCTGCCCGTCCCGTCGAAGTCTTGAATCTTCAACTGGTCGATTTCTCGGCACCGCAGATTATTCTCGATCTTGAATGCAGTCACGGCTTTTACGCTCGAACACTGGCCCATGACATCGGCGAGAAACTCGAAACGCACGCCCATCTCACCGGCCTAGTCCGTACCCACGCCGGGGTCTTCAGAATCGAAGATGCCGTCACGTTAGAACAGGTGATTGCCGAGGCCGAGTCTGGTGACTGGCGTGACCTCGCGATGCCCATCGATGCAACCCTGCAGCACCTGGGCAGGATCACACTCAACACGATGTTCGTCGAAATGGTGCAGCACGGCAGGCCACTTTCAATCGCCGATGTTGGCGTGAAAGGCGAGACAGGCGCCTACGATCCCGGCGACAGGATCAGGGCTTATACCCCCGAGGGCGAACTACTGGCGATTCTTATTTTCGAGCCGGAACGCTTCGGATGGCGGCCCGAAAAGGTTCTGGCAGCCCTGTGAAACTCGTTTTTCAACTGCAAAAATACCCCCAGACAATTTTCAACCTAGTTATGGATTCCCAAATTGCACGATAGCCCGCTCGAGGTAGTTGCCGAACTTATCCTTTTACTGTCGATCATCCTGATCACGGCGAAAATCGGTGGCGAAGTATCCGAGCGATATTTAAAGATTCCTCCTGTACTGGGTGAACTCGGTGCAGGCATCCTGATATCGCCGTTTTTGCTGGGCGGAATCCACTGGTTCGGCGGCGGTGCAATCTTTGAATTGCCGCTCGGTGAGGGCGATGGGCTGCCCGTCGAGCCGCAGTTGTTCTTCATCGCCCAGTTGGCGGCGGTGATACTACTGTTTGAAGCGGGCCTCGAAACCGACAGGCAAAAGTTCATGAAGTATGTCCGCCCGGCGACTGCGGTTGCCGCGGGCGGTGTATTGCTGCCATTTGCCATGGGTTTCGGCGCGACGATCATGCTGGGGTTCGCAAGCCTCGATTCCATCCAGGAGATGCTTCCCGCCCTGTTCGTTGGGGCGATCATGACCGCCACTTCGGTCGGCATCACCGCCAGAGTGCTGGCCGACATAAGGCGTCTCGATTCGCCTGAGGGCGTGACGGTCCTTGCGGGTGCGGTAGTCGACGACGTACTCGGAATTATCATTCTCTCTGTCGTCGTTGGTATCGCGGAAGAAGGCACTATCACTGCCGGATCGATCGGGCTGGTATTCCTCAAGGCGGTCGGGTTCTGGCTGGGCCTGATGATCCTCGGGAGCCTGGTGTCCAGGTACATCTCAAGGGTCTTGTTGTGGTTCAAGAGCCCCGGTGGAGCACTGGTGGTGGCGCTGGCACTTGCGTTCGTGGCGGCCGGGGTAGCCGAAATCTACTTTGGACTCGCCATGATTATCGGCGCATACACAATGGGACTCGCACTTTCGGGTACCGACCTGAAGCACGAGATCGAAAATTCAATGCGCACCGTGAACAATTTCATGGTGCCGATTTTCTTCGTTGTAATCGGGATGCAGGTCGACTTCACGGCCTTTGGTGCCAGCGAAGACACAACGCTGGCGGCGTCGATCATCTTCGCGATCGTTCTATCTGTGTTCGCGGTAATCAGCAAAGTCGTCGGTGCGGGCGTGCCAGCTCTATTCGTGGGCTTCAACCGCAGGGGTGCCACACGTATCGCGCTCGGCATGCTGCCCCGCGGTGAGGTAGCACTGATCATCGCCGGGATTGGTCTGACCTCAGGCGTGATCGGCAAAGACATTTTCGGAGTGGCAATCGTGATGACCATATTCACGACTGTCCTGGCCCCCGTGCTGCTTATCCGGGCCTTCCGGGGAGGCAGCGGCCTGAAGATCGACGACGAGGCGGACGAGGGCAACTGAAGGTGAGCTCCCTTCCTTCCTTCCATCGAGGGAGTTAGAGAGCGTGCTGGATCTGTCAATGTGGAGGTTCGAGTCGCGGACGGGTGAGCAGCTCGTATACAGCGCCGTCGCGACTCTTCGCTGCCTTCGAATTTCACCCACACCCTAACCCTCTCCCCTCATGGGACGCGTGGAGGGGGTTGGTAGGCGCGCGGTTCGAGTCGAATGGAATTGTAAGCTGAAGCACCCCTTCGAGTACGGCATGGTCGCGATGCATCGTTATCTTGGCATGTAGGCGATCAAGAACCTCAGTAAGCACATTCCACTAGCCAATCTTCGCTCTCGAACCTCTCTGCTCACTGATCCACCATTCCGGCGAGAAAAGCGCAAGCATCTGGGCGACATCTTGCATGACATCATCATCACTATCGGAGCCATCGCTCGCAACCTGCCTGAGGGAAATTACAACTCTGGTTGATCTTGATTGTGTGGATGAAATCGTATTGCTTAGCTCCGAGATTGATGTTGCATAGCACCGCAACAACTACGCTGAAGATGGCGATATGTTAATGGTTGTGACAACCGCGGTCGGGCATCAAGGTGGTAACGACGTGTCCGGTTTTCGAGTCGTAAAAGTACTCGCGGACGGGATTTACGATGACTTTTACCCGATTGGATCAGGGCCCGACAAGGTTCATTTAGGTTGAGGAGTTACAGACTGAGACCTGGTTCGCTTGATAGGTTACGGATATGAAAATCACCGATGTAAAAATAATTTCGTTCAAAGCTAAATCTCGGTTTAGCCCAACCAAATGGGGTTATGCCGTTTGGGGCGAGGAGCACGACGAGGTTCAGCGGATTCTCAAGATCGAAACCGACGAAGGTGCCGAGGGATTTTTCACAGGGGACAATATGTACCTTGTGCCACCCCCGCCGGAAGCTATCGAGCAGCTGGTGAAGCCGTTGTTGATCGGCGAAGACCCGCTGGATCGAGAACTTTTGTGGCAGTGGATGATGGGTCATCACGGGATTTCTGAAGCGGTGATCGGAGCGGTGGACTGCGCGTTGTGGGATCTGGCAGGTCGGTCGGCGGGAGTTTCGGTTGCGCAGCTTTTGGGTGGCTATCGAGACAAGGTCAAAGCCTACGCAAGCACTGCTCCGAACCTCGGATCACCCGAGGTCTACGCCGTCCACGCTGTCGAAATGAAGAAACGGGGTTACACAGCCTACAAGGTCCACGCCAACATCTACTGGGACCCTGAAAAAGAGGAGCCCGCACCCGGCAAACCGGCGTTCCCGGAAGCCGATCTCGAGATATGCCGGGCGGTACGAGACGCTGTCGGCAACGACATGGTGCTGATGCTCGATCCGTATGGCATCTACACGCTCGAGGAGTCGTTATACGTTGGACGTGAGATCGAAAAGCTCGACTACTACTGGTTCGAGCACCCGATGGACGAACGCAAGACCGAGCCGTATCGCAAGCTGACAGAAGCGCTCGATATAGCCGTTCTCGGGCCTGAAACGGAGCCCGGCAGCCTCTACACCCGCGCCGAATGGGCGATGCAGCACGCTTCAGACATGGGGCGGATCGACACCAGCTTTGGCGGCATTACCGGTGTTCGCAAAGCGCTCGGGTTCTACGAATCGATCGGGATGCAGTGCGAGCTTGAGTTCGTTGGATTCGCGAATTTGGCGCTGTTTGGCTCGACGTCGGAAGAGACTTGTGAATACTACGAGCGAGGCCTGCTGCGACCCGATGAGGACTACGACTCCATAGTTCCGTCGTACCTCAGGCAACCGTGTGATCCGATGGACGAAAATGGCTTCGTGAGCATCCCGCAGGGTCCGGGTCTCGGCATCGAGTTCGACTGGGACTACGTGAACGCCAACCTGGTCTAATTCGAGTTACGTAGCGATAATTTTTCTCCAACAAGAATCAAAGTGAAATCCGAAGTAATATCGGAACTCCCTTTACGCGTCTCACTTCCCTCCCTCGGAGGGAGAGGGGGCGAGCCCAACCTAGAACATCATGGGGCACCAGGGTGCTCTGACTGTGGTGAACATGGCATCGGCCAGCGCTACCGAGCCTGCGGTATTTTCTTCGACGCGACCGGCACGATGTAGATCGGCAAGTTTCGCACCACCGAGATATATCGTTGCCAGCGATGCTGTCGGAAGGGTTACATCCGCTGGCTTTGTCGTCGCAACGCATGTCGCTCCACCGGATCCGCCGTCTAACTCGAACCGACCTCCCCATTCCGGAACTAACGAGTCCTCGACCTCCAGTACCAGGCTGCCTTCGGCGAGATAAGTGCGGGCCGCCAGTGCTTCTGCGACATCGAGCAGCCGGTACCAGACGCCGTCGTAGGGCTTCCGCTGCAACTGCCGCGGGTCATCGAGCATCCAGGGCAGGCTATCATCGGAGGGCGAGCACCAGGTACTCAACGAGTCGTAAAGATCGACATTTAGCAGGTGGTTCCACAGTGCGGCGTGGGAGGCAGCATTGCTGTGAATCACATGATCCGCGTTGATCATTCCGTGTGTCTTCTCGCCGAAGACGTGGGCCTCTTTTAGTAAGTACTTAGCGTACCCGAGAGCCTTGCCGTCTTCTTCGTAAACGATCAGCCAGGGCTTTCCCCAGTCGCCACTTCCGCTGTTAACATCCAGCATGTAGTGGTCCCATGCGGCGGCGTTTTTTCTCGGTATTCCCACGTTGGCCTGAACCGCCGCTTCCCACGCAGCGGGGAGTACTTTTCGTGCCTCGTCGCCAGATATAAACCGAATCTTGCCCGGAATTTCCGGAGAGTGCTTTATCGCGGCCTTTCGGGTGTCAATCAAGAAATTTTCGTGCTGAATCGAAATACCGAATCCGTAACGACTGTAAATGATACTTTCGGAGGCCCAGAGAGAAGCGACTGGCTGATCTTTTTCACGCTCCTGTCGCAACAGCCGAAGCATCATATTGTTGAGAAGACCCTGGCGTCGATGAGTCGTCGCGACAGTAACCGCCGTGACACCGGCATTTTTGACAATAGCACCGCCCGGAACGGCCGATTCAAACGGCAACGAAGCGCTGGTGCCGACGATTTCACGTTCTTCGATCGCACACATTGTCGTAGCCGGAGGCAGGAGCTCTCGATCGATCCGGTAGTTCTCCTGGCCAGCGGTGTAATGACCACCAAAGCCGCGCGCCACCACCTTCCAGAATTGGCGCTGCTCGGCGTCGGTAATTTGGCGGTATTCGATGGTCATCGGTTCAACACGGGTAGCCTCGCCTAGAAATAATGCGTGCACCAGGGTGCGGTGTCGGTCGCAAACATGCCGTGCAGCCTGGCGAGCGACCCGGGTGCGACCGCGTCGATTCGGCCCGCCTCGACAAGGGGTCCGGGCGTTGTGCCTCCCAGGTAGAGCGCGGCGAGGTCGCCCGGAGTCATGATGACATCGGGCTTTTCGGTGGTTTTCTTCACGGATGCCTGTGAATCTTCGACATCAAGTACGTAGGTCCCCGCTACTTCAGGCTGAGATTCGGAAACCACCCCTATTTTCAGCCGTCCGTTGGCGTTGTATTCGCGGGCTTCGAGCAACTTCACCACGTCGAGAAGTCGGATCCACAGCGAATCGTGTGACTTGCGATTGAGCCGGCGGGGATCCGACAGTATCCACCAGAGCGGGTCGTCCGCCGGTCGATTTTCGGCAGTAATTTTCCCGACCAGGTCGAAGTTCAACAGGAACCGCCACAGGACAGCATGCGCGGTATCGGTAGTCGATACCTGCTCTTCGACCTGCAGGGTACCCATGTCTGAATCGCCCTTCCGGCGCATGCGATAGGTCACATAGCCAGTCTGCTCGCCACCCTCCTCGCAGACGGCGAAGAACAACGCACTCGCCCCGTCGCGAACACGCTCCTCGTCGAATAACCCGTACTGCCATCGTCCGGCGTTTCTATCGACGGCACCCGGTGTTTGCTGGCGCATCTGATCGTAGATATCCGGCAGTATCACAGCAGCTTCTTCGGCATCGACGAAATAGACCTGCGAGCCCGCTTCAGCAGGCTCGACTGGTTCCGGCGAGTGGGCGAACGCCCCAAACCGCGGGTCGATAGTCCAATTGTAGGAACTGACCGCCAGCCCGTAGTCGAACCGGCCGTAGAGGTGCGCCTGCGAGGCCCAGAGACCGCTTACGATGTCACCGCGCTCGCGGGCCGATTCGTGCAGCCGGGTCATCATGCCGGAGAAAGCTCCCTGGCGGCGATGAGTGACTGATGTCGTCATGTAGGCCACACCGGCCATCGGGACGGTTGCTCCTCCCGGAACGGTTAGCGAGTAGGAATCGGCACCGGCGGTACCGACAATGCGTTCTGACCTGCTGTCGACTGCAGCCATCAGGCGGTCGATTTCAACCCGATGGTCTCGCAGGCGCGCGATGTCGTCCGGGTGAACATGCTCGCCAAAACCGCGGCGAACGGCCCTTCGCCATTCGGTGAAATTATCGTCGGTTACCTGTCGGAGTTCGATCGTCATTGGAGTAAATAATGGGACTGTAAAATCTGCCCGACGACGTATGCTACGTGCTGCATCATCTACGGGCCAGCTTCCTGGCGCAAGCACCTAACAAGAAAAGGTAAATTCAGAATGGCCGATCTACTCGAAGACAGGGTTGTGCTGGTTACCGGGGCCAGTTCGGGCATCGGTCGCGAATCGGCGAAAGTGATGGCCGGTCACGGGGCGAAGATCGTCGCCGCAGCAAGACGTGAAGCCGAAATCGCTGAAACGGTTCGGCAGATCAAGACCGCAGGTGGGACGGCCACCTACGTTGTGACCGATGTGACCGATGGCGGGCAGGTTGAACGGGCCGTACAGCACGCTGTGTCGACTTACGGGGCACTCGACGCGGCGTTTAACAACGCAGGCATAATTGAGCCCAGTTCCCATCTTCATGAAATCGCTGAAGAAGATTTCGACGAGGTCATCAACGTAAATCTTAAAGGTGTTTTCCTGTGCATGAAATACGAAATCTCGTACATGCTGGAGAACGGCGGTGGAGCGATCGTAAACCACTCTTCGTTTTCAGGACTGAGGGGCGGTTCCGGACGATTCCCGTCGTACACGGCCAGCAAGCACGCCGTACTCGGACTCACCAGATCGGCGGCTATCGACTACGCCCGTCATGAAATCAGAGTAAATGCCGTTTGCCCCGGACCAGTAGAAACAGAGCTTGCCGAAGGCCTATCGGGTGGCGACCCCGAAAGGCGCAAAACGCTCGAAAGATGGATTCCAATGGGACGATATGGAAATGTGCGGGAGGTGGCCGATCTCGTGGCATTCCTGTGCTCAGGATCAGCGTCCTACATCACAGGTCAGGCGATATCGGTTGATGGTGGCGTAACGGCGTAGGATTCTTCTGGTTCTCCCTTCCGGCGCAGGGAGAGGGGACCTGGGCTACCGTGTCCACTGCGCTTGGTAGGGTGCGGGCTTGCCTTCATTGGGTTCTGGTTCTCGAACCGTGCCCTCACGCCACGATTCGACCGGGATCCAGTCGAGCAACTTTTCGCCTTTTGCGACCGAAAGCGGACTATTGAATCCGGTTATAGGCTCGCGAATTTCTACTCCGGGAAACTCGGATTCGATTGCGTCCATCGTCGGGATTTCAAGAGTGGTGTCGGTGGCGTTGATAAAGAACGCTTCGTGACCGCCAAACTCTTTCTCGATCGACAAACGACACGCCCTGGCCGCGTCGTGTCGGCCCACCCAGCTCCAGAATCCCATCGGTTGCCTGCCCCCGGTGCTTGTCTTGTCTCCGGACTCCAGGTGTCGTTCGGCCGTTGCCGGGTCCCACAGGGCGTGGAACCGCATGTTGGCGATCTGAACCTTGCCGGGTCTGCGACGGACGAACGCGTCTGCCATCTGCTCGCCAAGCCATTTCGACTGCGAATAGGCGTCTTCAACGTGTGTCGGGTGGTCCTCATCGACCGGCAGGTAGTCCGGCATGTAGAGCTTTTGGCCCCAGCCAGCGCCCACTGCGTTGATCGACGACGCCATACAGATTCGCTCGATACCGTGGACCTCAGCGGCTTCAAGCACGTTCCAGTTCGCCATCATGTTGATGCGGAACAGCTTGTGCTCGGGGTCGGTGTTCGGAGCCGGAATGGCGGCCATGTGAATTACCGCGTCGGCACCAGTGAGTGCGTTCAGCACTTCGCCGTAGTCGGTGACATCGATACGCCAGAAGTGTGCGGCGTTCGATGCGGAACCCGGCCGCGGTGCAACCGCGTCGATGTTGTACACGTCGTAGCCATTGGCCGCCATCTCGGCGATTATGTATTCGCCGGCCCTGCCCGAACCGCCCGTCACCACTACTTTTTCAGCCATTTTTGTCCCCACAAATCAAGAACCGGCCGCTCGTACGCGCAACCGCTTTTTCGACCGCACAATTATGGGCGCGTGTCGAAGGGTCCGGTGACGCGCTTTCAACGAAAAATAGAAGTGGGAACCATGATGGCCGATCGGTTGCCAACTCGGCCTGTTGCGGACATACCCGGAAAATCTAAACAACTATTTCAATCTTCACCCGCGCGCGGCCCCGGGCAATGAGTGATTGGGCGAGAGCCAATACGCAAAACTTCAGGCCAGCGAACGGTTCATGTAGCCGTCCTCCGCACCCAACAGATCGCCCTCGGCGAAACGCTCGACCCGGAAGGGCTGCACATCGATCAGGTCGGTCGAACCGTCGATAACCAGGTCGCTCAGTATCTTCCCGACGCCCGGACTCAGCTTGAAGCCGTGACCGCTGAACCCGGCCCCGACAAATAGGCCGTCGAGCGCCTGCACCCGCCCGAACGCCGGCATGAAGTCGGGCGAGCAGTCGTAAACGCCGGTGTAGCCACGAACAAGCGATGCCGAATCCTGTCCGGGAAACCTGGCGGCGAACCGTTCCAGCTGGCTCACCTGCTCGTTCAACTCGGCCGGTTTTACGGCTTCTACATCCTCGTCGACGGGCCCCTTCATCGGGTCGTGCTCACCAATCAGCGTCAGCGAACCGGCTTCGGGTCGGAAGTACGTCTCCGCAATGCGGTCGGAGACGATCGGGTGGATCCCGCCAAAATCGGGCGTGCGCTCAACGACGGTGATCGCGTGCCGCACCGGCGTAATCGGCAAGTCGACTCCGTACTCGGCAAGCAGCTCACTTGTCCTGAACCCAGCTTCGACGATCACGGTCTCAGCGCTGATAACGCCGTCGGACATGGCTACCCCGGTCACGCGGCTGCCTTCTGATGTCATAGTGAGAACCTCCGGACCGATTCGCACCTCGACGCCCAGATCGCGTGCGGCACTGATAAACGAATTCGCAACTGTCGAGCCGTCAGCATGGCCCGAGTTCGGCTCCCAGGCACCGGCGGTAACATCGTCCCGCACGAGCCGGGGTTCGATGTCGCCCACCTCGCCGGGTGTAATCATCCGGGCATTGATGCCCAGTCGTTGCTGCATCGCGATCACTTCACGGGCGTGCGGAACCTCTGCGGTGGCGAAAAGAATCAGGAAGCCGACCTGACGAAACCCGCTTTCGCCAACGCCGACGATGTTTTTCCAATCGCCGAACATCTCCCGACCGTACATGGCCACTCTGGTCAACGATTCCAGTGTGTAGTGCATCCGCACGATCGCGCTCGACCAGCCCGAAGCGCCTGCAGCGATACCCTCTTTTTCGATCAGGATTATTTTTCCGGCACCCCGTTTTGCGAGGTGCCAGGCCGTCGAAGCACCGTGCACCCCACCGCCCACAATGACGATATCGGCCGTATTAGCCATCGAATAAAAACTCCCGGTCCGCTCCCGGTTCTTTCAGCGATATTTGCGTGCAGCACTACTCTGACACACGAAACTCCCCGGCAACAGGGTCGCTTGCGATTCCGGACGGCGAGTAATATTCCCATACGTGTTCATATCGCGCCGAAAATCCTTGCGAAACAGGCAGGCAGTAACGACCCGAAGAAAGTTCAGATATCCAACATGGTCCTCGAAAAACTCAAGCAAGTTCCCGATCCAACATACGTCCATGCCGGCCCTCTCACAGATTTCGTTTCGAGTCTATTTGTTGCTGCCGGCATGCCAGCCGCGGGAGCGCAGTTGAGCGCCGCCGTGCTGGTCGACGCCGATATGAACGGCATCGATACGCACGGCGTTAGCTACAACATCGACCACCACTACCTGGTGGGGTTGCTCGACGGCTACATCAACCCAACGCCCGATATGAAGGTGACGTACGAGACCCCCGGTACCGCGGTGATCGACGCCGATCGCGGCATGGGGATGATCGCTGGTGTGATGGCGATGGAACTTGCGATCGAGAAGGCCGCGACCACGGGCATCGCCTCGGTCGCAGTGAATAATTCTTCCCACTACGGTGCGGCCGGTTACTACGCCCGACAGGCCCTTGACCACGACATGATCGGCTTTTCAATGTCATCGGGAGGCAAGAACGTAATCATTCCGCTAAACGGCCGCTGGCCCTGGATGGGCACCAATCCAATGGCCTTTGCTGCTCCTGCCGACAGGGAGCCCGCGTTTGTGATTGACATGGCGTCGTCGATCTCTTCGTTTGGCAAGCTTGCGATCGCTGAATCGTTCGGCGTCGATATTCCCGTCGGATGGGCGCAGGATGCCAATGGAAACACCGTCACCGACATTACTCGACGCAACGAAGTCATCGGCCAGCCGCCGCTTGGCGGGACGCACGAACAGGGTGCGCACAAGGGGATGGGGATTGGCATGATGGCAGATGTGCTGAGTGCGATTCTGCCAAACGAACCCGTTTCGGGGCTTGTTCCAGATGAAGCCAAGGGGGGCGGTCGGTTCTGCCATTATTTCCAGGCGACCCGCATCGATGGGTTCCGCCCTGCCGCCGAGTTCAAGGCGGATATGGACGTGATGCTCAGGACCCTGAGAGAGCAGGAATCGGCCCCAGGAGCGCCCGATATTCAGTACCCGGGTCATCCAGATGCGGAGTACGTCAAAAAGCGCACCGAAACCGGTATTCCGCTGCCGCGGCACACGGTGAACTACTTCAAGCAGATGGCCGACCAGCTGAACGTAGCGTGGACGATCGGGGGATGAGGATTAACTGCATTTCGCAGCAAGTGATGGCCGGGATGAGGCAGAAGCAATCGAAGCGACAAGTGAACAACATTCCCCCTCACCTAAATCCTGTCCCTGATGGAGAGGACTTCATGGGCGGCGATGAGCGACGCGTCCCGAGCGAAGTCATCTGAGCCAAAGGATCTGGAGTGGGGGCGCGAATTGACTGATCTGACCGCCGCTCAAATTGAAAAATTTCTCGCTTTTCGCGGCTACGTAAACCCGAATGGTAGGTTCTGGTTCATTGGGATGGAAGAAGGTGGCAAGAGCACCATTGAAAACCTTCGGATCAGAGCTGGAAAATTCGACAGATTGGAAGATCTCGAGCGATCGCACCGAAACTTTAACTCCCACGACATGAATAAATTAACGACGTCAACCGGAGGATTGATGTTGTCGATAGTTGGCCGGATGAGCAGTGAGCCGAACTGGTGGAGCACCGATGTCAGGCGCGCTTACCAGTCCACGAAACTCGGCCGACTGAATGGCGAAACTTATCTGACTGAAGTCCTGCCACTTCCAAAAAAAGGTATCAACGATTGGCCTTACGGAGACTTCTTCGATTCACCCGAGGATTACTTCGAGCGGATATTCCCCGATCAGCTCATGTCCATTCGATCAGATTACGGTTCTGCCAACCCAAAACCACAGTTCGTTTTCTGTTACGGCAAATCCTACTGGGACAGGCACCGTCAAGTGTTCGAGCTCATTGACTTCGAATCAACTCTCGACGGTTCTATTCAATGGGGTCGAAATGAAACTACCGTTTTCCTATTGACCAATTTCTTCGACTACGGTCGCATGGGATTTAATGAAAACTTCGTCGACAGACTCCGCGAATTCGCCCTCAGTAAATCTCCGAAATAAACACCAAAAAGAGAAGCCCCCGGTTTTGCCGGGGGCTTCTAACGCATGTCACGCCGCGAGGCGGACTGTAAGCCGAGTCCTGTACCGACTTCCTGAACGGAAACCGGCGACGGCCATCCATCTAGGCCTACGGTTGCCCGCAGGCTCAAGCAACCAACCCGGAAGCTACCCGGATCCGGTCACAGCTTCCCTATTTGGTCTTGCACCGAGTGGGGTTTACCTTGCCCCGCATGTCGCCATCCGGGCGGTGCGCTCTTACCGCACCCTTTCAGCCTTACCTGCGCTTGCGCGCCGGCGGTCTACTTTCTGTTGCACTTTCCGTCGGGTCGCCCCGCCCTGCCGTTAGCAGGCACTCCGATCCATGAGGTGCTCGGACTTTCCTCCCCCGCGCCGACCAAAGCCGAACGCGGCGGCGACCATCCGTCCTCCTCGCGACAGGGTTAAGGGTACTGCCGTTTGGCGGGTGTCGGTATCCCTTCTCCATGGGACGGAGAGGGTGTGGGTGAAAGTGGCAGATGAGCCGACTTTTCGTTTGCGGAGTCCAACCCACCCTCTCGCCCAGAGGGCACCCGCCTCCCTGCCAGGGAGGGAGAAGTCCGTTGCCCATATCGACGGTTAACGACTGATAATCTGACCGCGCATTCAAACGCCGCACCCGCGACCCGCATAAGGAGAAACATGGAAACTCGCCAGCTTGGTAAAAACGGTCCGACCGTCCCGGTGATATGCCTCGGCGCGTGGCCTTTGGGTGGCGGGATGGGCGACATTCCCGACGACCAGGCCATCGCCACGATTCACGCTTCGATCGAGGCCGGTGTCAACTTCATCGACACCGCGGAGGGCTACCGCACCAGCGAATCCGTACTGGGTAAGGCGCTGAAGGGCCGTCGGGATGATGTGATCCTCGCGACAAAGCTTTCCGGCGACCACTCGGCGGAACACATGGCATCGGCAATCGAAAACAGCCTGCGTTCGCTCGGCACCGACTATATCGACCTCTACCAGCTGCACGGTCCACGACCGGGATTCCCGATCGAAGAGACGATGGCCAACCTGCTGAAACTGAGGGATGAAGGAAAGATCAGGTACATCGGTGTCTCTAACTTTTCGGCCGAGCAGCACACCGAGGCTTCGCAGATCGGGCCTGTCCATAGCTCGCAGCCCCGGTACAACATGTTTTACAGGGTGCCGGAAGAGTCGATCCTGCCGATGTGCCTTGAGCTTGGGATCGGCGTCATACCCCACTCACCACTCGCCAAGGGAATGTTGACCGGCAAGTACCGTCCGGGACACGTGTTTTCCAGCGATGACGAACGGGTCGACAAGCCAGAGTTCAAGGACGATCAGTTCAACGTGGCTTACCCGATAGTCGAACGGCTGACCGAGTGGGCCTCGGATCACGCACGCGACGGCGCGCAGCTTGCGATCGCCTGGACACTGGCTCATCCTGCAGTGACGAGCTGTATCGTCGGTGCCAAGACCCCCGATCAGGCGATACACAACGCCCTGGCAGGCTATTGGCGACTTTCCAGTGGCGACATGGCAGAGATCGCCGATATCCTCGGCGACTTCCAGTTTATGCAATAGCGGCAACCTGTACTAGAAATGCGAGTTAGAACGCACCGTTAATTAGTCCAGCGGTGCCAGCCACGGCAGCACTACTGGCAGCAGCTTGTCGGAGTGCACGCGGTTGATATTGTGGCCGGCAACCCCGATCTTCTTCACAGTGAATCCTCCACGATCATCGCTAACTTTCCATCCACACTCTATGCGCAATTCCGCTTGCACGCCTCTGCTGACCTGGCTCAGCATTCTCTTGCGAACGCGAGACCTCAGGAGTTTAGTTTGCACACTCTAAGCGAATCGGATAAATCATGATCTATCCGTTCCGACGCAAGAATCAGAACTACCAACTCGCCTCGGTATATTTTGACCGAGCCGGGCCTTTCATCGAGCGTGGAGAGCACCTTCAAGCCGTCATTGAGCTCACTACCGGTATCGAACTGGACCAGCGTTCAGGCATGGTCTATCTATATCGAGGCAATGCGTATTTCAATAGAACGATAATTCGCACGCTTCAGGGAATCGACGATGAGGCTCAAAATCGACGCAGACAGGGCAATCGAGCTTGGAGTTGACCGCCACGATGTCGAGCGGTAAATTCACAAGCTAAGAGATTGGCGCCACGAGCCCAGAATTCATCCTGGATGACCACCCTACAGTCATCGGTGGCTTAAAGTGCCCTCTCACTCGCCCGGTGTCGCACCCTCGCCCGTGATGTGCGGCATAACCTCGGGCGGAATGACCCCCAGCTTGCCCACCTGGTAGTCGGCGAACGCCTGCTGGAGTTCTTCCTGGGTATTCATCACGAACGGGCCGTACCAGGCAATCTGCTCTCGAATCGGCTGACCGCCGAGAATCAGAATTTCCAGTTCAGGTGTTTTTGAGTCCTGTTCCTGATCGGCAGTGACGATTATCGAATCGCCTTTACCGAACACTGCGGCCTGCCCCATCTGGAACGGTCGTCTGTCGGGTCCGACCGCTCCTCTTCCTGCCAGCACGTACGCGAGTGCGCTGTAGTCCGGCCGCCAGGGCAGTTCGAGCTGCGCCCCGGGGCTGACCGTTGCGTGGATGAACGTTATCGGGGAGTGAGTTACACCCGGACCTTCGTTTCCGTCGACCTCGCCAGCGATGACCCGCAGCAGGGCACCTCCGTCGTGCGAACTCAGCAATTTCAGGTTGGTTCGAGAAATTTCCTGATAGCGTGGGTCGGCCCACTTCTTCTCGCGCGGCAGGTTCACCCATAGCTGTACGCCATGCATCAGCCCGCCGGTGAGCACGGTCTCTTCGGTAGGTGCCTCGATATGCAGAATCCCGGCACCCGCGGTCATCCACTGGGTGTCGCCATCGCTGATCAAGCCGCCCCCGCCTTCCGAATCGCGGTGCTTGAAGGTCCCTTCGATCATGTAGGTGACCGTCTCGAACCCGCGGTGGGGGTGCCAGGGCGTGCCCTTTGCCTCGCCCGGACGCCATTCAACCTCCCCCATCTGGTCCATCATGATGAACGGGTCGGTGTACTGGTAAGGGATGCTGGCGAAGGCCCGGCGTACCGGGAACCCTTCCCCTTCCAGACCCGAGGGAGCCGTGGTGATGGTCATTACCGGCCTGACGACACCGTCGGATGCGGGTCGCGTTACACGATCAAGGGAAAGTATGTTGTCGACCGTTACGGCGGGAATTTTGGGCACCCAATCTTGCTATGTTCTGGACTCACCTGATGCAACTCTACGATTTCTGCTCGGCGAATTGGATGCGGAGCGGTCGAAACAGGTGTGACCTGGTGCCAATTTTCGCTTCGACCGGTAATACTGACTCAGGCTGCCACGATCAATCACGTTCAGAACCGTGGGATGATTTCCACGATCTCGTCACCGACAATGATTCGTTCGACGAGAGCGGACACCGCCGATTTTGCGACTGACATATCTTTGCTGTGCGCGTCCGTTAGTAACCGATCAACGTCTGGACTTGATTTCTGATCGCTAACCGAAGCCAGACCGGCCCGCGCGTCCTCGAGCCTCTGCAGTGGCGGTGCCAGGTCCTGTAGCGTGCCGTAAGCCGAGGCAACCATGCGGACAGCGCGGTTGAAATCTCGTTCGGCGTCTGCGATCTCCTCCGCCACGCTGTCGCCCAGAACGGGTCGCAACCGCTTCTTTATCCGTTGGCCCCACCGCTCGATGTCTCGGAGCACCATCTGTTCCAGTTCATCGGCGTGCCAGGAAGAATGGCGGGACACTCCATCGTTCCGTTCCCTGCGTGCATCTCGTGACGGGCATTCATAGTAACGATAAGACTTTGCCGTAGATGTGCCATCCGAACGATCCCACGACCTGCGTCGAGTGAGGCCGAACAGGCCTCTGCCACACAGATCGCAGCGTACGATGCCGCCGAGCAGGTACGGCACTTCGTCGGCCCGGTTCCTTACCGGCTTCCGCATTCGAGTGACGGATTCTGCCCGGTTAAATATTTCACGCTCGACCAGCGCTTCGTGACTTCCGGCAATGCGTACACCGTAGCGGGTGTAGGTCCCGAGGTATGCGCGATTTTTCAATAGTCCCGATATAGCCAGAGCCGACCACGGACGGCCTGTGCGAGTTCGAATGCCACGGTCGTTAATCGAGCGCGCTATGGCCCGAAATCCCGGCCCGCCGAGCGGTTTCGATTCCGGAGCGTGCCAGGGCCCGGCATAGGTTTCGAATATCTCCTTGACTATTTCCGCTTCGCCCGGCACAGGTTTGAGTAGTCCGTCCGTGCCGGCCTCGTAACCGTACGGCGTGCGACCGAGTACCTCGCCACGCGATGCCTTGGCAACGATCGAGTCGCGGATCCTCGCCTGTCGCTGGGGTGACCGTCCACCGATACCAAGCATCTGTTCACCGCTCTGGAGGGCGTCTGGCCGATCGGGGTCGGTGCAGCGGACTTCCGTGCCCAGCCGGTCGAGTTCGAGCAGTCTGGACACAAGAGTTTCGAGGTCTTCGGCGAAGTGGGAGGCATCGGGCACGAGCACGAGTGCGAGGCGGGCGTTCGAGCCGGTAAACGAAGCGATCATCTGCCGATATCGATCGTGGCGGGCATCGAAATCACCGGGCGATTCCTGGTCCGACGGTTCGTACCAGGCGACCAGCTGGTGCGAATTTCGCTGGCAGTAAAGTTCAATCTGCGCACGCGGGTGCAGCCATTCGGTCAGCGCGAAAACGTCTCCAGTTTCCGGAGACGCGTGTTCGTTAGTTGGGGTGGGTTCGCTATGGAATCCGACAGCCCTCAATTATCCCTCTGTAAGGAGCGCCCTGCCGCAACTGCAGGGGATGGGACCATCGGCATTTCGCAGTCGAGTGAGTTCACCGACCGGTAGCCGGACTGCGCAGCCCTGGCAAACTCCGCGTTCGACGCGGACAACGGCGACACCGCGATTTGATCTGAAGAGACGTGTGTACCGGGCCAGATCGTCTTCAGGAATCCCCGAAGCATCGGCATTTCTCACCTCGAGCATCTCGTTGTACTCAGATCCGAGCCTGTAGAGATCCTGCCTGAGTTCGACGTTGCGGTTTTGCCAGAGTTTTTCTTTCTCGGCCAGCTCATTCGTCAGACCTTCGAACTGCTGTCGGGCGTGTTCTGCGGCGACCTCGGCAGGAGCGATCGATTCCTCAACCTGAGCAAGGCTGCGCCGCGCTGCAGAGTGTTCGGTTTCGATTGCCGTAAGTTCACGGACGTTGGTGATAGCACCCCCGTAGAGCCTGGTTTCGAGTTCGGCAACCTTTTCCTTGAGCATTGCGAACTCGGATTCAAGGCGAGCGGTCTCTACTTTCGATTCGAGTTCCCTGACCTTCGTCTTTTCGCAATTTTCGCGAAGTTCGGGGAGTCCACCCTCGGATTTGAGCTCCCGCTCAACCTCGCGATAATCGCGGCGTCTCAGGGCCAGTGTCTGGTCCGTGCTCTGGAGTGAAAGAAGTGATTGGGCGATTGTCACAAAGCGTTCCTGGAGTTTGCTTTCGGTGGGAGTTGTGCCGGGCTCTTAGTTGAATACTAGACCTGTGAAATACGGTGTCAAATAGCAGAGCGGTCATCTTGCCCCCCTGTTCCGCCGGTCGGGTACCAGAAGTGTGTATCCTCAGTAGGCATGTCGCGGAGGTCTGACGCATCTTGAGATTTCCCGATTCTGGTATTCCATGGAGACTCGTTTGACCGACACTGACACCCCCTATTTTCTTCAATCCTTCATGAAAAGGCGCGCACGTACGCGCATTGTCTGCACTGTTGGTCCGGCGACTGGGACACTGGCCCGTATAAAACGGTTGATCCGGTCGGGGATGTCGGTTGGACGCCTGAACCTGAGCCACGGCACTCCCGACGAGCACCATTCCTACGTGAAGATGTTGAGGGCCGCGGCTGAAGAGTTGGGAGTTGCCGTGGGCATTCTTGCCGATCTTCCCGGACCAAAGTACCGCGTCGGGGAGATGGAGCAGGCCGAAATTACGCTGGTGAGCGGACAGGCCTTTGTTCTGCAGGTCGAACCGTGCAAAGGGAACCTCGAGCGCGCCAACGTGTGGCCTCCCGGGCTTCATAAAGACATCAAAAAAGGTTCCCAGGTCCTTATCGACGAAGGCATGGTGGAATTGCGGGCAGAGAGCATCGAGGGGACCAACATTAATTGTCGCGTGACTCTGGGCGGCGTGATGAAAACAAACAAAGCTGTCACTGCGCCCGGTAACACATCGACGCTCGACTATTTCACTTCCGAGACCCTGCGGGCACTCGAGTTCGTCGAATCCTCTGACATTGATTTTGTCGGCTTATCGTATGTCCGCAACGCCGACGACATGCTGCGTGTCAGGGCGCATCTCCAGAAGGCCGGAAAAAATCCCCAGTTGGTCGCGAAGATCGAAATCCAGCAGGCGGTGAACAACCTTGTCGAAATTCTCGACGAATCGGACGCGATCATGGTGGCCAGGGGCGATCTTGGAGTCGAACTGCCGTTCGAGAGAGTGCCTTCCGTTCAGAAGCAAATTATTCGCATGGCAAACGAAGCGGGAAAACCGGTCATCACCGCCACTCAAATGCTGGAATCGATGATCGAGCAGCCCTCGCCCACCCGCGCCGAGGCGACCGACGTGTACAACGCGGTGCGAGACGGGACCGACGCGATCATGCTTTCGGGCGAAACGTCAGTCGGCAAGTTCCCTTTCCGCGCGGTCAACGCAATGACCCGCATCGCCAAAAGGGCAGAGTCGTATCTCGAATATCCAATGCTTGCAGAGCGTCACAGGGCCGCGGCTAAGAAAGGCGGACTTGCCGTTGACAACGCGATCGCCGACGGAGCGGTGGTTGCGGCATCGAGCCTGCAGGCGAAGGCGATCGTCGCGTTCACAGAATCTGGGAGCACGGCCGGCCGAGTGGCCGCTTTTCGCCCGTCCGTGCCGCTTTTCGCACTCACCCCCGATTTTACGGGAGGTGCAAAGCTGGCCCTCCGCTGGGGTGTAATTCCCGTCGTCGTAAAGCAATTTACACAGCTTCAGGACATGTTTCACGCCGGTTCACAGTTGGTCCTCGAGACTTCGATTGCGCGGGAAGGCGACGTGATCGTGGTCGTCGTGGGCTTGCCGATCGGGGTTGCCGGGACAACGAACCTGCTGCGGGTAATCACACTACCCGAACCACTTGTCGACCAGGTCTAGGTCCGGGTGTGGGGGGCGCACATGGGTAGCCGGGAACACTCGGCGGCTACAACTCCGGTTTCGGTGTTTGCGCCGCGGTTTCCACCGCCTGCCGGAGGCGGTCCACCTCCCCGGCATCAGTCGGTTGACCGCCGTAACAGGCGGCGTTGAACCGACTGGTTACCGCGTCGACCGGGGCATCGGGCAGAAACACCGCAAGTGCCTGTATTCGCTCGTTTGGGGTGATATTCGGGTCGAACACCATCCCCCGTTTTATCGCGTGTGCCAGTGTGTCGAAATAAAGCAGGAAAACCTCGGCCACGCCCTTCTCGCCCTCGGGCCACCTCCACATAGATCGGCTTTTGCCGCCCCGCAGCCAGCCCGGCACCAGGCTCGACAATAACTTCATCATGTCGGCTTTCGCATCGGCATCGCCGCGAATCGATTCGCGATCTGAGTCTTCGTCACTGCCGGACCGGCTCGAAAAGCGGCGGTACGCAAATACAAGGATGAAGAACACGATCAGGATAAGCAGTATCGATAGCGGCCAGCGCAATGCGCCGAGTGCGAATTCGGTTGCGGTTTCCGCCTGTTCAGCGACGGTATCGAACGCGGGTGGTTCGGGTGCCGCAGCACCAATCTCTTCCGGCGGCGTCTCTTCTTCGCCAAAGCGTTCCTTGAGCCAGTCGATAATCGCAAGTAGCACCCGCATCGCAATTTCTATCGGCCACCGCAAGACCCACAGCAACGCATCGACAAATCCGCCCCACAGGGCTACAAGACCCCTGACCCCGGTATTGCCGTACCGTCCGGTTAGAAGACCGCCTAACGCGCCAACAGCGAGAATCGTGAAGACCGATATTCCGATGACCGTAGGCCACGAAGCGTTCCCGGCGTCATCGGATGGCGGAAGACGCGAGGCGGCCATCCCGATCAGCGAAACACCGAAGAACGGAATCAGAAGTGGTGTTATTCCGATTCCAAACCCAACAGACAGCTCGGTAATGAGCGCTATCGCCATAACAGTGGTCCCGATTTTGAAGTCCCGCTTGAGCTCGCTCGAAACATCGACGCTGGCGATAAGTTTTTGCGTTCGGTACCAGACCGCCGTGGAAGCGAGCAGCCCAATTATCAGATCGGCAATACCTTCTGAATCATATGAGCCACCGAACATGTCGACAGGCCACGCGATCTTGAACGTCCATGTGTCGCCTACCGTTGTGGAAGCCATGGTGAGATAGACGGCGACCAGCGCAACGCCGCCCTGGACCAGCGCAATCGTCGTCGCATCGCCACGCGCTCCTCCGAATATCCAAGCCGAGGCGGCACCGGAACCGAAAAGGATGAGCAGGATCACCCAGGGAATTGGAGATCCCCCCAGGCCCAGTATCGAGCCAACGACCGCCAGTCCCACGAACCAGATGATGCTTTCGGCGACGATGAGGGCGGCGTGCGACAGTGCGATCCTGTTTCGCATTACGGGGATTCACCTCCTCTGCGGGAGGTGCCGGCGGCCGTAACCGGAAGATCGTTCCAGTCGGAGGTGTCGGCCGCCGGTCTGCTGAATTCGCTTTTACCATCCTGTTTTCGGTCTCTCCGGAGTGGATCAAGAAACACAGAGCGTCCGTCTCTGACCTCGAACTCTGGATACTCCGGCGGGTCCTCGCGGCCAACATGCAGAATAATGACGGGGTGACCTGTTCGCGCCAGTCCTCCCAGGTAGTTCATCGTCCTGGGGTGGTAAATGCCGCCGATGTGGATGAGTGTCGAACCCTTCGGAATCGCACCCCGGCGGTCACGGGCAAGTTGATCCATGCTCTGGACAGCAATCGGGTGGACCATCGCAAGTGATTCAAGCAGAGTCGTCAGTTGGGTCGGCCCAGAACTCGGTGGAACCACGGCGTACGAACTCCGGAGAGAAGTAACGCCATTGGCAACAAGGCCGGTCTTGTACCCCAAGGCGAGTGCGTGCTGTGCGATAGAGGCAGCTGCCGTCATGGTCGCCTCCAGCACGTCCGACCTGTAGCCCTCCCAGGGGACACTCGTCGTGATCGCCTCGGCGAAGATCACAACATGCTCGGAAACGCTCGGATCGAACTGGCGTACGAACATCTCGCCACGTCGAGCGGTCGTTTTCCAATCGATGTTTTTTATCGCATCGCCAGGGCGATATTCACGGACCCCGGCCGGTCGAGAAGGGTCGTTCCACAGAGGTTGACGTGACAGTGAATCGCCGATCGGGCGCCGGGACGGCAATGAGAACCCCGGAATCGACCTGATTTGCGGATAGACGAAAATCGACCACGCCGTGTGCTCAAGCGTTGCTTCGGCGGGGTAGAGGCCAAACAAATCGCCACTGCGCAGATGTGTCTTACCAAGTCGGTACGTTCCCCGTGACAACGCACGTATTTTGCGCTTGATCCGCACTCGTTCGTAGGCACCAAGCGATGTCGAAAATTTAATATCCGCACCGCCCAGAATGTCTTGCTCGATAAACTTGTGACCCTCAACAAGAAGGCCGCGCGGTACAAATTCGTTGATCTCAATCCACGGTACCGGCAACGGTTTTTTATTTTCGACCGTGAAGGTTATTTCGATTTCGTCGCCCTGAAAGGCATGATCGATCGATGCAGCCCGGTCGATCGTAATTTCTTCCAGCGAAAGAGCGGCCCAGATCCGGGACGACACGGCGATAACAAATGCAAGGGCTCCGAGTGCGGCAATCAGTGGTTCCCGCGCGACGGCGCCGACAATTACAACTATCATCAACAGAATGACAAAGTACTCGCCGAGGGGGTTCACCGCCGTGCCCATCGACGCTCTCAACTCCGGACGCCGGTGGCCCATCCCAAGGCTTCTCGTCCCCCAGACCCAGTACATTCCCATCTACTCGCGCTCGATGGGGACTGGAGTCGATTCGGTGATCTCGCGGACGATCTGGTCGGTGGCCTGTCCCCGGAGTTGCGTGCTCGTCTCTGCGAGCAGGCGGTGTGCCAGCACCGGGACCGTCAGTTGTTTTACGTCGTCGGGCAGAACGTAGTCGCGACCGTTCATGGCCGCCCTGCCCTGCGCGGCATGCTGGAGGGCGAGCGAGGCCCGCGGACTGGCCCCCAACCGCAGGCTTTCAGTCGACCGGGTCTTTTCGATGATATCGAGGAGGTAGTTACGGACCGTATCGTCAACCTTTACCTGGTCGACTGCGTTGCGTGCCGCAATAATGTCGGTCGACGTTGCTGAAGGTTGGATCGCGTCCGGGGTCTCGCCCGCCTTGAAGCGGTCGAGCATCGATGACTCCTCGTCCCGGTCCGGGTAGCCGAGAGAGGCGCGAACCATGAACCGGTCGAGCTGAGCCTCGGGTAGCGGGAATGTGCCTTCCATTTCCACCGGGTTCAGCGTCGCCATCACCATAAACGTTTCGGGAAGCTCGGTTGTCACGCCGTCGATCGAGACCTGGCGTTCCTGCATGGCTTCGAGAAGCGCTGACTGAGTACGGGGGGTCGCGCGGTTTATTTCGTCAGCGAGCAGGATCTGTGAGAAGACAGGCCCCGGTCGAAATTCAAATTCGCTCTTCGACACGTTGTAGAAGTTCACGCCGAGGACATCGGCAGGCACCAGGTCCGGCGTGAACTGGATGCGTCCAAACTGGCAGTCGAGAGAGGCCGCGAGGGCTTTGGCGAGCGTGGTCTTACCGGTTCCGGGAACATCTTCAAGTAGCACATGACCGCGGCAAAGTAGCGCGAGCACTGCGAGGTCGATGGTTTCCGATTTGCCGACGATTACCCGTTGGACCGATTCGCGAATATCGGTCGCGAGTTTCTGTACCGATGAAACGCCCGCCTCAGACGCTTTGGGCTGACTATCGATCGCCAACTAGTTCTCCAAATCCGAATCTACAAATATTTGCCGAAAACAGCGATGTCGTATGTTACGCCGTACGTGACTGGTCGGGTTTGGATGAGGCTTCCGGGACGTTGTTATTAGCCGGCAAGTTCCAGGCACAGCCTGCTACGGGTGATTGTCATTTCGGTAGGAGCTGCCCAGCTCGGACCGACGCATAATATTTCCTTCTGAATTAGTGGAGGAACTCACCCGAACCTGCTACACGTTGTGGCAATACTGCAAAGCCCGCACAACATCTGCTAAATCGAGTTGCCGAGGCACAGTTCGCTTCGTGTCACATCTAGCGGACCCAGTTGCGGACTGTTGGTAACGAACACCTTCCCGACCCTGCGTACAAGTGTCAGCACGTCCCAGTGCCGACCTTTCCACCGCCCGCCGATAATTTCAATCTCGACGGCGACCGTGCCCCAGTCGGCGCTCGAAATCGCGGGTGACCGCCGGATTTGCCAGTTCGTAAAATTCTCGTGAAGACCGCCGTCGATCATGACGACTCCATTACTGCACAAATGCAGCTCCGTTTCCCAGCCCTGGTGAATTACGGCAGTGTTAGCCAGGTAGTTTGTCCAGCCGGCGAATATCACGTCGTCCTCGGGGCGAACATCGGTGAGCTCGGGATCAAGATGAAGCTGAAATTCGGGTTCCCCTGTTCGTAATTCTCCTGGATCCGGCGTTCTCGTCGGTGGCACCGTCGGCACCGAGGTTCTGGTGGCGACCGGCGTCACAACTATCCGTACAAAAGTCGGCGGTACGCTGGTCGGAGTGGGGGCGTCCGGCGACGCGCCAAAACCTTCATCTCCACACGCAACAGCGATCATCGCCAGCAGGCAAGATCCGACGAGGGCAATAAGCCGCTTTGTCATCGAACGATTAAACGACCACGACGGTATTCGTCAGCGTGCCGATCTTTTCGATCGTGACGTGAATTACATCGCCTGCCGCAAGCGTGAACTCAGGGGGTGGAATCGTTCCCGTGCCTGTCATAACGGATGTTCCATCGGGAATCGAGTTGTGGCGTACGAGCCAGTCGACCAGGTATGCGCAATCACGCTTCATCTCGCTGGTGTTGGCCTCGCCCTTGAACGCCTCATTGCCATCTCGCTCAATCACCAGGGTCACCCCGAGCTTTTGCGGGTCGCCGACGGTTTCCGGGGTTGCCAGTGCAGGGCCGAGTGCAGCCGACTTGTCGTAGACCTTCGCCTGGGGCAGATACAGCGGGTTTTCACCTTCGATCGTGCGGCTGCTCATATCGTTGCCGCACGTGTATCCCACGATCTTCCCGTCGTATGTCACAAACGAAAGCTCCGGCTCCGGCACGTTCCATTCCGAGTCGGCTCGAATCCCAACTTCGGCAAACGGAGATTGCAAGCGATCGAGGGTCGATTTGAAGAACGCTTCCGGTCGTTCGGCGTCATACACCTTGGCGTAAACGTCGGGCGATCCGCTCTCGGCCTGTCGCTCTCGCATCGAGTCCATGTAGGTAACGCCAAACGCCCACACTTCCGGGGCGTCGATCGGAGGCAGGAGGGTAACACCGTGTTTTCCGGGGGCAGCACCGTCCAGAAGCTCTTCAATCGAAATGGTGGCTGGTCCTGGATTGGCGCTCAGAATCCCGCGGGTTACCGAATCGATGTCGGAACCCGTTATCGACGCGGCCCGCAGCAGGTCGAGGGTCGATGCGATCCGCGGATTGAGCGCGGTGAGATTTCTTATCTGCCCCGGGTCGGCCTCCACAGCTACGTGTCGCGTTCCGCCCTGGATGTACTGGTAATAACGCATTTTTTGCTTCCGATGGTCCGGCGAGTGGTTGGGATCGACCAATCTCGAATCTGCCAGGACTGCATTCCGGAGAAACAACCGGTCGAACTGGAAATGTTGGCGACAAGCTTAGCTGAGTGGGAACCGGTTGGCCCACCGCGCCTTGTATGTGATTACTTGCATAATTCCTGTGTGTACTTCAAGACTAACGCGGTTGATCTGGCGTATATCTACTAGTGAGGAAATTTTCTGATCAGTGATTCGCACCTCGTTTAAATCAGTTCGCAAACTGGCCGGCACCGCCGCGTTTATCGCCGTACTGATCTCGGTCGTGCTGTTCTCGTTCGATCTCGTCGCGACTCCGAGCGCGCATGCGGCCGGAGCCTACGCGCCTGCCGATTCGCCAGGTACGCTCGCGGTCGTTCGGCAAACGGTCGATATTGACTACGGGAACAAGATATCGATCACGGCGGTCGTCGACTCCGGGTCTCGGCCCGTGGAGTCGGTGCGAGCACTGTTCAGGCCCCGGGGCGGCTCGACGATCTGGTCTTACTACTATCCCGAATTTGTCATCGACGGCGAGCTCATATCAGTATCGTTCGAGATTGCGACCGGGCCGGGTTCTTACCATCCGCCGGGAATCGAATTCGAGACAGAAATCGAACTGACCCACCCGGAAGGGGACATTTCAATTGCGGTATCGCCCGAACTGGTTGAATACCTTGACCCGGATAAAGACTGGAAACGGACCGACGGCGATGGCTACACCATTGTCTACTACGGGATTTCTGACTCCGACGTGAACAAGTTAATCGCTACCGTAAATTCACGTATCCCAACACTAAAGAACGTTCTCGGTGTAACGGACGCGCCTGATTTCCCCCACTTCAAAGCCGTTGTTTTTCCGTCGATCAGGGATGCCACTCCTTCGTTCCCGCCCGTCAGCCAAACTGCAACCGATCAGTTCCTTTTTGCGGGATTTGCCCAGCCCGAGTACTGGCTGTTTGTGCAGGGCCAGTTGAACGCAACAACGTTTACCCATGAACTGGCCCACCTTTATACCGACGAAGTGATCTCTTCGTCGCTGAACGCTGGGATTCCTTCGTGGCTGGGTGAAGGCCTTGCGAGATTCCTTGAAACGGGGTCGAGCAGCAGTTCGAACGCAAGACTGCGCTCCAGCGTTCGACCTGACGAATTTCTCGCATTGCGGCACATGCAAACTATCCCCGGTCAGCGGAGCGACGTTTTTATCTTCTATCCGCAGGCCGGGGCTTTCGTTGGTTACCTGGTCGAAGAGTACGCTGCAGGATCTATGGGTGATTTCCTTGCCGCGATAAACAGTGGGCAGTCGCTGCTGCTGGCCTTTGAGGAGGTCTACGGCAAATCGCTTTATGAAATGGAAAACGACTGGCGGGCCAATTTTGAAGCTGCGCCACTTGCGATCCCTTCTGTCACGCCGGAACCCGCTGAACCGTCTGAAGAATCATCCCCGGGCACCCCCATTCCTTTGGTCAATTTCAGCGTTGGGTCGTCCGGTGCTTCCGATTCGGCAGGTGACGTGGCCGCGACCGGCGTTACGGGCACAACGGCTCCGGTGTTCCTGCCGACGGTGACTCCCCAAAATTCTGGAAACACCGGAACTGCAAGTGGCGGTTCGGCAACTGGGACCGGGAGTGATTCCAATCCCAACTACGTGATCGCTATTCTGGTAGTCGCTCTCCTGGTGTTCGCCGGAATCTGGTTGTTCATCGCTCGCCGTTCTAAACTGCCGAAACGGAAATCTTCGGGTTAATTTGTTATCCCGTGGGGAGGAGGAGTCAACTAATTTTAGAAATGCGTAACTCCGACCAACAACCTCCGCCAAAAGTCGCGTTCGTCTACACCGACGAGCTGTCCCGCTACCGGTTATCGCCAGAACACCCGCTTCGCCCGGTTCGTCTGCGTCACATGCACGATCTGATGCACTTGAGCGGGTTGTTTGACCTATCGAATGTTTCGGTTGCCGTCCCGAGGCGGGCGACTCGGGCTGAGATAGAATCGGCCCACGACCCCGAGTATGTGTCGATAGTTGAGGCCATCTCGAACGGTGCAATCGCGCCGGGCATGGGCGAGTTTGGGCTCGGCACTCCCGATAATCCCACACGACCGGGGATGTATGACACGACGGCCCTGTGCGTGGGGACGACGCTCGTTGCTGGCGAGCTTGTGCTGTCAGGTGAAGCCGACATCGGGTTTGCTCCTGCTGGCGGGGTTCATCACCACGCGATGCGACGGAATGCATCGGGGTTCGGTGTGTTCAACGATGCTGTGATTGCCATGAATGCGATGGTCAATGCGGGCCTTCGGGTGGCCTATGTCGATATCGATTGCCACCACGGCGATGGTGTTCAGGCGGGCCACTACGACTCAGATCGGGTGCTCACGATTTCGATTCATGAGTCCGGGCAGTGGTTGTTTCCGGGTACGGGGTTTGTGCAGGAGATTGGTTCGGGCGGTGGCACAGGATATTCGGTCAACGTCCCGCTCGCACCGTATACGCAGGATGCCGACTGGCACGTTGCGTTCGATGCGGTGGTTCCAGATCTAATCCGTGCGTTCAAGCCCGACGTTTTGTTCACCCAGCTTGGAATCGACACCCATTTTCAGGATCCGCTCACCCACCTGTCCCTGACCACTCAGGGGTTTAATCTTGCAGTCCAAAAGCTGGGGCGGCTCGGTGCGGAAATCGGGAAGTGGGTCGCGGTTGGCGGCGGCGGATATGACCTATCGGCAGTTGCGAGGGCGTGGACGATGGCGCTGGCAACGATGGCGAATTACGAATTGCCCGACGACGTCCCCGGGACGTTTACTTCACTTGCCGACGATTCGACTATCGAATCAGAAGGTGATGTGCCGACGAAGTTCGCCGACACGCCACCGCCGCCCGATGAGCACAGCTCTCTCGACGAAATTCAACAGCACAACGCCCACACACTGGACGAGATCAGGTCGCTGATTTTCCCTAAATTCGGTCTTTAGTCCGCTCTTTCCGCCGGGCGTATATTTGCCGCCCGGAGACTAAACGCTCTTTTCAAACGTGTCCCTGAGCGCCGGATACAGTGCTCGATATCGCTCGTAGGCCACGGCGTACGCGTCCTTTACGCCATGCACACTTGCGACTGGTTCGAGTGAATCCAGATCAGTGAGCCAGGCGCCACCGACCTCAACGGCACTCGTAAACGCGCCGGCACCCACAGCAGCCAGCATCGCGGCGCCCAACGGCGCGCCCTCTGAGGGTCCGACTGTTCGGATTGGCAGCTCCAACACATCACTCAGCATCTGTAGCCATGTCGGGCTGCCGGCACCACCACCCACCGCCACGGCACCAATCGAGTTGACGCCGAGTGCGGTTATGAGTGAGAGTGAATCTTTCAGTGCAAAGGAAACGCCTTCCATCACCGCCCGGGTCATATGTGCGCGCCCCACTCCGCCGTGCATGCCAAAGAACACTCCCCGGGCGTTTGCGTCGGCGTGTGGTGTGCGCTCACCGGTCAGGTAGGGCAGGAACGTCACTCCCTCGGAGCCGGGCGGCACCTTTGCCGCCTCTTGTACGAGGTCGTCGAAATCGGCACCACCTGAAGTTCGCCGCCACCAGTCAAGAGCTGCTCCAGCAGAAAGCACAACGCCCATCAAATACCAGGTGTTGGGCACCGCATGGCGCATTGAGTGAATCCGCATTTCGGGATCGGTTACCGGTGTTTGAACCGGTGATACGACAGCTCCTGACGTCCCAACGGTCACCAGGGTGTCTCCAGGTGACACGACGCCCGCGCCGGTGGCTGCACAGGCGTTGTCTGCGCCTCCTCCAACAACTGGTACACCCACTGCCAGACCGGTTTCGGCGGCGGCCGCACTGGTTATCGAACCGGCGATCTCCGACGATCCACCGATCGGCGGCAGTAATCCTGCATCGATGCCGAGTAAGGAGCACATCTCGCTCGACCAACTGCCATCGACGACATTGAACAACAGTGTTCCAGAGGCGTCTGAGGGCTCGGTCGAAATTGTGCCAGTGAGCCGGAATCTGATGTAGTCCTTGGCAAGCAGCACGTGCACCAGGCGATCAAACTGCTCCGGTTCATTTTCACGCATCCACAGCAGTTTTGTCGCGGTAAACCCCTCAAGTGCAGGATTACCGGTGAGTCGACGCAGGGTCTGATTTCCGACCGTGTCGCGAATAAACGCGGCTTCCGCGCTCGTCCTGACATCGTTCCACAGAATCGCCGGACGAATCACCCGATTTGCCCGGTCGAGTGCCACCAATGAGTGCATTTGCCCTGAAAGGCCGACGCCAAGCACTACAGGCGACTCGATACTTGCCAGCACTGTTTGAACTGCGGAGCAAGTGCCGTTCCACCAATCCTCGGGATTCTGTTCGCTCCAACCGGGCCTTGGCACTGACACAGTAATCGGGCTGTCGGCGGATGCGAGGAGTCGCCCCTCGGGACTGACGGAGATGGCTTTGATCGATGAAGTCCCAGTATCGATCCCGAGGAACATTGATTGGGTCATGGTGGCGGGACTGTATCAAGCCGCAGGCGGGATGACCACGTGCGGCACGGGTTACACCAGAAGGCCCGTCAATCAAACGCCATGTTTTTGACGGGCCACATCAGGTTCGACTCAAGCCCTGAAAACGCCGCGCGACCACCCGATCTCCCTGGTGGTGCTCATCAGTCCGGCTACTGATTGCATCGCCAGGGGGACCATCTGGCTAAACCTCGCGAAATTCACCTTCGACAGTGTCGTCTTCGTCGCTGTCCGAATCCTCGCCTGAGTCGTCATCGTCGGCATCGCCAGCGCTATCTTCGGCATCCGCATCGACTCCGGCAGCCTGGTTGGCCTCGTACACAGCCTGACCCACCGCCTGCAGTGCAGTCTGCAGTTCTTCTGTTGCAGAGGCGATAACCGAAGTCTCGGCGCCTTCATCGGCGAGCAGGTCCTTCACAATGCCGATTTTCGTCTCGACATCGCCCTTAGTTTCATCGGGGATTTTTTCGCCCTCGTCCTTGACGATTTTTTCTGCCTGGAACACCGCACTTTCAGCGGCGTTTCGGATCTCGACGGTCTCGCGCTTTAGCTTGTCGGCCTCGGCATTTTCCTCGGCTTCCTTCAGCAGGCGCTCGACTTCGTCGTCGGAAATGCCCGATCGACCGGTAATAGTTATGTGCTGTTCCTTGCCCGTGCCGTTGTCCTTGGCAGAAACCTTCAAAATTCCATCGGCGTCGATGTCGAATGTGACAGCGATCTGTGGGACCCCGCGTGGAGCTGGAAGTATGCCTGTGAGATCGAACTGACCGATCATCGTGTTGTCGGCTGCCATGTCCCGCTCACCCTGGACGACTCGAATTCCCACGGTCGGCTGGTTGTCAGCCGCAGTCGTGAAGGTCTCGGTCTTCGACGTCGGGATCGTCGTGTTCCGCTCGATCAGGGCCGTCCGGACGCCACCAAGTGTCTCGATGCCGACCGAGAGCGGGGTCACGTCCAAAAGAAGAACGTCTTTGACTTCGCCCTGCAGCACACCCGCCTGGATAGCCGCGCCTACGGCAACAACTTCGTCCGGGTTAATTGTGCGGTTGGGCTCTTTTCCGAAGAGCCCCGTGACTTTTTCGATAACTGCGGGCATTCGTGTCATTCCGCCAACGAGGATCACCTCGTCGATCTCCCCCGGCTTTACCCCGGCATCTTTGAGGGCTGCCTTGGTGGGGGCCACTGTTCTCTCTATCAGCTCCGCAGTCAATTCTTCGATCTTGGCCCGCGTCAGGGTTGACTGAAGATGTTTTGGACCGGCCGAGTCGGCGGAAATGAACGGCAGGTTGACCTCGGTAGACGCGACAGATGAAAGCTCGATCTTGGCGCGCTCGGCCTCTACCCGCAATCGCTGGTGGGCCGACACGTCGTCGCGCAGATCGATCAGGTTTTCCTTCTTGAATTCATCGGCGAGATAATCGACCAACCGAAGATCGAAGTCATCCCCACCCAGGTGGGTGTCGCCGTTGGTGCTTTTGACCTCGAACACGCCCTCACCAAGAGCGAGTATCGTGACATCGAAGGTGCCGCCACCGAGGTCGTAAACCGCGATGGTCCGCTCGCCTTCCTTGTCGAGGCCGTAGGCGAGTGCGGCTGCGGTCGGCTCATTGATTATTCGGAGCACCTCAAGGCCCGCCACCTGCCCTGCGACTTTGGTCGCTTCGCGCTGGCTGTCATTGAAGTAGGCAGGGACTGTGATAACGGCCTGCTCGACCTTCTCACCCAGCTTTGCTTCGGCGTCTTCCTTCAGCTTGCGAAGCACCATGGCCGAGATTTCCGCCGGCGCGCTTGTCTTGCCGTTGAGGACAATCCCGACATCACCGCCGTCCAGCGCCCCGAGTTTGAACGAAACGTGCTTGACATCGTTTTTAACCGAGGCGTCATCAAACCGGCGGCCTATGAACCGTTTGGCCGAATAGATCGTGTTTTCGGGGTTCGTAATCGCCTGGCGACGTGCGAGTTCTCCGACAAAACGTTCGTCGGTCTTTGCGTTGAAGGCCACGACCGACGGGGTGGTGCGTCGACCCTCTGCGTTTTCGATGATCTGGGGCTCGCCCGCTTCCATGACCGCCATTGCGGAGTTCGTAGTTCCCAGGTCGATTCCAATAACCTTTGCCATTGCTGTTTCAGATTTCCTTTTCAGATTCCGTAATTCCGAAATCTGTCTGTTTTCGGTGTTCTTTATAAACCAGGTCCGTTGCTACCTGTTTCGTGTTTCAAACTTCGTTCAGTCTCGTTTTTGTCTTCGTCTATCCCGATTCGTCGTCAGGTTCTGCAGTAGGAGCGATTGCGATCTCTACCTGTGCCGGTCGCACTACCTCATCATGTTGCGTGTAGCCAGGCCGGTGCTCGGCGATCACGGTATTCGGCTCATGATCGGCCGACGGGCTCGATATCACCGCCTCATGCCTCCGGGGGTCGAACTCTTCACCAACCGAACTGAATCGAGCAAAACCTTCAGCGGCGATAGCGTTTACAAAATTCTTCTGGATGACCATGATTCCCTCGAGCCAACCCGAATCCGCGTTCTCCAGGGCGTCGGACTTCAGTGCCGTCTCGAGTTGATCGATCACATCGGCGAAGCGCAAAACGATTCGTTGCTGGTTTCGTAGTCGCGACGACTCCTGTTCCGACTCGACCCGCCTCCGGTAGTTAACGAGGTCGGCCTGCGCCCGTTGCGCCAGTCTTTTGAACTGTTCCTTTTCACGTAACGCTTCCGCAAGCTCGCTATCGGGCGAAGGTTCGGCATCGTCACAGGAATCCGTCGCCTGTCGAGGCTCGGTGGGGTCTCCCTCGTGCTGATCTTCTTCTGGCCGCTGTGAATCTGGTTCTGGCAATTTCTATTTTTTACCTGTCGAAAGTATCAAATGGCTTGTTTGGCCGGTCTGGAAGTATCGGTTCGAGCGCAACTAATCGGCACCAACATACGAGAGTATCTGTCGAAGCTCGTCTGCCGCTACCCTCGCGGTCTTGGTATCGGAAACTTCCGGACTGGATTCCAGCAAAGAAACGATATCCGTCAACGACCTCACCAGGTCCAAAACCAGGCTCACCCCATTGAGGTTCAACCTCAATTCATCTGCAAGACGACGAATTACGCGCAAACGCTCGACGTCAGAGTCCGAATACAGGCGCCGACTGCCCTCCGAGCGCTGCGGGCTTACGAGACCTTCCTTGTCGTACTTGCGCAGCGTTTGCGGGTGCATGTCGACCAGCCGGGCAGCCACGCTGATCACGTAAACCCCGGTGAGCCTGCCCGGTGCCCCGGGTGAGGGGGATCGAACGAATGGCTGAT